>Ga0066835_10000285_pt1 | contig 10083 bp, 4 predicted proteins | sample ETNtaG_3_FD_67280 | JGI IMG/M metagenome (GOLD analysis project Ga0066835, IMG submission 67280) | Marine microbial and viral communities from oxygen minimum zone, Eastern Pacific Ocean - ETNP201302SV84 | ecosystem: Environmental > Aquatic > Marine > Unclassified ... | reverse complement strand
ATAGTGAGGATTGTCTTGAAGATAGCTTAACACTTGAAACATTAGCTAATTATTCAAAGGATTATAGAAATTCTGTAGGTTGGTATAGATCAGTTAATGGTAGTAATCCTATCTCCATTGGGCTTGTGACAAATGGTTCAATTGAAGTTTCTTCTAGCGATGTTAGATACTATGATAATTCCAGTGAAAGCACTTTGCATAGCTGCGGAGTTGAAGAAATTATTCAACTTACTGGATCAAAAGTAAATCAAATTGGATTTGCTTATCAATATCAAACAAATTATAACGAAGGTACAGGTCTTCAAAATGGCTGCAATATTTCTTCTGATCTTAGAAGAGCTTCCATTGAAATTAGAAAATTTGGAACCGATATTAGTGGTAATGAAGAGTCCTTATCAACTTCTTATACAACAAGTGACATTAACACGTCTTCATTGTTCTCATCAAAACCAGTTAACTTATTTAGTGATTTTGAAAATGTAGACCCTTTAGCAATTTTGAATGAAATAGCTAATCTGGAATTTGATCTTTCTAAAGCTGATTCTATTCGATTAAGTCTTGGAGCTGATGAAAAAGTTGAATTTAGATATTCACTGAGACACTCTAATGGACAGTTTTCTAAACAATATACTTTAACAATAAGATCTGTTAATACTAATGATTCTCTTTCTGTGGAAACATATGATGAAAATGGTGATATAACATCATCTAGCACTGATTCTGGATCAAGCGCTATAAAGTCATATAGAAAGAAAGTTCTAGATGAAGCCACCAATACTTCAGTTATTGATAACAATTATTACTCAAATCAATCCCCGGCAATTACTTCAGATGCAACCTTTAGCGCAGATGAGAATCAAACTGCTATTGGGAGTGTAAACGTAACTGATCCAGAAGGTGACACTATAACTTATACAGTAAGTGGGACTGAATTAGCTATCTCATCAGCAGGAGTTTTAACCTTTATTACAGCGCCTGATTATGAATCTAAAACGACTTATACAGCAACAGTAACTGTAAGTGATGGAGAGTTAAGTGATACACAAGATATTACTGTGAATATTATAAATATTAATGATATAGCGCCTGTTATTTCGTCTGGAGCAACATTTAGTACAACTGAAAATCAAACAGCTATTGGTTCAGTTGAAGCATCTGACGAAGAAGGAGATGATCTTACATATGAAGTTTCTGGTAATGAGATTTCCATAAGTAGCACAGGAGTTTTGTCCTTTATTGCTGCTCCCGATTATGAATCTAAGACTTCATATTCAGCAACGGTTACGGTTAACGATGGAGTTAATTCAACTTCTCAGGATATAACAGTTAACATAACTAACGTTAACGATAATTCACCAGTTATCACTTCAGAATCTAGTTTTAGTGTTGATGAAAATTTAGTTTCCATTGGTCAGGTAACTGCAACGGATGCAGATGGTGATTCTTTAATTTATTCTATTTCAGGGTCTGAAATTGAAATATCATCAATGGGTACACTAAGCTTTGTTGATACCAATGGCGCAGATTTTGAAACACAATCGTCATATACTGCAGTCGTTTCATTAACTGATGGAGTATTTACCTCAGAACAATCAATAATAGTTACAGTAAATGATACAAATGATAATACTCCAGTTTTAACAACAACTTCACTCTCTCCAAATGAAAATCTTGTAACTCTAGGAACCGTTTCTGCAACTGATGGAGATGCTAACTCTACTTTATCTTTTTCAATCTCTGGTGATGATACTCTTAAAGATGGAGCTCAATTCTTAGAAATAGACTCATCTTCCGGAGTTATTTCAGTTTCATCTGGAAGAGGAGTCTTAGATTACGAGACTAAACCATCTTACTCTATAGATGTTACTGTTTCAGATGGACTAAATTCATCAACAGAGACATTAACTATCTCAGTCCAAAATATATTAGAAGATTTTATTGATTTCTCTTTTTCTATTTCTGATGGAACACTATCAGCTGCTCCAGTATTAACTGTTAATGCAACTATAGACGAACTTACGCTAGCACAAAAAGTTTATGTAGATCTTCAATCAATCGCTGTGACTCCTATAACTGTCAATAATGGTGCTTTTGATCAAACGATTTATCCAAGTTGCTCTGGCTCTATAGCTATTTATGAAATGACTAAGAACGATGCTATATCTTGGAGCCTCAATCAAAGCTTAAGTAGTGAACTATCTGATCTTTGTGAGTATGGAGTAAATTTTTATATTAATCTGCATAATACAGACTCTGAGTCAGCGCCACCAACTGATGGCATACACCTTCAATCTGGAAATAAACGACTATTTGACAATACATCTCAATATTCAATGTATTATGAAACCAACCCTGGGTATGATTCTGATGATCTAATATCTATATCAAATCCAAGAGCTGATAGCACTCGTGATACAACTAATGGCCAAGTAGGTGTATTAATAGATCCAGGTGATAACTTGTTATATATTTGGTCTTCATCACAGTCTTATCCAGAAAATTGCTCAACAGATTCCTACACTTTTACTGTTACCGATGAGTTAGGAATAGAGGAGACTATTACTACTCCAACCATAGCACAGTTTGATAGCTCATGTGTTGCTGCTGTAATGCAAAATCAATCATCTGATCCGAACAAAGTTGAATTTAATCTAGGCTTATATTCCGTTGAACCATTTGGTAACAATCTTTACTCTTATATAAGAGCTCCATTCAAACAAACTCAGGGATCAACCTCAGGTAATGGTGGAGTAACATCGCCTGAATTCCTTATAAAATCTGGAACTATTAATTCAACTGATCAAAGAAAAGCAACTCTGTCTTATGAATTTGATAAAGCATTTCTCCCTGAAGTCATAGATGATTCACAACCACTTGGACACCTAGCATATCTATATATTGAGGCAGATGACGAAAGTGGAATTGGTACAAAGACTGCTAACCAATCCTTTGTACTTGATGTTGCTGGCTCAGATGCTGATATTACCGCTCCTAAAATTGATAATGTCACAATCTCAGACTATTCAAATGATAATTATCCACAAAGGAACTACAAAAAATTTGAAGTAGATTTTACCAATGATGCATCTTTAGGTGGTGCACTAACCTCTGTAAAAGATATTTGGTTATCTATTAAGGGAGGACCTGAATGTAGGACTGAAGTAATTTATGTCAGAGATGAGCTTGATGGAAAGATTTCAACAGATTCTACTACTGCAACAATTACCAGACCCTTTCTTAAGCAAAATGAAGGTACTTATATTATTGAAGGAATGAACATCAATGATCATGGATATGCAGAGTATTATTATGGCAATACAGGCAATGATATTCATCCAGTTATTGGAACAACATTTACCGTTGGAGATGGATCGGCAGCCAGTTGCCCAATATTCACCCAAAATTATGGAACGGGAGCCATCAGTGTTAATGTAGATGAAAATACTAAAACAATTGGTACCTTTGCTGCCACAGGTTCATCAGGTGATACTATCGTATACTCAATCGAGAATACTTTCACTGCATCCAATGGCGTGTCAATCTATGATTTAGTTGAAATTGATACTACAACCGGTGCTTTAAGCTATATAAATTCTCCTGATTATGAGGGCGATACAACTTATAGCGGAGGCGTGATGGTAGTTGCAACTTCAACACTTAATCCTAATATTAAAGATTATTTAAGTGTAACTGTAAATATCCAAAATCTTAATGATAATGCTCCAGTATTTACTTCTTCTGCAACCTTTAGTGCAGATGAAAATCAAACTTCAATTGGTTGTGTAAGTGTGACGGATGCTGATGCAGTTGCAGCTATTCCAGAATCAGGTGAATGCGAAAGACCAACTGGAGTTACTTTTACAGTTTCAGGTGATAACTTAGAAATTAGCTCCGATGGAAGACTCTCATTTACTTCAGCTCCAGATTATGAAAGTAAGTCATCTTATACTGGAACTGTAACAGCTACTGATGGAGATTTTTCAACAAACCAAGATATAACAGTTAATATTAATGATTTAAATGATAATGATCCGATTGTTACCTCAAATACAACATTCACTGTCAGTGAAAATCAAACTGGTGTTGGACAGATAACAGTTAGTGATGGTGATGCTAACAGCTCCTTTACTTTTGAAATAGTCTCTGACTATGAGGATGGTGCTTTATTTAATGTTGATAGTGATGGGGTAATTACTTTTAAAGCTAATGCCAATCATGAAACAGCCGGTCAATACATTATCAAAGTTAATATCTCTGATGGAGCCAATACAGTTGCTCAAATTTTTACCATAAATTTAACAGACGTATGTGAATTTGATTTTAATGATGTAGTTTATTCGGGTCAATTAGTTGAAACACAGCAAGCTTCAACTAGACCGTTAGCTAACGACACCCTTAATTCAAAATTCTTCTATGAATTTAATATTGATACGACCGATGATGCTTGTAATGTTCCATCTGATGAAACATATAGTTTTTCATTAACAGGAGATGATGCTAGTGCTTTTACACTTGAATCATCAACTGGTAACGATACTGATAAAAACTTTATTCATCTAAGTAAAATATTTGATCATGAAAATCCAACTGATCTTGACAGCGATAACGTTTATAACGTAACTCTCAATGTGACGCTTGATGATTTCACTGAGTCAAAGAACTTATCTCTAACAGTTTCGGATGCATATGAATTTGGTGAAATTCAAAACTATACATTCGATGAATCAGCTTCAAGATTTACTATCAACTTTCTAGCAAATGATATTCCGCCAAATACTAGTAAATTAAGGTTTAGTATAAGAGGGCCAAGTTTTGCATATAGCGATAATTATCTTACAGCTACCGTTGATTATGATTCTGGTAATTCTTCATACTCAATTGAATTAGATGCTGGAGCTAAAGTCCAAGAAATTAGTCCAGATGATCCTACGATTTATGGTGGTTATTACAGTGTTTATAAAATTGAGGCTTTAGACGCGGATGGCAACTTAGTTTTAGATGATTCCAATGCTGATTTAATTAATACAAACATTATAGGTCCACGTCACTTATATTATGAAAGAGCAGACGGTCAAAACTTCACTAAGCTTGAAAGTATTTCCGGTAACTTAGCATTTGATCAAGCAACAAATTCAGTCATATTTTCAGCCTCAACCAATACATCCAACAATGATTTTCAATTACCTGATATTTCAACTAACTCCACTCTAATAAATGTTCGTTTAGAGGCTTCCAATGATATTGTCAGATCTCGTGGATATGGAACAACCTTAGCTTATGATAGTCAATCTCAAACTCCAGATGTAAATGGAGATACAACTCATACAATATATTTCAGTCCTAATTTAAAATCGGGTAATCATAAATACAGAATTCAAATAAGAAACAGAGGATTGTCCGGAAGATATTTCTATACTTACATATATTGGTCAGAGCTTCAAACTTTAGGTTATGTCACTAATCCCATTTCGTATACAAACCCAAATGGTAATGACGATATAGAAGGCCCAAGGTTAAAAGCTGTGAATTCTCAACCAAAAGATAATGGTATGACTTGTAATTGGGGCCCAGACGATTATGAAATTCGTTCAACAGGTTTGGTTACATTAGAAAATATATACAGCCAAATCCAATTCACAGATGATTCAATGTCTTCTGCTGAAGGACAAACCGCGACTGATGCAGATGCACAGGTTCGCTATAGAATTTATGATGTTAACGGTGATTCAGTGGAGACCTTAACTTTACGTGATGACGGGGACAGTGTTGTCAATGGCAATACAAAAACATTTACACTTCAAGATACTAAAGAATATCTAAGCATAGATATAACTGATGCATCTCAATTTATCTTGAAACCACAATATTTACTTATGTATGACGCTGCTGGACACAAAACTGAGTATAGAGATGGAGATAATTATACGGATATAAAATATCCATCAGTATCCTCAATTTATGATGATATTGATTTAAGAGATTACTGTAATTTTAACTTGGGTAATAATGCACCTGTTTTTGATACAGCTTCAGCTTTTACAATTAATGAAGGTGAAACAGCTATAACAACCTTGTCTGCTTCAGATGCAGATGGTGATTCAGTCTCATATGGTAAAACATCTGATGGAGATTCCTCTTACTTTACTGTCAATCAGACAACTGGAGCACTTTCATTCACTGATGCTCCTGATTTTGAAAGTCCTGGTGACTCGGATACAGATAATGATTATTCTGTGACAGTTACAGCTAATGATGGTTTTAATACAACCAGTCAAGTAATCTCAGTAGCAGTCTCAAACATTAATGATAATAGTCCGCAAATTACATCATCTGGATCTTATGATATCGATGAATTATCAACAGCTGATATCGGGACTGTCACTGCAAGTGATGCTGATGGAGATACAATAAGTTTTTCTCTTTCTGGTGATGACTCAGATACAGTTCAAATTGACTCATCTACAGGTATACTTTCTTTTGTTCCTTTGTCTAATGGTGATCCAAGAAGAGCAGATTTTGAGACAAAAAGTGAATACAGAGTCATTGTTACAGCATCAGATGGTGAAACAACGGCAGATACCCAGATAGTAGTTATAAGCATCAATGATGTTTATGAAGGATTTAATGTAGCACAATCTACATTTACTATTGATGAGGGTACCGCAAGCGTTTTAGTGCCAGTTACAAAATTTGATAACAACTTAACTCTTACTTGCACATTTCCTCCTAATGGATATACATTTGCTGATGATACATCAAGTGGTTGTACTATTCTGAGAAGTGATGGTAACCCTATAGACTATGAAGAATTATTAGGCATAGAATCTAGTTTCCAAATAGGAATTTCTGATGGAGTTGCAGATAATTTTCCTCTGATAACAATAAACGTTAATAATCTCAATGATAATGATCCTGTTATTACATCCTCATCTACTTTCAATAATACTGAAAATACAACTGCTGTCGGGACAATTACAGCAACCGATGCAGATAATGATACATTAACTTTTTCATTAAGCGCAGTTACCTCGTCTATTCGTGATGTTGAAAGGTTGCAAATAGACTCATCGACAGGAGTTTTAACGTTTAAAGAAGCTACTGATTTTGAAGATGCAAATTCATTTACTTTCTTTGTTACTGCATCAGATGGAAGTAGAAGTGATACAGAACAGATTACAGTTACTGTAATCGATGCTAATGATTCCCCTGTATTCACTTCTTCAACTGACGACGATGGTAATTTAGTTTTCTCAGCTGATGAGAATCAAAGGTCTATTGGAACTGTAACTGCTACCGATCAAGATGGCGACTCGCTTACTTTCACAATTACTGATGGCGGCACCGAAATGCAGATTACAAGTGATGGAGTCTTATCATTTACCCAAAGTGAGCTTCCAGACTATGAAACTAGATCGGTTTATGGTGGTAGTAATGATTCTACCGGAGCTGGATTTGTTGTAACAGTTTCAGATGGTCAAACTACATCAGAGAATAATATCGTAGTTAATATAAATAATCTTAATGATAATTCGCCTGTTATAACTTCGTCAGCAACCTTTACAGCAGATGAAAACCAAACAGCTATTGGAACAGTAGTAGCAACTGATGCTGATGGCGATTCACTAATATTTAGTTCTTCTGATACCAATATTCCAATTAATAGCTCATCGGGAGTATTAAGTTTTGCCACAGCACCTGATTATGAGATGCAAAGCACTTATACAGTTACAATCACTGTTAGCGATGGAAACCCTGGTGCTTCGGGAACAAATTCGACTACTCAAGAAATAACAATAACTATTAATGATTTAGACGATGTTTCAACAACATGTGTTTATGATCAAGATAACTTTAATACTTGTAATTTTGAATAGGAGATAAAATGAGTAAATACATATTTTTAATTCTTTTTTCAGTTGCATTGTGTGCAGATGATCTAGATTTAGGTGATGACTTTATTGCTGGAGAAGTTGTCAAAGCTGAAGATTTTAATACTAAGTTTAATAAGCTTGAAACAGTATCTAGGCTTGTAAAAGATTCAGATTTAATTGGATCGTGGACGTGTAAGAGTGTTACACATAGAGAGAATTTCCCATTTACACAGTTTGCAGGAGGTTTTATCTGGTATTTAGATGGCAACATTACTTTTTCAGAGACTGATCAAAACCCAAGCACTACCTCTCCAAAAAATTGGTCAAGTGATGTTGAAATGATTTATGACAGCAATTCTTTCTCTGGTACATATACACTTTTTGCAAATATGCTAATGATGAATTTAGGTGATTCTGAAAATTCTGGTGAAGTTCTGGAGGTAGATCTTATGAGTGAAAACCAAATTAGAATAGTTAGAATACAAAAGGGTGGGGGCGAAGATGTAGACATGTTTGTATCCCTCTGTAATAAGTCAAGCTAAGAAATGGAGGTTCAATGAAAAAACTATTTTTACTTATATTAACGATAAGTAGTTATGCTGACGATTTGGATTTAGGAGATGATTTTGTAGCCGGTGAAGTTGTCAAAGCTGCAGATTTTAATACCAAGTTTTCTCTAATAGAGGGTCAAGAAGCAGAGCTTACTAATAGCTATTTTGTTGGTTCATGGAGTTGTAAGGGGCCATCAACAAATGGTTTTGGTGATAACGTAACATATATAAGTAACGATTTCTTTGGAGATGTAAATAATGAAGGATTTTCAGATTATGCTACAGGGACCGTTACATTTGCTTTGGATAATGATGGTTTTCTGAGTATGTCAAATAACACTATTTTATTTGTAAATGATCAACCTACAGCAACTTTACACTTTGATGCTGGTTATCTTTGGGATAAGATAAATGGTTCAGCTGAAAAAAGTAAGGTTTATAAAGTATCATCAACGAGATTTTACTTTAATGATAGATCTGGCCCACGATTTACTTGTACTAAATCTTAGACTTAAGCTGCGTTTTTCTTTAAATCTTTTTTTATATCAGAATTTAAATTCGATTTTTTTTGATAATTGTCTGCATATGAGTGATTTACATCAGCATGATGCATCTCATCAGCTCTTACGCAAGTTATTAAATCTGATAACTGGGCGTCTTTATGAAGATCATAGTAATCAATGGCAATTTTGGGCGCTCTAATATTCATAACTTTTCCACTTTCAACTAAATTAAGATACTCTGTATAACTTTTTACCGCTTCATCCTCAAAGTAGCCAATCATTCGATGAGATGTTTTAGGAAAGAAAATATACATTAACAAGTAGAATGTCATAAATACACCTTGTGCGGCGATAACAAGAATTCTCTCAAAAGCATTAGGTTTTGCTATTTCAATAAAGAACATCAGATGCATTCTTTCATTTTCAGCCTCGGCAAGCATTTCTCTTATTTGTTCACCATAACCAGTTTGCATACTTCTTAGGCTTCGTAGGTGAATCAACATACCAGCAACCATTCCAGGGACACCAGCAATAGTCTCAAGTACTACAGCTCTGTGTCCATATCTTTTAGCAAAGAAGGTATCAGCTATAAGCCTGAAGAACTTTGTCATAGATAAAGCAAAGAAATCAGAAAAGTTTTTAGGCTTATTCATTAATTTACTTGTGATAAATATTGTTGAACTCGCTCTTTATTCATAACTATCATAGATTCAAGAGAAGAGGCGGAATTTCTTACATCATCAATATTTGTTGGATTGCCAACTTGGATAACACCAATCATTCCAAGGGCAATATGAGGAGTGCATTGATAGACATAAACACCTTCGGCATTGAGCTCAACAGTTATTTTCTCGTTCATAGCTCCATTCCAAGAGTTTGCAGAGGATGGTATTAGACCTGGCACAGATTGTGAGTTGTGCAACATATCTGTTGGCAAAAAAGTAACTGTATCGCCAACGTTAGCTTTAATAAATGGTGGATCAAATACCATTACTTTTCCTGAAGCATCTGCATTGACCATTTTCACGTCAAAGTTCTCAGCTGCAACAAATGAAGTTAATAGAGCAATTAAAAATATAGATTTATGCATAATTAATAATATAAGTTATTTGTATAATTAATTATATGATAAATCTATATTTAAATCTATGTAATATA
>Ga0066835_10000283_pt1 | contig 10088 bp, 10 predicted proteins | sample ETNtaG_3_FD_67280 | JGI IMG/M metagenome (GOLD analysis project Ga0066835, IMG submission 67280) | Marine microbial and viral communities from oxygen minimum zone, Eastern Pacific Ocean - ETNP201302SV84 | ecosystem: Environmental > Aquatic > Marine > Unclassified ... | reverse complement strand
TCTCAGACAATCTTCAGTTAGGCTGTTGCGCTCATCGACTAGCTCCAGAGGGGCTGTGCCCCCCGCAGAAAGTTACCCTATGAGTCCGACGCGCTACCAACTACGCCACCCCGGCGACGCGTCGGGGACCGGCATCGGCCATTTGAGCGTTAGCGTCCCCAAGGATTGGGGTTTGGACCCACAGGGTTGATGTGGTAAGCACCGCCGAGTGGGTCCGATAGCCATGGTAGACGTGGACACCGCAATGCGTGCGAGCGCCTACGACAAGCGAAAGAGAGCGCGTGGCGGATCTGGTGACAAGGAGGAGGCGAAGAGTCGTGAGCTTGAGCCATTCAAGCCTGATGAGCATGCCGTGAAAGAGGTGGCTGATGCCTACTCGATGTGGCTTGTGATACTCTACGGCCTCGGTATTGCCTTGTTCATGAGATATGTGTTCATGCCGACTACAACCGAGCCTAGTAGGATACTATGGGTGCTCCCTGTCTCCCTAGCCGCTACTGTGCCCTCTATCCACAAGCTGGTCATACCCAGCAGGTATGTGGAGCTCTACACTGGTGGGAACTGGTTCAGGGCCTGTTTCCTTTTCGTATTCTCATGGCTGGCTCTTACATTCGTCCTCTCCAACCCTCCTCTAAGCGATATAGCCCCACCTACCACTTCGAACGGCATTGACATTCAGGAGGCCGACGGGATAATCGACTCTAGCTGGCGCGGTGGCGAGTACTCTCTGGAGATCGATCGGGACGAGGTTCATGTCGTGATGGGGCTGGGGGTCGCTGACAACATCGAGGCAGATACTGCGAAGGTCCTGATTACGCTGACTCACAAGGGAAATACTCTGATTCTTGCCAATGACACTGCTGGGAATCTCACGGACGCCATGACGTTGTTCGAAGAGCAGAATTCGGGCGATTGGCTTAGGGGCAACGAAACCTCCCTGACCAGAAAGGTGAATCTTGGTCCCAAAGTAACCAACAGAGCGGAGGACATACCGCTTGCCTGGGATCTGGGAATGCTCGGTCCCGGGACCTACGAGCTCCATATCGAGATGAGTGAGTTCAGGGAGAACATGGGACCGTGGGAAGTCAATGAGTGGTCAAGAGACTGGGAAATCAAGATTAGCCAGACGGGATAGCCCCTCTGGCCGGTGTGTTGTCAAACACGCTATAATATACTAAAACTAGAATTCAGCCGTATGACAAGATACACCATTGCAGGATTCAACATGCCTCAACTGTCCATACTCACAGGGGGCATGATGGGCTCGCTGGGAGTAGGCTTCTTTGCTGCCACTGGATACATCACCGCTCTATTCCCCCTGCTCTTCGGGGCCGTTCTAGTCGGGTCTGGCGGGTTGTCAATCGCAAGACCCTCCACGAATGCGCTGACGATGCACATCGCTTTTTTCGTGTCATCGGTATCTGTGATTCTTGGTCTCACCACAGCCCTGACTGGCAGCTGGGTTACCACCACCTCCCTGATAGAGCAGGTACTGATGTCAACCATCGGCGCAAGTCACATGATTGCTGGATACGGTGCATACACCTTTGGTAAACCGTCATCAGAGGATGATGCTCAGACCTGTGGAAAATCCGATACGGAAATTTCGGACACTACTGTTCGATCCGTCATTAGGGGAATAGGAACGCCGGACGAGAGAATCGTTCCTGCCGCGTCATTCATGATAGTGACAGACTAATACTATCCCTTCAAGTCAGGGGATAGTAGAGTACAGAGCCTGGCCGTCATAGCGTCCAGCTGGAGTGCCTCTCCGCCTCCCTCCACCATTCGGTAGTCAGCCTCGGCCATTGTCTCAGTCACAGAAAGCTTCTGACTCTCCGAGAGGAAGGGGACGTCACCGAGGCCCCTGTGAAGCTGGTTTATGAGATCCGTTCCTGCGAGGCCGAAGCGATCTAGGAGCTCCCTTAGTCTTCTTCTGGCTGGTTGGAATCCATCCTCCCTGCATGCTAAGAAGAACCTGTGTAGCTCCTCTGGTGGAGCAGTGGCAGTGGTCTCGTAGACTATTTCTCTCGTGACGTGCTTGTCCATGGAAGCGGCGACCTGCAACGAAGTAATTGCCTTCCTTAGGTCGCCTAGACTGACGTGAACTATTGCGTCTGCGGCATCGGCGTCAAGCTTGATATCCTCGTCAACAGCGACTGAGACGACCATGGACCTGACCTGGTCATCTGCAAGAGGCCTAAACCTGAACACGGCGCAACGGGACTGTATTGGCTCGATTATCTTGGATGAGTAGTTGCAGGATAGGATGAATCTGCAGGTCTGTGCGTTCTGCTCCATAATTCTCCTGAGTGCCCCCTGAGCATCCGGAGTCAGGGCATCAGCCTCGTCCAGAAAGATGACTTTGAATGAGGTGCCGGGCACCGGGGCCGTCCTAGCGAACTGTTTGACCTTGGTCCTAATTGATTCCAGTTTCCTCTCGTCGCTGGCATTCATCTCTAGGAGGTTCCTCCTGTAGTCGTCTCCGAAGACATCCCTTGCGAGAGCGATTGCTGCGGTGGTCTTGCCAGTTCCAGGAGGTCCGGCGAACATCAGGTGTGGGAATGAGCGTTTTACAGCATATGCCTTGAGGCGGTCAACCACCTGTTTCTGCCCCTTTATGTCGGATACTGTGCGAGGGCGGTGTCTCTCAACCCATAGCTCACTCATTCAGGCGGGACTGCCGGGCGGGCGTCCTTGAAGGTTGGGGGAGGATTTAGTAGCTCTCCTCATCGTTGGGGAAGTGCCCGCTTCTCACATCAGTGATGTACTGCTTGACTGCATTATCCACTGCGTCACCCAAATCAGCATATCTTCTGAGAAAACGTGGAGAGAAATCTTTGGTGATTCCGAGCATGTCATGCAGGACCAGGACTTGGCCATCGCAGTGAGGGCCCGCACCAATGCCAATCGTCGGGATATCTAGTCTGTCGCTAACCATCTTGGCCAAATCGGCAGGTATCTTCTCCAAGACTATGGCGAAGCACCCTGCCTCTTGGAGTTCCAGTGCGTCCGAGATCAGTCTCTCTGCCTCTTCCCCTCCCTTGGCTCGGACACCATAGGTCCCGAACTTGTATATCGACTGGGGAGTCAGTCCCAAGTGGCCCATTACGGGTATCCCTGCGGTAAGTATCCTCTTGATTGAGTCGGTTATTTCGACCCCTCCCTCCAACTTCACAGCGTGTCCGGCTGACTCCTTCATTATCCGGATAGCGCTCTTCAGCGCTAGCTTCGTATCGCCCTGGTAAGTGCCAAAAGGCATATCGACAACTACCAGTGCCCTATCCACTCCATTTACGACGCACTGGGCGTGGTAGATCATGTGCTCCAGTGTAATCGGTACCGTCGTATCGTTTCCAGCCATAACGTTGGATGCAGAGTCGCCAACTAATATCACATCGATGCCAGCACCATCGACTAGCCTTGCCAATGAGTAGTCGTAGGATGTCAGCATGGTGATATTTTCGCCTGCCCTCTTCATCTCCTGCAGGGTGTGTGTAGTGACTTTTTTCGCACGACCAGCTATCGCCATAGACTCACCTGGGTCTGACCGAGAGGAGTTCAAGTCTTCAATTGCACGCCCGAGCAGAAATCATTCGGACTCGGAAATATCCCCGAATAGATTGTCTTCATCGATGCCCAGCAGGAACTCATCTAGGTCTATGATTCCGTTCCCGTCCAAATCTATCTCATGAAATAAGTTTCTGACACTGGACCTGTCCAAGTGTGGAGCAATGACGCTCATTGCGTGGACGAACTCACCCTCGGTCATCTGCTCGGAGTACCTCTCCTTCGTGCCTGCGACATTGTGGAAAACTAGCCACCTCTTCTCGCGCTCTGCCTGAGCAGAGTTGGTGAGCTCGGTACTAACCGTCCTCCATGGAGTCAGCATCGGTAGGACTCTGTTCTTTCCGTACAGGAAGTAAACCAGGGCCCCAATCGTACCGCATGCCAGACCGCCAATTACGGCAGTCATTCCCATTACATAGAGGAGTAGTGCCCCACTGAGTATTCCGAAAATCTGAATGAATGGATACATTGGGGACTTCCACTCTGGGCGGTACCAAGAGTGTGTATCAGAGGCCCTCCTGAGGACTATCACCGAGGCATTGATGGTCATGAAAATCATGATCTTGAAACCGGATGCCAGCTTCGCTATCTCCTCGACCGGTAGTAACGTGATAGCAAGGGCCATCGCCAAGCTAGTACCTACAATAGCAAGGTGCGGGGTCTGGTAGCGAGGGTGCACCTTCTCTAGTGACTCGGGGAGGAGGTTGTCCCTTGCCATGGCGAATGGAAACCTAGAGGTGGCCATCAGAGAAGCCAAGGCTAGTGAAGTTAGCACGGTGACAGCGAAAACCGCTGAGACGGTTCCCACTGTCGAACCCCCTACCATGTCAGCGAATACGTATACTGGGTCTTCTCTTGCCTTGCCTGTGTCGGGGTCAAGGTATCCCGAAGGATCCACTGCCGATACCATCACTATCGTTACAATGACGTAAAGAGCGCAGGCAATTACCAGAGAGAGGATCATCCCATATGGAATATTCCTACTCGGATTCTTTATTTCCCCTCCTACTGCAGCTATCTTTGTCACTCCAGCGTATGCCACGAAGACGAACGCGGCGGCATGGGCAACATCCTCCCATCCAGTTCCATAAGCCCCCTTCCCAAAGGCGGCGTCCCAGTTCATGGGTAGGGTGAAAATTGACCAGACACATAGAATTGCGATGAAAGCTACCATCAATGCTACTATGGGAGTCTGGATCTTCTTGATTCTATTCACGCCTAATATGTTGATAATCGTGATGAGCGCTAACAGAATTAGGGCGGCTATTTCGATGTCGATAGTCATGCCAAGAAGCTCCTCCAGAGCCCATAGATATGCCTTAAAGCCAACAAGAGCGACAACCGTCTTCAGCATCGAGGCACCCCAAAGGCCGACACCTGCGATCGTTCCGACCAGTGGCCCAAAAGTTCTCTCTATGTACACGTAAGAACCCCCAGATGACGGCATCGCAGTTGACAGTTCTCCCTTGGAGACCGCCGCCGGAAGGATAGCCAGTGCAGCGAGCAGGTACGCCAGCCATATGCCGGATACTGGGATGGTCCCGCCCCCCATATCGACCATTACCAAGGCAGGTAGGACGAAAAGCCCTGTTCCAAGCATCGCAGATAGTGATATTATCACTACTGAGAACATCCCTAGCTTTCGTTCCAGAGAGTCGGACAGGCCTTCAATGGGCTTGTAAGAGAAGTCTATCTGACTTCCTGGACTCCGGCTCGCCATACATAGAGGAAAGGACGATGTTTGTTGAACGTTACCACAATAGGCTCGACAGGTAAACCTACACTGCGAACCCTCACATTTAGAAACGAGGGCCTGCGAGAATTGAATATGGCCAGCAAGATTGAGCATAACAGCGTAGTATCCGTCCACTATACCGGTACATTCGATGATGGGAAGATTTTCGACTCTAGCGAAGGAAAAGATCCGCTTACATTCCTAGTGGGTCACGGGCAGATGATCACAGGTTTCGAGCAGGAGATGCTAGGGGCCGAGGTCGGAGAGAAGAGACAGTTCACTTTGACGCCCGAGAGGGCCTACGGAGAGAGGACCGAGGCAGCTATCCAGCAGGTTCCTAGAGAGCAGTTTCCCGAGGGTTTGGAAATTGAGGTGGGAATGGTACTTGGAGCGCAAAGCGATCAGGGGCCCGTGCAGTTCTCCGTGGCATCGGTAGATGACGATATGGTCACAGTTGACTTCAATCACCAGATGGCTGGAATGACTATTAATTTCAGTGTTGAGGTGGTGGATATCACTGAATCGGACCACAAGGACTCTGATGGCTGTGGACCAGGGTGCGGGTGCAACTGAACCTACCCGATTGTACCCACAATGTTAGAAGTGAGGCGTGGTAGCCAACACTATGACCGACAAGATTGAGCAGGATACAGTAGCATCTGTCCACTACACAGGTACCTTCCCAGGCGGCGAAGTCTTCGATTCTAGCAAAGGCAGGGAACCACTTACCTACCTTGTAGGCCATGGGCAAATGATACCGGGCTTCGAGCAGGAGATGCTAGGCGCCGATGTTGGGGAGAAGAGGGATTTCACCTTGACTCCAGACAGGGCCTATGGAGAGAGAGATGAGGGAGCTGTACAGCAGATCCCCAGAGATCAGTTTCCGGAGGATATGGAGATTGAGGAGGGGATGATGCTTGGAGCTCAGAGTCATCAGGGACCCATCCAATTCACCATCGTCTCTATTGATGGAGACTCGGTAACCGCTGATTTCAACCATCAGATGGCCGGAAGGACACTCAAGTTCAGTGTCGAGGTCGTTAGTGTCAGGAAGGCCTCTAGCGTAGAGTTGGCTGATGGGGTGGTACGCGACCCCAATGGAAACCACCAGTAGATCGTCCGAATCATTCTTTGTGTGTGGCCCATCTGGCCTAACGATGAGGTTGGTGGCCATTCTCACGACAATCCTCGTGGTTTCCCCCATATTGAGTGGATGCTTGGGCACTGATGACATTCCATTAATATTTGACGATTCACCGGAAGAGGAGCCCCTTCGCATAAACCATATACAAATGGAGGGGACTCACAACTCGTATCACGTAGAGCCGATTTTCTCGCCTACGAGAGAATACATGTACACTCATGAGGATCTTGACATTCAAGCGACCAACCAAGGCGTCAGGCAGTTCGAGATTGATGTGTGGTGGGACGTAAGGGAAGGTCTGAGGGTGTATCATAACCAGTACGACTCTGGAACTACGTGTCCTACCTTCCAAAGTTGCTTGGAGGTCTTATTGGCATGGTCACTAGAAAATAGCTTGCATCACCCGATTATGATTTGGGTGGAGCCAAAGGACTGGCCAGAGCAGGCTGCTGAAATCACCACAACCGTCGAGCTAACTGGAATTCTGCAGGAAATAGAATCCGAAATATCCGAGTTCTGGCCCCTCAATCTATCAATTACTCCTGATGAGGTTAGGGGGGAGTGGTCCAATCTTACTGATGCGATTTTGAATGACGGATGGCCTCTACTGGAAGAGAGTCGGGGCAAGGTAATGTTCGTCCTCCTAGCTACCGGAGGAATGAGGGACCTGTACATGGAAGAATACCCCGGCTTAACTGGGGCGAGGATGTTCCCGATGTTCACCACTCAAGGACAATACCCTGGTGAGGAGGCAGTCTTCTCTCTGACTGACCCGATTGGGGATGGAGAGGAGATTACCCGACTTGTCGAAGATGGTTTCATCGTCAGGACTAGAGCTGACAGTGGTGGCACAGAGCCCGACAATAACGATACGTCAAGGTTTGAGGCGGCACTGTCTTCTGGTGCGCATACAATCGCCACTGATTATCCGGCCCCGGTTGATGGCATGGACTACTGGATCGAGATTCCAGAGGGCAGTCCAAGCCGGTGCAATCCGATAGTTTCTCCAGATTGGTGCACATCCTTGGCTATCGAGAGTCTCGAAATATCTGGCTGATTATTACACCTTCGCGATTACCTTCATCTCTATCGCAATCGGGGATGGTAGGGCGTTTATCGAGACAGTTGTCCTAGCAGGCATTATCTCACCGAAGTGCTCGGCATATACCTCATTATAGGCCTTGAAATCCCTGTCCATGTCAATCAGGAATACCAGAACGTCGACAACATTTTCCAGACCTGCTCCGTACTCTTCCAGTATCAGCCTGATGTTGTTTATCACGGAGTGGGTCTGCGCAGTGATGTCATAATTCAGGGGGTTTCCTGAGTCGTCACTCACAGGCCCACCAGGAATCTCGTTAGTCTCCGGGGACCTTGGTCCCATACCACTGACGAATACTAGGTTACCAACTCTTCTGAGGTGAGGGTAAGCGCCCATTGCTGAGGGTCCTGTCTTGGCAGTGAAGGGACCGTCTTGACTGGTCATCTTTCCTGCCGTTTTCTTTCCCACTACTCCTCCCACTATTCCTCCGACAGGGCCACCGACAGCCACACCCGCAGCGGCGCCAACGGCCCCTCCTGCGTTTGTGAACATCGACTTGCCGTATGAGTTGTACAGGGCCTCTATGGCCTCGTCCGGGGCCTCTACTAATTCCTTTAGCATCTCTAATCTATGGGTGAAGGCTGAGCTCTGTTGTTCTTCGAGCGGTTCTCCCGAGCTCATCACAGCATCCCCTTGTCCAAGACGTTCCTGTCCCCGTGATAGTACTCAACATCGTCCTCGTCGAATTCCTTATCGCCGAATGATCCGGGGGAGGGAGTCAGCGTTACCACTGCCCCACCCGATCCATGTAGTGCCTCGTATGCGAGCACCTCTCCCTGGTAGTTGTTATGTTGTCCCATAGTAGCCGCCATCCACCAAGCTGGCTTGTATGCGACGACCTTCTGGACCCTTATCTGACCGTGAATCTCCCTGGATAGCTGGCTCAGGTCCTCAAGTCTGCCATCAGCAAAGAACTCCAGTATCTTGCGGTTCCACTCATCGTCCTTGGGACTGTGTATCCTATCCTCGGTCGGATTGATATGCTCGGTAAACATCCTGTTAGACAGGCTCGACACCACAACTGCGATAGCCTTCTTCCCTTGCTTAGCGAGTGCATCCCTGATTGACTTCCCTAGAACTATTGTCTCAGCCCTGTTTGCATACATGTTGCTGGAGACTATGCAGGCGGGTATTCTGTTATCTGGATTCAGTAACTTCAATGCTACGACTGATCCTGTGTCTATTGGGAATCCCTCGTATGCGATGGTCCTTGAATGGAGTCCTCTTTCTTTAGCGGAGTCCCTGAGGCACTCCGCAAAATTGACATCCATCTTGAACTTGTAAGGCATACTTCCCAGATAGTGGAAGTCATCGTCCACATGCACCCACTCGGGTTCTGGGTGGGCTTGGATCTGATGCCCAATTATGCTCGGCCAGGTGGTGGAGTAAACGATTATCAAATCGGCATCACTATTCTCAATCCTCTCCCTACAAGTGTCATATGCCTGCCTCAGCTTGGCATATCCTTCACTAGCCTCAGGAGAGAGGAGGGGCTGGGGATGAGGTGGGCAGTAGATTCCAAACAGAATATCTGCGTCTTCCAATTTATCACCTCAGAGTACAATCTCACGGGTCACGGTGTTAGGGTCCCAAGCGGCAACCAGGTTTCCTGTCCCAATCACTGATTGGTAGCCGTAGATCTCTGCTGAGTACTGTGGGAAGCCCATGGCTGACATCATCCATGTTAGGCCACCCGCCTCAGTCTCAGCGATCGTCTGCTCTGTGAACTCGGGGAGGATATCAATTAACTCCCTCATCTTCCCCTCTCTCATCAAGTCTACTAGCTTCATATCCCAGACATACTGGCTGTGATTGTATATGTGCTCTCGGCTCATATCCTCTGGCAATGGCGATTCCGTTACGAAGTGCCTGTGCGAAAGGCTGTGACTGCTGATTAGAACTACCTTCTTTCCACTCTCCTCGATTGCCTCTGCACAGGCCCTACCGAGTGCAGCTGCTTGCTCATTCATCACCTCGGCAGAATAGTAGTGGGCGTTTCGGTTACTGCTTATTGTGACTATAGGCTTGTCCCAATCTGGATTCAGCATGTGGCAGGATGTGATAGTGCCGTAGTCAACTCTGAAATCTTGATTTCGCATCATCTTGGTTATTATTCCGTGCTCAGAGGCCTTCTCGCACATGATTTCCGAAAGCTCCACATCTACTTTGATATCGTAATTGTACCTAAAGATATTCGGGAAGACTGGATCAACCGACTTTGATTTGAACTCGGGTAGGCCGAGGAAGTGGGTTCCGATATACGTCTGCCAGTGCGGGGTGAATATGACAAGGGCGTCGTAATCTATGGTCTTGAGCTTTCTAGCTAGTCTGTTGTAGCCCCATCTGAGAGTCTCCCATCCACCCTCCGAAACTGGCTCATTCTGATCCGGGTTCTCTGCGTATACGACATGTGGCGGGTGTGGGGCGAGGCACCCCAGTACAATTTCCCCTTTAGGCATGTTAGTCGAGAGGAAGAAATCTAAAGAAAACCTTTCGGAGAAATACCAGACTTCATTGGTGTGTGATGCTACGCATGC
>Ga0066835_10000274_pt1 | contig 10209 bp, 3 predicted proteins | sample ETNtaG_3_FD_67280 | JGI IMG/M metagenome (GOLD analysis project Ga0066835, IMG submission 67280) | Marine microbial and viral communities from oxygen minimum zone, Eastern Pacific Ocean - ETNP201302SV84 | ecosystem: Environmental > Aquatic > Marine > Unclassified ... | reverse complement strand
AGAGTTTGGAACTACAGGAGATGTAGAACTCTCATTCAATGACTCAGATGCAGTTTTAGACATCAAGCGAGTAGCAGGAACCCCCGACTTGCGTATCGCTGATGATATGAAACTGAACTTTGGTAATGCAAAGGATGCTTCTATCAGATATGACGAGACAACCTCTGACAAAATCCAAGTAGAAGGTGCAGACTGGAACTATGGCACTGGTGTCCAAGTTAATATTGCAGACACTACAGACGCTTCTAACGTTGCTACAGCAGCATTTACAGTTGCGGGTGGTATAGGTGTTGCAGCAACTGCATACATCAAAGACTTGAATGTAGACGACAACACTACTATTGGAACAGCAGCTGGAGACTCTCTAACAGTCAACGCAACAACTACATTCCAGAATAGTGTAACATTTAATGGACAGACAAATATTTCTGGTAGCACACAACAGACTGGTGATATTCAGATTGATAACCTCAAGTTAGATGGTAATACACTATCTACTATCAACTCTGTTCAAGAATTGATACTTGACCCTGACCCTACAACTGATGCGGGTGGTCTTGTTATTATCAAAGGTGACCTACAGATTGATGGAACTACAACTACAGTGAACTCTGCTTCAATGTCAGTTAATGATCCTACAATCGAATTAGGTGATCCTACAACTCCTGTTACAATGACTGCAGCAGCGAGTAGTGGACAACCAAACGTTGTTGTAGACGCTGTAGATCAACTACAAGTTGGCGATACAGTTACCTCCTCAGTAGCTGGTATTCCTGGTGGCACAACAATTAGTGCTATCAATGCAGGAACTAAAACTATTACCTTAAGCAATAACCTATCTCAAAACATGGCAGATGATTCTGTTCTTGTTACTGTGAGTGGTGCTGACGATGCATTAGATCGTGGTGTTAAGGTTCACTACAATGCTTCTGGAACTAACAAATTTGGTTTCTTTGGTTATGATCGCACAGGTGGTGCTAATGGATCTGGTGCATGGACATTCATTGAAGATGCAACAGATACAAACACTGTATTCGGATTAGCAGGAGCTGGTCGTGGTACAGTTGTTATAGGTGATCTAGAACTTGATACTGACCTTGAGGTTCAGTATGGAGGAACAGGTGTAGGGACATTTACTACAAACGGTATCGTATATGGTAATGGCACAGGTCCTTTGCAGATAACTGCAGAAGCAAACATGGCATCACCTGGCACAGGTTCTGATGTAACAACTTCCTTCCAAGTATTGACCGTTACTGCAGCGGGTGTGCCTGTATGGACTGACACCATAGATGGTGGAACTTTTTGAATTTAACCAATTATGAATGCACAAATCGTTATTAACACATTACAAAAGAAAATTTCTGAATTGACACTGATAAATGTAATGATGGAGGCACAAATCCAAGATTTACAAAGTCAGTTAAATAGTATGAAAGCTGAACAACAATCTGAGAATGATTTAGATGGCAACGAGAATCAAACTAAAGAGATCGACGACAGCAGCAGCAGTCCCGACGACTTCTAATTTAGAAGACGGAGAAGTTGCTCTTAATATAGCGGATAGAAAATTATACGCTAGAAACGGATCAAATATAATAGAGGTCGCTAACCAGAAACCTAACACAGGTGAGGTGGTGACTAATATGCTGTCTACTGACATCACGAATGGTCAGGGAAATACTTATTACGTTGCTACAGTAGGTTCAGATACTTCAACTCTTGCAAATGGTGGTAATGCAGGACTACATCCAGACACACCATTTCTTACAATTACAAAAGCTCTTGCAACTGCAAGTTCTGGTGACACCATTATGGTTGCACCTGGCGAATATCAAGAAGTATTCCCAATGACTATTGGGGATGGTGTTACATTACGTGGAACCAATCTAAGATCTACATCTGTAAAACCAACTTCAGTTACAAATACTAATAACGCATTTATATTGTCTGGTGATGCACATATCTCAGACTTAACGATTAAAGATTTTTTCTACGATAGTGGTAATGATAAAGGATATGCCTTTGTCGTAGTATCAAACATGAACTCTACACAGAGTCCTTATGTTGAGAGAATTACAGTTACAACAAAAGGTAGTGTAGTATCTGGTTCTGACCCTTATGGATATGCACAAGGAGATGCAGGACGTGGTGCTTTACTAGACGGTGCAAACATTGCATCTGCATCACAGCATGGTTCAGTCCTATTCAATGAGTGTACATTCATTACACCTAATCAGGTTGGTTTAAAAGTTACCAATGGTATGCGTGTAGAGTGGTTAAATTGCTTTAACTATTTTGCATCTGTTGGTATTCAAGGTGTTCAAGGTGCAACTGGTAAATCTGGAACAGGTAGCACAAGATTAAAACTAGGTGGAGTTAGTGGAACATTCAATACTAGTGAGGTATCATATCAATTAGAAGATGGATTCCAGTCAGGTTCATATGCTAGATCGGGAACTACAATAACTCTAACAAGAACTGCACATGGTTTAGTAAGCAACGATTACATCTATGCAGATCATATTAGTGGTGCAGGAACAGATAATTTCTATCAAGTTACAAAGGTAGATAATAACACAGTTACATATACAGATAGTTCTGCATCTGGAACAACATCTGGTAATGTCACCTATAAGAAAGCAGTTGCACGAGGTGTGGTCTCAAGCAACGATGGTACATATGTATTCATTACTGGTAAAGGAACTGGAGAGTTTGTAACAACAACCAAACCTAAGAAAAGTTTAAGTAGATTTGGTGACTCACAGTTAGATACAGCACAAAAGAAGTTTGGCACAGCATCTATATTATTAGATGGAACTGAGGATAACGTTAAGGTTCCTACAGATGAAGACTTTGGATTTGGAACAGCAAACTGGTGTTTAGAAGCATTCATTAGACCTGGCAGTGTAACTGGCACACAAAGAATATTTGATCTTAGAGATAATTCTGCTACAGATACAGCACCGACTGTATATCTTAATGGAACTGCATTACATTTTGCAGTAGGAAATACATCACAGATAAACGGTGGAACATTAGCAATTAATACTTGGTATCATGTTGCAGTAGCAAGAAGTGGAGGAACTACAAGATTATTCTTAGACGGAACTCAGATAGGAACTTATACAGATAGTAATGACTATGGAACTACAAAACCTGTTGTCATAGGTTCGGACTATACAGTTGCTGCTACAGAAGCATTTAATGGACATGTTGACGAAGTAAGAATTAGTAAAGCATCTGCTCGTTTCACTGCAGGATTTACTCCTACAACAAGCGAATACGGTTCAGATAACAATACAGTGCTATTGCTCCATGCGAATGGCACAGACGCTTCTACGACCTTTACAGACGCCTCTGGTGGAACATCTGATATTAGATCTAGCGGTGGTGATTCTGCTACATCTGTTATCACTGCTGACTACTCAGCATTTGGTGCTGAATTACGTTCTGTAGCATCTGCATGTGTATATGGAAGTAAAGGTGTACAGGCAGACGGTTCTGGTGTAAAACTTATATTGACTGCACATAACTTTGGTTATGTCGGTTCACAGTCTGACTATACTAATGACCCATCTCTTGCTGTTCAGAATAATGAGGTAGAGGAACTTAATAGTGGTAAAGTTCTATTTTCTTCTACTGACCAAGACGGTGACTTCCGTGTTGGGGATGCATTCTCTGTAGACCAAGAAACTGGTAACGTATCTTTTGCTGCAACATCAACAGCTCAGTCAGCTGCAAACATCACATTAAGTGATGCAACTGGAACAACTAACATATTCCCTGCATACATCGAGACTGGTAACTTAAGAATTGCAGGAAACAGTATCACATCTACTACAGGTCAGGTAATCGTTGACCCCTCTGGTGCAGAAGACTTTGTTGTTAACGCTGAAACAATCGTTAAAGAAGCAGTTTATTTTGATGTCAATAAGTCAGTTGCTTTCGGTAGTGTTGTTCAAGGAACTCTTAATATTACTGGATTTAGTGATGCAACCTTGTTTGGTTCATCAGAAGCATCTTGTTTCTCTACTAGATCACTCGTTATCTACAAAAATGGTATTGGAACTGTCTCTATTCAATCTGCAGGATCAGGATATCCTGGCGGTGCTCAACAGGTAGATGCAACAAGTAATCCATTCCAGATAGCAACTGCAACTTGCACACTTAATGCAGAAGGTGGACTAAAAACTGTTACTCTATCAAATAGAGGTAATAGTTATACCGTTCCACCCGCAGTGGCATTTAGTGGATCTGGTAACGGTTCTGCGACAGCAAACTTAGGTAATGCGGGTAAAATCTTATCTGTAGATGTTGTAAACGGTGGAACAGGATATGTAGGACCTACACTAACATTTGATCCACCTGCACAACAAAGTTTTACAGGTGGAAGCACTATTGTAGACACGACTACTAATACAATTAACATCGACAATCACACATTTGAGACTGGCGATGAGATGACATATGATGCCACTACTCTTGATGCAACTGCAGTAGCAATTGGTGGACTCACAAGTGGCACAACATACTATGCAATTTATGTTGATGCTAACAATATTAAAGTTGCTTCTTCTTTATCAAACGCTAATGCAGGAACAGCAGAATCTTTAACATCTGCAGGATCTGGATCACAATTCTTCCAAGGTGCTACTGCCACTGCAACTGTATCTCAAACAGGTGGTGTAGTTGATGGTGTTACAGTTACTAGTGACGGTAGTGGATATGGCATATCAGTAAACGCAGTTCTTGCAGATTCTGGAGCTGGTGCAGGAGGACAAATTAGTGTTATCACAGGACGTTCTATTCAAGAGGTTCAAATAACAACACCTGGCACATACACTGCTGCAACAGTCCCAACAGTTACATTTACACCTGATACTCAAGATACAACTGGAACTGGTGCTGCAGGAACTGCAGTCGTTGGATTCCCAGTCGAAACTGCTACCCTAACTGGTGTTGGTCTAGGATATAGAAACAATCCAACTGTAGATGTAACTACAGGAGATGCTACGACTGACGCTACATTTTCAACAGTCCTTGATGAGAAAACTGGTAGAATTGAATCAATAACAATTGATAACGTTGGTGAAAATTATACAAGTGCTCCTACCCTTACAATTGTAGGTGGTGCAGGAACAGGTGCTACACTATCTGTTGATATCCAGTCTATTACTGGAACTATCACCACTGCAGGATCTGGATATGCTGCAGGAACATATGCAAACGTTGCCTTCACAGGTGGAAACCCAACAGTCAACGCCACTGCTACATTCACGGTTGCAGGATTTGCAGGAACTATTACTAATGCAGGATCTGGATATGCAGATGGAACTACAGCGGGCGTAGAGTTAAGAAACCCTCCAACCACAACATATGTTGTTACTGTTGTTCAAAGAGATAAGTTGGTTGTATCATCACAATCTGGAACATTCACAGACGGTGAAACTGTTACAGGTAGTGTATCAGGTGCAACAGGAACAGTTACAAGATCTGGAACCACCGATGGAACTGCATTTATATACATTACAGGAACCTCTGGAACATTCCAAGACTCTCAGACAGATACAATTAATGGTGGATCTTCTGGTGCAAGTGCAACTCTTGATATTATAACAACAGGAGTTAACAGGTATATTATAGATGGTGCAGAAGCACCCTCTCTCACATTTATTGATAACAATACTTACAAGTTTGACACTAGCGATGCAACTAATTTTGGTCATCAATTAGCTTTAGATCAAGGTGTAACAGGTGCTACAGTAAGACAGAGTGGAACATTAGGAACAGCAGGATCATATTGGGAACTAACTGTTCAGTCAGTATCAGCAACAACCACATCAACTGCATATCAATGTGTTGCTCATGGACGTAACATGAGTGAACCAGGTGTATTTAACTTTACTACTGGTGCAGCAGGACAGTCTGGATTAGGAATGACATTAACCACTGTGATAAGTGGTGGACAAGTCACAAGTGCAGAAATATTAAGTCAATCATCTAATACTGGTAACTACGCAGTAGGTCAAAACTTCTATATTGATGATGCAGACGTTGGAGCAAATGGTGGTAGTGGATTTGCATATCAGTTATCATCAGAAAGCACAGGTGTTTCTAGTGTAACTGACATATCTCTTGGTGGTTCTGGTTATGCCATAGGTGATGTTCTTTCTGTAGAAGACACAACAGTTGGTAGTGGTGGTGGATCTGGTTTCCAATACACTGTAAGTAACGTTGGTTTTGCTACAGCAGTAACAGTAACCAATGGTGGTGCTGCATTTGAGGCAACTGATACATTAATATTGGGAGATATTGGTGGAGTAGGAGATCCAGTAGGTTCTGGATTGGTTCTTAATTTAGATACTATTGTAAGTGCAAAATCTATCGAATGCTCTCAGAGTGGTATTTTAACTTTAGGAGAGGTAGGAGGAGCAACTGGTCAGTTAGTTCAAAACCCTAATGGTAATATAACTGCTACTAACTGGAACATTGCTGCTAACGGTGTGTTTACAGGTAGTGGGGTTTCGGTTTCTAACAACATAAATGCAAATGGAACATTAACCATAGCAAGCACTTCTCAATTTACTGGTAAGATTACAGGTAATGGTGGTGCTGATATCACTGGTGCTGCAAGTAATATTGAACAATTAACTGCTAAGTTAGATGACGGAACTGCAGTTGCACCAACACTAGCATTCCAAAACTCATCTCAAACTGGTCTATTCAGACAAGATGCTGATAAGATCGGTATTGCAGTTGCAGGAGTTGAAACAGGTAGAATAAGCAATACTGGATATGATTTCACAAACTTACAGGTAGATTCTACTGTAGGTAACCTAAACCCATTCTTTAAGGTAGACTCATCTGCTAATAAGATGACATTAGGGTTGACAGCACAAAATGTTTTTGTTGACGCTACAAACACTATTGGAACTGATGGAACCGATATTAGCGTTCCACTTAATTTCGATACTAAAGGTGAGGGTAACTTTGTATTCAAAGGTGGCACTAACGTTGATTTCAAGATTACTGATGGAACAACTGACGTTGTATCAATTGACTCTGGAACAGGAACTGCTACATTCTTAGGAAACTTAGATGCAGGAAAATTAAGAATCAGACAAAATGTTGTAAGTAACAACTCTTCAGCTGCAGTCAGAGCATTTGGTGAAGTTGTAGCAGTATCAGTTACAGGATCTGGATCTGGATATACTGATGGGACATACACAGCAACTGCAACAACCTCATCTGGAATTGGAACAGGATTGACTCTAACACTTACTGTTTCTGGTGGAGACTTCTCAGCAGTAACCGTTGTTGCGAAAGGACAAAACTACAAGCTTGGAGATACTATTCTAGTTACCGCAGCGGGTGGTGGAAGCGGAAGAACAATAACTGTATCAGATATTGATGGTCAAGGTGTTGTAATAAAACCATCAGCAGGATCAAGTGTATTATGTGACTCTACTGGATCTCTTGTAATTCCATCAGGAACTACAAACCAACGTCCTGTTGCATTAGATCGTATTACAGGTGCTATTAGATTCAACTCTACACAGTTACAGTTTGAAGGTTTTAACGGACAAGACTTTGTTTCTCTTGGTGGTGTTCGTGACGTTGACCAAGATACTTACATATTAACTGAGTCTGCACCGAGTGCCGACGAAGATACATTTGAGTTTTATAATGCAGGATTAAATTCCCTATCAATAGACAAAGATAGATTTACTCTTAAAACAACTAGAATAATTGATGTCAATGGAGTATTGAATATCAACGGAACAATCATTGGACAAAATACAGTTGATTTCAAAGCATCTGATGCATCTATTGCAAAAATTAGATCACAAAAAGATTTAGAAATTACAGATGGTCTTAGACTAAGGAATGTAGGTGTTCAAGGTACAATCGCTACTATCGGAACTGTAACATCAAGTAGTGGAACGTATACAGCATCAACCACATTCAATGCAGTTGCAAGCACATCAACAATTGAAGGTACAGGAGCAACATTTAATGTGGTAATAGATGGGTCTGGTAACGTATCTTCTGTTGCGATTGCAAGTGGAGGAACAGGATATGAAGTTGATGAAACTATCTTTATCAATGGTAGTGATCTTGGTGGAGTAACTCCTGCAAATGATGTCTCATTTAAAGTAGCAAGTATTTCTAACACATCTCCTGCATTTGCCAGAATGGATGTCTTGCAGCAAGATTATGTAACACAAATGGATAGCAAACCATTCTTATCATTTGATAGTAATGGTTCAGAAGCAGCATTCAAAATTAACAGAGGATGGCAAGCAGGGACATCATCATACTTAACTGTATTTGATTCTACTGCAACATTTATGGAACTAGATGACTGTCGTGTAGAAGGTGGTCAACTATCATCATTCCCAACATCTGCAACTATAACTGCATTTGATAGAAACAATTTTAAAGGTGCTAAAACACTTGTAACTATCGAGAGTGATGACAATAAAGTTCACATGATGGAAGTTACAATCGTCTGTGCATCAAATGGAACTACTGCACATGCAACTGTCACCAACTCAATAACTTCTGACAACAATTTGATGGATGTAACCGTTGCTGTTGTTGGTAGTAACGTGAATATTTCACTAGACAAATCTAGTGCTGCTACATCATCATCAAACTTCACTGGTAGATTCACAACTACTAAGGTCAAGGTATAAATAACCTCTAGGTAATCTAAGACAATGCCCGTAAAGAATTTTTCATCAATAGGAGGATACGCAGTAGATGCTACTGAGGTATTGGATACTTCTAGAGCTTTGAAAAATATATCTCAAATGCACATGGTGAGTGATCACTTTACCGATGCAAACAAAGATATTTTTATTCTTAAAAGGCAAACAGATGCTGCTAACAATACTATGCAGTTATCTTTAGATGGCACTACACCTCTTGCAACAAACACACCTCCTCTAGCAAATGATTCAGTTGCATTTGCAAGTGGAACAATTTTTGGACAAGAGACAACGACAAATATATATGTTTATGCAGTAAAATTTGACTTAGTAATTACTACCACAGCTGGAGGACTTCCTACTGTTGCTTCTGAAAGGAAGATAATTGTAAGAAATAATCCACCTGGTCAAGAAACTTGGAACGTGGTTCCTGCAGCAATTAATATAGGTGCAGCACCATTTTTTACTTTCCAAGTATCAAGTGTGACAACCTCATCTACTGTAAAGTGGGTAGGTAATTTAGAATTAACCGTTGTTACATAACCTTTTAGGAACGAAATGAGTTTTCAGATTAATACTGACCAACAGCGAATAACCGCTTCTGGGACAAAAGCAACAGGGAATTGGACGAACGCCACATACAGTCGATCAGCAGCTGGTGTAGGTAATATCGTTTCGGTTGCACATGGTATTATAGGAACAGAAAAATTATATATTGACTTTACATCTGGCGGTGAGGTAGATGGAGAGTTTACAGTAACGAAGGTAGATGACGATAATTTAAGTTTTACAGGTTCAGCACAGAGTGTAATTACAGCGGGTGCAACTCTAGCATATAAAAGAGTAAGATCATTAAGTATCCAAGGAGATACATCTATTGAAGTATCTGTGGGTACAGGTGCTTTAGAGAAAGACGCAATATTTGTTAATAAAAACGCACAAGAAAACGTTAGAGTTGGTATCAATACTACCGATCCTCAGTTTGAACTCGATGTTGAGGGACAGATTAGAACGACTCGTTCTATCATTTCTGATACTGCACAGGTTACAAACCTTGATATTGACACTATCATCAACCCTGCGTTGAATCTTCGTGCTCCAAACCTTGTTAACTTTGAAGACACAGACGTTACAAGTCCTACTTTTGGCACAACATTCTTCCCAACTGCTGATACACCTCCTCTAAGTGATCAGTCCAGAAGGGTTGCTACCACTGACTTTGTATACCAAGTTGCTACTAACGATACTGGTGGTCGTGTTTACGTATCACAGACTATTGGTAGTGATGAAAACGATGGTCGTTCAGCTGCAAGACCAGTCAAAACAGTTAAGAAAGCAGCACAGATTGCTTACGGATTACAGAAAGCAGTTCCAGATCCAAGTGATGAATACGTAACTATCATCGTATCTGGTGGTGAGTATCTAGAAGACAACCCAATATCACTTCCTAGAAACTGTTCACTTGTTGGTGACAACTTAAGACGAGTAATTC
>Ga0066835_10000268_pt1 | contig 10301 bp, 6 predicted proteins | sample ETNtaG_3_FD_67280 | JGI IMG/M metagenome (GOLD analysis project Ga0066835, IMG submission 67280) | Marine microbial and viral communities from oxygen minimum zone, Eastern Pacific Ocean - ETNP201302SV84 | ecosystem: Environmental > Aquatic > Marine > Unclassified ... | reverse complement strand
CCATGAATATTTTTACATTTTCCATCATAACCATAAAGAGCATGTGCTGCTTCAAATCTAAACTTTTTGGTAATTCTAATATTTGACATTTGGTTAATTATTGAGCTCCAAATTTACATTTTTTATGAAAGCTTATTAAATGTTTTTCTGAATTTAATTATCAGAGGAATTGATCTTGATAAAATCCAAAGAGTGAATGCATAAAAGATTCCATGTAACCCAAGTTCATAATGGTCAAATAAAATAACAAATGGGACAAAGATTATAAAAGTTGAGAATAGTAGTACATTCCTAAGATCTTTCATCCACCCCAAACCCTTATATACTCCATCAAATATAAATGCAATTGAGCAAAGTGGAAGCATCACCAGAACAATCCAAAAAACATTATAAAACTCTTGTAAAACAACAGGATCATTATTAAATATTCTTCCTAGAGGATAATAAAAAATAAAACCAATAATACACATAATAATACCGATTTTGACTCCAATTTTTGTTAAATCATTTCCAAATTTCATTAGCATACTATATGATTTTTCACCATATAATTTTCCAGAAAGTATTGTCCCAGCACTTGAATATCCATCAATAATAAATGCGACAAGAAACCAAAGATTAATTGCTATGGTATAAGCTGCGATAAACTCATCTCCGTACTTTGTAGCAAAGGCATTACAGAAATATAATGTCACATTAAGTGAAGCAGTTCTAATAACTAAATTTCCAAACATCTGCATAAAAGATTTAATCTTGGGATTAAAAGGAAATTTTATAGCAAGCTTAATATTGGTTTTTTTGTACAATAATATAACGGCAAGAAACGACATAGATATTTGAGCAACCAAGCTAGCATAGGCAGCTCCTTGAATGAACATTGGATCGATAAAACCCTCAACTCCATAAACTAAAATTATATCTAGCACTATATTTAATATAGTCCCAAGAATAGCAATTATCATAGGGTAGTATGTATTTTGTAATCCTCGAAATATTCCAAAGATGCCTATGGTAAGTAAAGTAAAGGGTAGCCCCCAAACCCTAATATTAAAATATTCAACACAAAATTTTAGAAGATTACCGCTCGCATTATAAAATTTAAACAGACCCTCTGAGCTGAAGTAAGTTAGCAATATAATCAGAAAGCTACTGAATATAATGATCAAGATTCCTTGCGCAGGAAGATCTTTGACTTCCTCTAATGTCTTCTTGCCAAGTGCTTGAGCAATAATTGATGCAATTACACTTCTTGTTTGACCAAACACCCAAATTAACATGGAAATAAAACTACCTACAATACCAACAGCTCCTAGTGAAATGGTTGCATTTTCAGGCATATTCCCAACAATAATTGTATCAGTTATTGATAAAATGGGTTCCGCAACACCAGAGATCAAAGCAGGTATTGCAAGTTTTTGAATGTCAGAAATTTTTATAGATTTTGTCAAAGTATTAGTTCATAACAATAAAAGGGAAACTCACTTTGTTTTGGAAAATAAATTTTGTCCAGCCTATGGTATCCTCTTGATTCATAAAATTTTAAATTTCTTTTGTTTTCTGAAAATGTATCCAGACGTATTGAAATATATTTGTTGTCTTTTGCATAATTTTCAGCAAAGTCCATTAAAGATTTTCCCAAACCCTGTTTTTGAAATTCAGGATGAACAGCCAATCGATGAATATATAAATTGTTTTTATTAATTGTTTTCCAATTAACAGACTCATAAACATGATCCATTTTATTGCACAGAGAAATACATGCAACTACCCTTCGATAATTATGATAAACAAACAGCTCTTTTTTTTCTATATCATTAACAAATGATGCTTTGTCTGGATAATTTTCATTCCATTGAAAAATATTATTATCAATCATATGTAATTCACATGCCTTTGTGATATTTAAAACCGAATCAATATCTGAAATAATCCCCAACCTTATCATAAATGAGTCAATAAAAAACAAAATTACAAGTCTTATAAAACAACCACTAATAAAATTTTGATTTAAAAATAGAAATAAGAATTATTAAAATAATACCAGAAATAAATATTAAGCTGCTATTTTCAGTCACTAGCTCAATAATTGAAAGCACTCCGCCAAGAAGTATTAGAAAAACTGCAAGATTAAAAAGTCTATGATAATTGTGTGGATTCCAAAAGTCATTCATAAAATTATTTTTTCAGGATTTTAAAAGTACTGCTAAGAGAATTTTTTGTAACAGTCAAGAAATATGTTCCTTTTTGATAATTTGATAAATTAATTTTTTCAACCCCAACCCCTCTAAACACCTCTTTGCCTAGAATATCATTAACGACAATGATTTCATCACCCTCAATTCCAATAATATTTATTTTATCAACAAACGGATTTGGAAAAACTCTATAATATGAAAGAAAATGATCATTAGTATTCAAAGGTGAGCCAAATGAAAGATTGTCAAAATAGTATACTATATTTTGATTTCCTGTAGATCCAAAATCAAAAAATAATGAGGCCATATCAAACACAAAATCTGTGTTAAGTATTGCTGTTCCCTCTGATTCATTAGAAAAGTCGAATTCCATTGTTTCCCATTGTTCATAGGCCGTTGTATAAGCATCGGTTTCAACTGATTGCGTTGGGTCCAAAGAATTTTCGATTTTTAGTCTAATAGGAATCCCTGTTTGATTTGCACCAGAAACATAAACGTCCACAAACATTTTAGTATTAGAATTAGTAATTGGGATGTGGTTTAAAAATCCTATACCAGACCCTATTGTGACTCCAGCCCAAGTCTCAGCTCCACTATTTTTTTCTACTCGAGCATAGTTTCCATCTACAGCTTCTAAAATTGTTGAAGGACCATTTCCTCCAAAGTCTGTCAGTACATAATACACGCCTGGATCTTCAAAGGTGACAGGTAAATCCATTTGACTAAGCCCCCCACTAGGATCAGTTTGGTAAATGTCATCATAATAAAATGTAGAGTCAGCAGTGCCGTCACCAACATTTCCAAAATCAAACATTAAAACAAGCTTTCTGTATGTATCGGAGGGTTCACCAGAAAAATCCCACGATAATATTTCCCATTCATTTGTTTTGCTCGTGTAAGCATCCCGCTCAGTTGCAGGTTCTGAAGGAAAAGCCCCCTGATCACCTTCAATTTTAAATTTAACCAGCAAACCCGGATACGGCGAAAGCACCTTCATATTTAATGTGGTATTTGTTGAAAAATCTAGGTAATCATCAAGTTCGATATACGTTCCAGCCCAAATATCCCCTCCGTTTCTAATAATTACACCAACATAATCACTTGGGTTTTCATCATCAATTTGAGGATTGTAATCAACAAATCCTGAACCACCGTTAAAATGAATAATATCTTGATTAGCAATTTGATTATTTTCAAAATTAATTGGTAAATTAATTTGTGCGTATACTGAGAAAGAAAAAATAAAAGTAAAACTCAAAAGAATTATTTTAAGCATAGTCATTTAGTAAATTTTAGACTTTTTAATATAAAAAAAACAATACACATTTACAGCTTTTGTATTGAATTTATATAAATTAGAAATATTTTATAAATAATACTATCTTTAAAACAACAAACTATAATCAGAAACAAACTAATCATGAAAAAACTATTTTTTTTAATTGCTCTATTTCCAGTTTTTGTTTTCTCTCAAACGAAAACTATTTCTGGGACTGTAAATGATGAGAATAGCCTCCCGTTAGTAGGAGTAAACATTACAGTTCAGAATTCAAATATTGGCGCATTAACAGATTTTGACGGGAACTTTTCGATTACAATTCCCTCGGATAAATCAAAGGTTTTAATATTTTCTTATTTAGGATATACAACTCAGCAAGTGGATGTTTCATCATCTGATAATATTGATATAATGATGATTACTGATCTTGAACAACTTGAAGAGGTGGTTGTAATTGGATACGGATCAGTATTAAAAAAGGATTTGACAGGTTCTCTTTCTCAAGTTGAGGTTGAGCAAGAAGTTGCCAACCAATCCAACTCTATAGATCAATTATTACAAGGAAGGGCTGCTGGGGTTCAGGTTGTTCAAAATTCAGCAACCCCAGGCGCTGGAATAAGTGTTAAAATCAGAGGAACAAATAGTCTAAGAGGTAATAACGAACCATTATACGTTGTAGATGGTGTAATCATTTCATCAGCAGGAGAAGATGTACTACCTGCAGGTGTCGGAAATCTAGGACAAGAAAGTCAAAACGGTTTAAACGGAATTAATCCAAGGGATATTGAAAGTATCCAGGTATTAAAAGATGCCTCAGCAACTGCTATTTATGGATCAAGAGGCGCTAATGGTGTTGTACTGATAACAACAAAAAAGGGTAAGAGCGGAAAAGTTAAAATCGAAGCCTTTTCAAATACTTCTGTTAGAGTCATTTCAAAAAAATATGATGTTTTAGACCCTTACGGTTTTGCGGAATATGCTAATGAAGTAAATGCAAACAATGGAATTATTCCAAGATATATAATCGATGATTATGCAATTTATGCAGTTGATATAACTACCGGAGAAATTTCTGGAGTTCCAGCGAGATCTTATAATTGGCAAGATGAAATATACAGAAGTGGAATAAGCAGAAAGGTTGGGGGTTCGGTTTCTGGCGGAACAGATAATGGCAATTACTATATTTCGGCGGGCTTTGATGATCAAGAAGGTATTGTTCCTACATCATCTTTCCAAAGTGGGGATATGAGAATAAATTTCAATCAAGATTTAAATGATAAGTTAATTCTAGAGGCAAGAATGAGCGGTTACATTAGCTCAACAAATTTTGCTGAAAGCGGTGACTTGCTTGGCGGTTCAAATCAAAGCTTTATTAAACAAACCATTTCTTTTAGACCTATAATCACCGAGGAATTTGAAGATTTTGGAGAAGATTTAGACATTTCTAATCCTTACTCATGGATAAATGATTTTGAAGATATTTCCAAAGAAAGCAGATATATAGGTAATCTTGCATTAACGTATAAATTACCAGTTCAAGGACTAAGATACCAGGTTAAATTAGGAGGTAATATTCGAAATAAAGAGCGAAGAAGATTTTTTGGAACAACCACTTGGCAAGGTAACAACGCAAACGGGTCATTACAAATTACAGGATTAAACAACTCTTCATTCCAGGTTAATAACTTTTTAAGGTTTAATAGAACTTTTAACAGAAAGCATCGGATAAATAGTGTACTCGGTGTTACTTATGATGTTAGAAAGGTATCCAATAATATTTATGCTGTTGAAGATTTTGTTACAACACAATTTACTACTCAAAATCCTGCTTTTGGACAAGTTATAACAAGACCTTTAACTTTCATTAAAGGTGACCAACAAATTTTCTCTCTACTAGGGAGAGTCAATTATACTTATGATAACACATATATTCTAACAGCAACTTTTAGAAGGGATGGTGTCTCAAAGTTTGCCAAAACTAATCGATATGGTTTTTTCCCATCATTTGCACTAGCTTGGAACGTTCACCAGAATAATGATTTAAAGTTATTTGAGGAATTAAAGTTAAGAGCTGGCTGGGGGCAAATAGGAAACCACGGAATTGGATCTTATGGGACTCTTTCTAATTATGGTGTTTCATCAGATTTATACGGAAATGCTGATGGTGGAACAAATGTTCCTATTGCTTTACAAAATGTTGCAAATCCAGACTTGACGTGGGAAACAACAGAACAGATAAATTTTGGAGCAGACTTTACCACGAATAATAAAAAAATCACTGGTACAGTTGATATTTATGAAAAGGTGACCAAAGACCTTCTGCAAAGAGTTAGCATACCAACATCGTCAGGTTTTTCCAATATTCTTGTTAATCAGGGAGAAATAACAAACAAGGGACTGGAGATTTCCTTAAATACGGATCTAATTTCCGGCAATGATTTACAGCTAACAATGGGAGGAAATATTGGTTTTAACAAAACAAAAATAACTGATTTATCTTCACAGCCTTTGGATGAGTTTTATATTGATGGAATAGCAGAAGATAGAAGATTCTATTTTGGATCTGAGGTCACTAGAAGTAATTTATTTAGATATCCAGCAAATGTATTTGTTGAAGGTGAAGAAACAAGTTTATTTTATGGTCTAGAGACTGAAGGTATTTATCAAACTGGAGATGATTTGCCTAGCGTTTTTGGAACTGAGGCCGTCCCAGGGGATGTTAAGATTGTTGATCAAAATGGCGATGGTATAATTGATTTAAATGATAGAACATTTATTGGTAATCCAAACCCTGACTTTATATATGGATTTAATTTTAACCTTACATATAAAAGACTTACGGCAAGTATTTTATTTAACGGTGTCTATGGAAATGATATTGCAAATGGAAACTTACTGCAATTAGATAATGCAGAGGGACTTACATACTTAAATATTGCACCTGATGCCTATTATAATGCATGGAGACCAGATGCGCCAACTAATACATTCCCAAGAATTGGTTATTCAACTAATGGACAGCCTGCAATGACAGACAGAATAATTGAGGATGGAAGCTATTTGAGATTAAGTAATTTAACTGTTGGTTATAACTTTGACGTAAATAATAATGATTCCATTAGTAGTTTGAAACTATTTATCGCAGGACAAAATTTACTTACATGGACTGACTATTCTGGATATGACCCTGAAATTTCAAGCTTCCTTTATAATGGTTTAATTAATGGGGTTGATTGGAATGGCCGAGCAAATGCAAGGACCTTTATTTTAGGGCTTAACGTTGGATTTTAAAAAAATTAAAAAAACTAAATTCTTTAATTATGAAAAATTTTAAAATAATATTATTAGCTATAATTGGGTTATTCTCTATGTCATGTGACCTTGATGAAGACCCTATATTTTTGGATTCTGAAGCAGTATACACTGATATAAATGTTGCGAAAGGTGCTTTAGATGGAATCTACCAAGCATTGACTAGCTACAATGCGCAAGAGAGAAGAATCTTTGCAATTAACGGATTTTCTGGTTTGTTTACTGCTGGAAAAAACGGTGGCAACAATGTGAATAATATAAACAACGCAAATCTTTTTTCATTGAAGCCAACTTATGACGCAGATACTGAGGCTATGTGGGGAGGACTATACTCTGTAATTGCAAGATGTAATGGAGCTATACAAAATATTGTAACCGCTGTAGATCCATCAACATCCGATGAATCTTCATTTAATGATATCGCAGGTCAAGCATATTTTGTTAGGGCTTGGTCATATTTTTCATTAACAAGACTTTGGGGTGATGTTCCACTTTGGTTGTCATTGCCCAATAATGAAAATTTGCATTTAGCAACTTCTCCATCAAAATCCGTTTATTCCCAAATAATTGCTGACGCTGAAATGGCAGCATCTCTTATGAATGGTAATTTTGGGACAGGATATCCTAGACAGTATGCTGCTAATATGTTGTTAGCAAAAGTTTATATGACATTAGCTACTAATCCAAGCCTAAGAGCTGATGGAGTTAGTGAAATGGATTATTGGCAATTAGCCTATGATCAAGCAATGCAGGTTTATGGTCAATATAGTTTGGTTGCTGATTATAGCAGTTTGTTTACAGATACTAATGAAAACTCACCTGAGTCAATATGGGAATTACAAATTAGTCAAGATGCAGCTAACTCACAGATGGGAAGAAATTTTACTCCATGGAAGTATAAATTAGGACAACATTTCGGATGGTTAAGAGTCACTGCTGATGTTCATGATCATCACGCTTCAACATACCCAAATGATCCAAGATTGGAAGGGACTTATCTTCACAGTTATAATAGAGCAGACAATGGTAATCTAGTAACTGTATATCCATCAAATCCCAATAGGCCAAATTTTTCAAAAGCACATCCATACTTTTTTAAATTTACCGAAAAGGATACACAACACAGTAATCAATATGGAGATCAAAATGTTATTATTTACAGATATGGAGATTTATTGATTATGTTATCAGAAATCTCAAATGAGTTAGATAATGGCCAACAATTAGGCTATGTATCGGAGCTTTTAAGTCGAGTCGGAATGAGCCCCCAAGGAGCTTATTATGGCACACAGGATGAGTTTAGAGAAGCAATAATGTATGAATATAGATTTGAATTATTAGGAGAAGGAGAGGATGCACACAACAATAGAAGAAGGGGTTTTGAATATTTTTTAAACAAAACAATTTTATTTCATAATAACAATCCACTTCATAATCCTGCTGTTGACCTAACGCTTAGCACTGATGAGGCTCAAGTAATGTCATTACCGATTCCGTTAATTGAAATCAACACCAATGATTTAATTGACTAAAAATCTAAATTTAAAATTTGTTGCCATTAGTTATAAAGTCTAGTGGTTGCATTTAATTTATAAGTTTGAGGAAATCAGTATTAATAATATTACTTAATTTATTTTGGTATCCATCTATATCACAAAATCAGCTTCCTCTAGCAAATGGGTTTTTAGAAGATATTGAAAGCAATGAATTTCAATATTGGAGTCATCAAGCTAACGAAGGAGGAGATGCAACATATTCAATTGAAACCGATGCTTTAGTTGAAGGCAGCACAAAAGCCTTGAAGACTGAAGTGCATTCTCTTGGAACAAATGGATGGCACGTTAGTTCAAAAAGCGAATATCCATTTCAAGTTACAGCTGGCCAAAAGTATACAGTCACTTTTTATGCAAAAGTTGAAGGTGCTGATTCCAGACAAATGAAACTTGTTTTTCAATCAGAGGTTCCCGGAAGTTATCAAGGTCAAAATATTTGGATTACAAATGAATGGCAAAGATATAGTCACACCTTTACTGTTGAGCATTCTAGTGATAACAATAGGGTTAGGTTTTGGTATATGCAGTCCGATGTTACATATTTCTTAGACGAAGTAAGTATTTCCCCTGGTGATAGAATCACTTTTGCACCTAATGAAAAATTACAAACAGTTGATGGTTTTGGAGCTGGAATTAAAAGGAGAACCGAACAATTATATGTATTAAATGATTCTTTTAGAGAACAGATTGAGGAATATTGTTTTAGTGACTTAGAGGTTAATATGATTCGTTTTTTTGTGTATCATGATTTAGAACCTGAAAATGACAATGATGATCCTTACGACTTAGACGAATCACAGCTTGATTGGACAAGATATGAAAGTGATCCTAATATTTGGAGAACTCGTTATGTTGGTGAAGCTCTACAAAATGCCTTTGACTTAAGTATCAATGGTTTTGATCATATTATAGGAAATTGTAATAGTGCTCCTGGGTGGTTAAAGACTAATGGTCAGCATAATAATGGAGGAACTTTAATTTCTGGAGGAGAGTCTGAATTTAGTGAATTTCTTGTTGCGTTTTTAAATGGTATGGAGTCTAGATATGGAATCGAAGTAACTGCAATTTCTCCTACAAATGAGCCTGATTATGAGGTTTCATATGAGTCAATGAATACCACACCTTCAGAATTATCAAGTATATTAATAAACTTAAATGCTAGGTTGTCAAATTCTGGCTTGGATCATATTAATATAGTTTCGCCTGAATGCTTTAGAGTTGAATCTCAAAATTCGGGAACCTCTGCTACCAATTATATTAATACAATGTTTCAAAATTCAGCTGTTGAAGATGCTATTGACATTGTCGGCACCCATACTTATGCAGACCCTAATCATAATGCTAATTGGAATGCGTTAAAAGTAGCGGCTAATGGTAAACCAGTATGGGTAACAGAATCTGCTAATCTCAATAGTACAGATCAATCAATGACAGATGCAGCAAATTATATTAAGTGGATAATAAGAGGATTTAATGAAGGCGGAGTTACTGCTTATATGCTACACTTATTTTATGAAGAAGCTGATAACAATGGTTATTCTAGCTTAGTTGCATGGACTCCTACGGGTGAAATAATTTTACCAAAAAGATACCATTCATTTAAGCATTTTACAAACCTTGTTAAGAAAGGCTATAGTTTGATAAATTCAAATTCCACCGACGAAAATGGAGTTTATGTTGGGGGTTTTATCTCAGATGATGAATCTGAAGTAATAGTTCAAATATTTAATGAGGGTAACGAAAAAGATTTTTCAATAGATGTTCCGCTTGGAGCAACATCAGTGAAAACTTTTTTAACCACTAATAATGATTCTGAGGAGTTTTCATCGTTGGGCATAAATCAAATAGATTATTATAACAGATATTTTACAACAACTCTGCCCGAACTGTCCTTAACTTCACTGGTTTTTGAAATTGACGAATCTCTTTCTAATAGTGAGTTTAATTTTGTAAATAATAATG
>Ga0066835_10000265_pt1 | contig 10384 bp, 10 predicted proteins | sample ETNtaG_3_FD_67280 | JGI IMG/M metagenome (GOLD analysis project Ga0066835, IMG submission 67280) | Marine microbial and viral communities from oxygen minimum zone, Eastern Pacific Ocean - ETNP201302SV84 | ecosystem: Environmental > Aquatic > Marine > Unclassified ... | reverse complement strand
TACTGAGAACTCTTGCAGTATCTTTGATTGGTTCTCCTCTTCCTATTTGTGACGTTGTCGGATTTAGGTCAATAGTCGTTCCACCAAGCCTTGACATCGCAACTTGAAAACTAACTCTTGTGCGTGTTGATGACTTATCAAATATTAATCCTAAAACCTTATTATTAAGTTCAATATTTAAGTTCTTATATTTGAATTTTTTTGCAAGATCCAAAATATGAATACACTCTTCAGTTGAAATATCCAAGCTTGATAAAAATTTTTTTTGTGCAAGCTTGATAGGTTTTAGCATGTAGGAATATATGAAAAGCTAAATTATACTATGCAGGCATTTTAGTTTCGGCAAGGAGAGTTTTAAGATCATCACCTTCTATAACTTCCTCTTGAAGAATTTTCTGAGAAATTGATTCAAGAAGAGGTAAATTATTCCTTAAAATATTTAGTGCAGTTTCATGTGCATCATCAACTAGTCCTCTAACCTCTTTGTCAATTGCCTGAGCAGTAGCATCACTAACAGATCGTCTCGGGTTATTACCATTTCCTAAAAACTGACCTCCGCCTTGCTTGTCGTAAGCAAGAGGACCAAGGATGTCACTCATTCCAAATGTACCAACCATTTGTTCTGCTATATCTGTCGCTCTCTGTAAATCATTTGAGGCTCCAGTAGTAATCTTTCCAAAAACAACTTCTTCTGCGGATCTTCCTCCAAGCAGTGTAGCTATTTGCCCTTTTAATTCTTCTTTTGAGTTCAAAAACCTTTCTTCGGTTGGCAACTGAAGAGTATAACCAAGAGCACTCATTCCCCTAGGTACAATAGAAATTTTCGCAACTTTGGAGCCTCCAGGCATAAGATGACCGACAATAGCGTGACCTACTTCGTGATAAGCTACAACCTTCTTTTCATCATCCTGAAGAACTCTACTTTTCTTCTCAAGACCTGCGACTACTCTTTCAATAGCCTCACTTAAATCTTGTTGTTCAACACTTTTTCTTTTTGCTCTCGCAGCAAGTAAAGCAGCTTCGTTAACCATATTAGCTAAATCGGCCCCAGCGAACCCGCTAGTAGCTTGAGCTATGGAATCTAAATCTATCGAATCTGCCAATTTAACTTTTTTTGTATATATCTCTAATATTGTCTTCCTGCCCGATAAATCGGGCCTATCGACTAAAACTTGTCTATCAAATCTACCTGGTCTTAGAAGAGCTGCGTCAAGTACCTCTGGTTGGTTTGTTGCAGCAAGAACTATTACAGGTTTATCTGCAGAAGCGAAGCCATCCATTTCAGTAAGCAATTGATTTAAAGTTTGTTCTCTTTCATCGTTACCACCAACAACACCCATTGAGCCAGAACGGCTTTTTCCAATAGCGTCTAACTCATCTATAAAAATAATGCAAGGAGCTTTCTTCTTTGCTTGTTCAAATAAATCCCTTACTCTGGCAGCACCAGCTCCAACAAAAAGTTCTACAAATTCAGAACCAGAAATAATAAAAAATGGAACTTCTGCCTCTCCTGCCACAGCTTTGGAGAGTAAAGTTTTTCCTGTACCAGGAGGTCCCACGAGAAGAACACCCTTTGGTATTCTCGCCCCAATATCAGTATATCTTTCTGGTTTTTTCAAAAAATCTACTATTTCAGTTAATTCATCTTTCGCTTCATCTACACCAGCGACATCTGCGAAAGTTACTTTTGACTCATCATCAGGTACGTAAACTTTAGCCTTACTTTTAGTAAAACTCAAAGCACCCTGAGCTCCTCCTCCTCCCATACTTCTTCTAGCAAAAAACTGCAACACAAGAATAAAAATTAATGGTGGAACTACCCAACTTAATATGGTGGAAAAGATATTAGGCTTTTTAGGAGGAGCAGCAGCAAACTCAACTCCTTTATTTTCCAATCTTTGAGGCAGATCCATATCAAAAATTGGTGTTGTAGCTAATACTGAAGGTGCCCCTTCTTCTGCCCCATTCAATTCATATCTTATTTGTTCTTGAGTAATATATGCTCTTTTTACTTCCCCATCATTTACTTGGTCAATAAAAAGCGAATATGGCACCCTGGGTATCTGCATATTTTGATTAGGGAAAAGACTACTAAATAAAAGTAATGCACCAACACCTATCAAAATTATATTTACAATTCCAAATCTTCTATTAGGTTGATTATCGTCTTGTCTTATTGGCATGATAAGGATCAATTTTGAACTTATTATAAACTAAATCAATGGGATTCGTATCTGTATTATTTTTTTTGGGTAAGAACCGAACGGTACTTTGACTCATAAAAGTGAGTAGCGAAAACTAATCTATAATAAACTTTTGATACATATATCATTGCCAATTAAAGAAACCTTAGTATGGCTTAATTTAATAATTTCATCCATTTCTTTAAATTCAAAATCTCCAAAGGGACTCATACAATTTTCTCCACCCAAAATTTTGGGAGAAATAAAAGTAATAATTTCCTGTACACAATTAGATTTAATAGCAGCCGTGGCTAATTTAGGACCACATTCCCACAAAACTTTATTACATCCTCTTTTAGCTAATATCTTGGAGATTAACTCTGGATTATCGGATGAAACCTTTTCAATCTCCACAGATTTTGGAATCCTAGTAAGATAGCTTTCATTTGCTGTAGATGAATCATAAATAACTAGAGTTTTTGCTGTATTACAATCCCAAAGATTAGATTTTGGAGGAAGATCTAAGGTTTTTGTAAAAATAACTCGCAAAGGTTCGGGGGTTTTCAAACCTCTAGTAGTCAAAAGTGGGTTATCTGTTCTTAATGTGTTTCCACCAATAATTATTGCATCAAATCTTGTTCTAAAAGAGTGAACTAATGATCTTGATTTTTCATCAGTAATCCATTTACTTTTACCATTTTTTAAACCTACTCTTCCATCGATACTCATTGCCCACTTAAGTACGCCAAATGCCTTTTTAGAAATATTTCTATGAATAAAAGCCTTATTTAATTCTAGAGATTCTTCTTCACATAATCCTAAATGAACCTTTACTCCAGCTTCTTTGAGCATTTTAATACCTTTACCAGAAACTCTTTTATCAGGATCTTTAATAGATATATACACATTTCTTATCCCTGATGATATTACCTTATCTACACATGGAGGTGTTTTACCATGATGGCAACAAGGTTCAAGATTTACATACATTGACCCCCCTTTAGGATCTTTTTTTAAATTACTAAAAGCCATTGCCTCCGCATGTAGAGTCCCAGCTTTGTGATGAAATCCCTCGGAAATGAGATGATTATTTTTATCTAATATTACTGCTCCCACCATAGGATTTGGATTTGTTTTTCCTTCACCTAATGAAGCTAACAAAATAGCTCTCTTCATCCATTTAATATGGCTTACATTGTTGTCAGACATTTCGTCTATTAAAAATCAATTAAGTGACCTCCATTCTTTAACAACGAAAGGAGGAACGGGTAACTCAGAGAAAACACCTGCCAAAGATAATCTCAATGGTCTATTTTTATCTAGATTATTTACCAATTCATCAAGATCAAATTCTGCGGCAGCTTGTCTGCCATCATTAATTAATTCCACATTAAGTGTAGTTTTGTCATTCAAGGACCACTGTTTTCTTCCAGATTCAACCCTTAATTCAGTGGGGTGATCAATTCTAAGGTTACCTGGATATCCTATTACCCTTAAAATCAATTTGTCTTCAAAAAGAGGTGATTTATAAGCTACTAATTGCCAAGTTTCAAAGTCCAAATCTCTTAAAAACTCGCTGCTAGCATTTATTAATTGGCCATTTATTTCTGTTTCTGCAACTTCTGCATAAACTTTTAATGGATTAAAAATAAATGTCAATAATAAAAGTAAAGATAATATACCTTTAAAAAAAGTAAATTTATTTGATTTTGTAATTTTCTTCATTTTCAGAATCCATCAGGGCATCTAGAGTTACCGCTGTTCTCACAATGGCTTGGTATCTCTTAATTATTTTACGATTTTTTTCTATAACTCGAGATAGATTAAAAGTGTCTTTTTCAGAATAGCTGGATGTTAATTCGCTAGAGTCTTCTTCAATAAACTCAAATTCACTATCTTTATTTATAAGAGTTAACAATAAATCATGTAGTCTCTTTCTCCTTTCAGACAATTAACTTTTTATGATAGCTCCGATAATATTAGGATAATTTAATAAAACATTCAAACAGTTAAGGTTCTTACATCAAATATTCATGACTGAAATATGTAGAAAAATTCACGTAATTGGGATTAATTCTTATAAATTTGAAGATTTACCTCTCAAGTTACAAAATTTATTTATAGAAACACTTAATGTTGCAGTACCTATTTCATATTATGAAAAAATTAAATCTTGGGGTGAAAAAAATTTAGAACAAAAGAAATCATTTTTTGCAAGTAAAAGTAATCGCGCACTTCTAAACTGGCTTAGATCCCAAAAAAATGATGTTATTTTAATTTCTAGAGGTGACCCTCTTTGGTTTGGAATTGGAAGGATACTCCTAGAAAATTTTTCAAAAAATGAATTAAGATTCTACCCTTCAAACACTTGTATTCAATTGGCATTTAGTAAGCTAAAGATCCCATGGCAAGATGTTATTAACGTAAGTATTCATGGGAGAGATTCTACTAAGTTGGTTGAGGCCCTTAAAGTTAAGCCTTCAAGTTTGGCTATTATTACAGATTCGAGCAACAAAAGTTTAGAAATAATCCAAAAAAATCTATCAGAACTGAATCTAGTTGACTTTTATGATTTTTGGATTTGCGAAGAAATAGGTTTTGACAATGAAAATATAAGGAAATTAAATCTTAAAAAGACATTGCCAACGGATATTTCAAGTTTAAATATTGCTGTTCTTACGAAAAAGAAAAAAGTTTATTCGAATAATAATCTCCCTCTTTTGGGAATCAGTGACATTATTTTTAAAACTTTTGAAGATAGACCAAATTTATTAACAAAAAGGGATGTTCGAATTCAAATCTTAGCAGATCTAGAGCTTCCAAAAAATGGTGTTATTTGGGATATAGGAGCAGGTTGTGGATCAATAGGTTTAGAGGCCTTAAGATTAAGGCCTGACTTAAATTTATTTTGTATTGACAAAAGGATTGGATCAAAAGAATTAATATTAGAAAATTCAGAAACATTAGGCGTCAAACCAAAATTTATTTTTGAGGACGACATAAATAATATTTTGAACTTGAGGGATTTCAATTCCTTTGAAAAACCAGATAGATTAGTAATTGGAGGATGTGATAAAGATACTAAAATTAAAATTATAAATAAAATGGCTGAACTTATGGGTGTTGGTGGTATCGTTGTCATTCCAATAATAGATATTCAAACTATAAAAGAATTGAAAGAGGAATTAGAACAAAAAAATTTTGAAACAACTTTAAATTTAATTCAGACTTACAAAAGTTTAAGTATCGCCGAAGGAATGAGATTAGAACCAAATAATCCTGTTTTTATATTAAAAGGAAAAAAATAAATTAAGATAATCTTTATTTAATAGGCTTAGCAACATGAGGTAATCCCCAACCTAGTTTATTTCTTAATACTTGAAAAAATTCATGATCTTCTAATCTTATAAACTTTACTGAGTGTTTGCTTTTTCTTATCAAAACTCTGTCTTCAGGCCATACATAACAACCAGCATTTCCATCAACAACCATTACTAATCTTTCAGGAGTTGCAGGGAAAACTGTTACTGGCTCTGAATCATTAAAAACTAATGCCCTCGATGCCAATGAATGTGGTGCAATTGGAGTTAATTGCACGACAGGGCAATCAGGAGTAATAACTGGTCCACCAGCACTTAAAGAATATGCAGTAGATCCAGTTGGGGTAGATAAAATTACACCATCAGCTGAAATATCTACGGGAGCATGTCGCCCTATAGAAATTTCAAAATGGCACATACTGGTCAGTGGTTCTCTATGAAGAGCCATTTCATTAAGACAGAGAGACTCCCATCTCCTCTGATCATTCCTCATTACGCTAATTATAAAACAAGTTCTTTCTTCAATATCCCAATTTCCAGCGATGATTTTATCTATAGCTTCATCCAAATTAGATAAATAAGCTTCCGCAAGAAATCCCAAATGACCAGTATTTATTGTAAGGATTGGGATTTTAGCAGGTGCTGTTTGTCTTGCCGCAGAAAGCACAGTCCCATCCCCACCAAGAACTATTGCGAATTCCATAAATGAATCAAAGCCTTCAGGAACACAATTCTTATATCCCAGAGGACGAACATGTTGATCAGGATTGGCGAATCCAACCATACCTCCGGAGCTACTGACTCTTACGACCTCATAATTAGATTTTTCCAATTTTTCCTGCACAGCACTTGCAGTTTGAACAGCAAGTTCTTTCCCATCATTAACAATTAGTCCTGCTTTACGTACCAATCAAACAAATAAAAACTATAACCATCTTAAACTAATTTGATGGACATACCTAATTTAAGAATTTAAAACTACTAGAACTGCTCTAAAAATCTAAGATCATTTGTATAGAATTTTCTGATATCGTCAATTTGATGTCTTACCATACAAAATCTTTCCACTCCCAATCCAGCAGCAAACCCAGTCCATTTCTCAGAATCTATTCCTAATTTTTCTAAGACCTTAGGGTCTACCATCCCACACCCCATTACTTCCAACCACTTCCCTTTCCATTGAACGTCTACTTCGGCTGAGGGCTCAGTAAATGGAAAATAACTAGCTCTAAATCTTACAGGAATATCACCAAAAAAGGTCTTTAAAAAAGTAAGAACTGTTCCTCTCAAATGACTAAAATTAATATCTTGATCGATGCACAACACCTCAACCTGATTAAATACAGGTGAGTGAGTAGCATCTACAGCATCTCTCCTGTAAACTCTCCCAGGCGCAATAATTCTTACTGGAGGAGGATTATCTTCTAAATACCTTATCTGAACGGGAGAGGTGTGGGTTCTTAAAAGTTGATTTTCATCTAAGTAAAAAGTGTCCTGCATATCTCTCGCAGGATGATTTTTGGGAATGTTAAGAGACTCAAAATTATAAAAATCAGTCTCTATTTCAGGCCCACTCTCGACTGAATAACCTAAACCACAGAAAATATCTATGATCTCATCTTGAGTAGAAATTAAGGGATGTTTACTTCCTGAGGGTGTTCCAATTGAAGGAACAGTAACATCAATTTCTTCTTTTTTAATCTGTTGATTTAAGAGTTCACTATTTATTTGATTTTTCCTTTTAGTTATTAAGTCTTGCAAATTTATCTTTATTAAGTTTGCCTTTTGGCCAACAATTGGTCTATCAGTAGCAGATAATTGACCCATTGTTTTTAGAATAATTGACAAATCCCCTTTTTTTCCTAATAAGGAAACTCTCAATTGATCTAGTTCTTCTTGAGTATTAGCATTATGTATATTATTTTTTGCTGTTAGAGAGAGAATATTTAGTTTTTCCTCAATTTGACTTAATGATTCAATTTGACTCACTGATATAGTTAAGGTAAGTATTGTTTTATCTTACTTAAATATCGTCCATAAATAAAATGAATTAATTAAATTAATGGAACCGTTAAATATATTAATTAGTAATGATGATGGTGTTTTTGCAGAAGGGATAAGATCATTAGCAAAATCAGCACAAAAAAGAGGGCATAAGGTAACAGTAATATGTCCTGACCAAGAAAGATCTGCTACTGGCCATGGTCTTACTTTGCAATCACCCCTTAGAGTGGAAAGAGCCGACGAATTATTTGGTAAAGGTATTAAAGCTTGGGGATGTTCAGGAACACCCGCTGATTGTATCAAATTAGCACTATCTGAACTCTTGGATAATAAACCTGATTTAGTACTATCTGGAATCAATCACGGGCCAAATTTAGGGACAGATATTTTTTGTTCAGGCACTGTAGCAGCTGCTATGGAAGGTACTTTAGAAAATGTTCCCTCCATGGCAATAAGTGTTGCGAGTTTTAAATGGAAGAATTTTGAATTCGCTGGAGAAATTGCAATGAATATTGCCGAACAAGCCATTAATGATAATTGGCCTCCTTCACTCCTATTAAATCTGAATATTCCCCCCTGCGAGAAAAACAAAATCAAAGAATTATCCTGGACAAGATTATCAATCAGAAAATATAAAAATCAATTTTCCAAACGAGAAGATCCAAGGGGTGATGATTATTATTGGTTAGCAGGTGAGGTAGTTTTAGATCTCAAATCAAAAGGTTATGGTCCTAAGAATTGGCCCAGCGACGTATCTCAAATACAAGAAAATAAAATATCACTTACACCTGTTGAACCAGATTTATTTTGGAGAGGTGGTTTAGAATTATTGCCCAAAATCAGAAACTCATTTGTAAATCCTTCTTAAAAGCAATAACGAAAAGCAAAGTCCAAAAAAGTGGGCAGCAATAACTTGTGTATTACTTAGAACTGATAAAATCTCAAGCCCAGTAATTGGGATATCAGATGTTGCCGTTATCAATTGTCCAGTTGTTTGAGAGGATGCTTGTATGAATAAGGCCCCCATAAGTGCCTGATATCCAATTAATCCAAACAGAATCCCTAATAAATCAACTACCAAACCTCTTTTTATTAATTTACTCGTTTGTCCTCTTGAGGGTCTTGCATTACTTGCAATTGCTCTAGCTGTTCTTACTATTAACCAACCTTGCCATAGACTAAAAAGTAGTAGAATTAGGGAAATTGTTGTGAGTGATAGTCCAGGTGTCAAGCCAAGCTGTCCTTCGCTATTATTTACAACATTTGAAAAAAGCAAAACAGCTGCTACAACAACACCTAAAATGGATTGAACCCAAAAGCGTATCCATCCAATGCGCTTCATTCCAAATGAAAGCGACTGAAAATCAATTTTGTCAGACATTCATTTGCTTGGATAAATTATAATCTATTCAAATTTGCCATCAAAATCATAAAATTGCACGTAATCTTTTGATCTCTTTAATATCGCCATCTGAAGTTAAGAATCCAACTTCAATAGCTATTGGAAGTTTTGACGGCTTACATTCTGGTCACAGAAAATTAATAGAAAGTGTTGTTGAAGAAAATCAATACACCCCAACAATTGCTAGCTTTTGGCCTCATCCTAGAGAAGTTTTATACAAAGAAACTCGCCTTAGACTAGATCTCCCTGATGAAAAACTTCCTATTCTTGAAGATCTCGGGATTAAACAATTAGTTTTGATTCCCTTTGATGAGAAACTATCAAAATTAAGTGCAGAAACGTTTTTAAGAGATATTTTGATAAATCAATTAAAAGCAAAAAACATTTCTGTAGGAGCAAATTTTAAATTTGGTTTTAGAAGAAGTGGGGATATAAATACTATAAAAAATACGATTAAAAATACGGATATAAAACTTAAGATCACTCCTATTTTAGAAGACAAAGTGGGTAGGATTAGCAGTAGTAGGATAAGGGATTTATTACAAAATAGTGATCTAAAAAGTGCTTCCAAAATCCTAAAAAGGCCCTATAGTTTTCATGGAAAGGTAGTTAAAGGTAAAGGTATTGGGAAAAGTATAGGATGGCCTACAGCAAATCTTGAAATTGATGGCAGAAAATTTTTACCTGGAGAAGGAGTCTATGCTGCTTGGACAACTATAGAAAATTCCAACAAAAAAATTGAATCTGTTATGAATCTTGGCACTCAACCAACAATAAATCCTTTATTTCCATCAGCAGTTGAAGTTCATCTGATCAATAAAGATATCAATCTTTATGATTTGAATTTATCAGTAGAACCAGTTGAAAAGCTAAGATCACAAATCCAGTTTGAGAATGTGAATCAACTCTCTAATCAAATTAAAAAAGATAGAGATAATGCCCTAAGAATTTTAAAAACCATAAAAAATAATTAACAAATGCAGAATTTCGAGCGGACAGAACCTATAGATTTACGAATATTTCAAATAATTGACGCAAATCTTGATAGAGCCAGAGAAGGCTTAAGAGTTCTTGAAGATTGGGCAAGATTTGGGTTAGGGGAAAATAATTACGTTAGAAAAATTAAAAACTTTAGACAAATTTTAGGAAAAAACCATAAAGAAATTTACAAACAAACCAGAAATTACATTGAAGACCAAAGCAAAGGAATTAGTCATAAAGAGCAATTAAATAGAAAAACCCCTGAGCAAATAATAAGTTCCAATGCAGGGCGAGTTCAAGAAGCATTAAGGGTGGTAGAAGAATTTTCAAGGTTACATAATTATGAGCTTTCAAAAATTGCTTCAGAAATTAGATATGAAATTTATTCTTTAGAGATTGACTTATTAAGTTTGAGTAAATGTAAAAAGTTAAAGGAAATATTAAACAAGAATAATTTATATGTAATCACAGATCAAAAAGAAAACTTATTAGAA
>Ga0066835_10000264_pt1 | contig 10391 bp, 21 predicted proteins | sample ETNtaG_3_FD_67280 | JGI IMG/M metagenome (GOLD analysis project Ga0066835, IMG submission 67280) | Marine microbial and viral communities from oxygen minimum zone, Eastern Pacific Ocean - ETNP201302SV84 | ecosystem: Environmental > Aquatic > Marine > Unclassified ... | reverse complement strand
AGGTGTGAGACCTAGGGATTTGGCGATGGATGTTCCTGCTGATTTTGGAACATGAACAAAAAGAATTTTATTTTTATGACAAACATTCACAATATATTGTTACACTATAAAATTCCAATGGTCACACATATCATAAAGGTTTGAGTCTTCAGCTAATGTCCACACTTGATATGATGTTTTATTTGTGCCTCCCCACTCAGCAATTTGTTGTAATAAAAAGAAACCTTCAACCTCAAAAAACGGCAAATAAAATAAACTTAAATAGGCCTCTATTTTTTGATTGTGAATTAATGTCGATATCATCATTGGATCTACAGAATTAAGACCTAATATTGTATCTTTAAAATATGACTCATCAAAATGAGGACTTTTTTCCATTTTCATGGATTCTAAAGACTGATTTTCTTCGCCCAAACCAGCGAGCATTAAGCAATCACTAAAACGCTCGTGAAACTGGACTATTTTTCGAGAAAAAACTTTAGCAACTTCGTCTTCGTTTCTTGCAACAAAAATAAATTTTTCTGTCAAGCTTTGATTCATTCAATCTTGTCGATAGTAAGATCAAGGCTTTCGTTATGTTTTCTATCGATTATAAGATGAACTGAGTGATTTTTTTCATCAAATAATAATTGATATATAGCTTGTACTACATAAGATATGTCTACATTTTCATGATGTGAGCCTGGGTAAAACTCTGGATCGTCATATATAATATCTAATAGTTTTTGTAAAGACTTTTGTATTTTATCTTTATCTAGATCATCGCCCTCGCTATTACCTTTACCATTATCCCTGAACGCTATCATTGATTTGCCAAGTATGTATTTTTTTTCCAAATTGTCCTTGTTTCATCATAGATGTCTTTTTAAGATGCCCAGAATTGGTTAGATTTGTTATCGCCCTTCTGACGCTCGTAATTGGAATTGACTTTCCAAAATCTACATGTTCTAAGACATCTTCGGGGCTAAAGCTGTCGGACTTGTTATTTGATTGAAAAAACTCTAAAACTTTAACTTCTTGTTTTACTGCTTTTTTGTTACTTGATGCCAAGGTAGCGCCTGATTCTTTATTTGTGTTGTGATATGAATTTGAGTTCATAAAACTAAGTATTGATTTTATAATATTCTTCATGGTATTACTATTCTATCTATATCATTTTCTAGTTCGAGATTATCCCAATATTGATGATCGTACTTACTGTATACAATATCGCTAAATAGGGTTAAATTTTTTCCGTCTTCACTTGTGAAGCCTACGGCAACTCCTTCGTGAACTCTGCCTCTGCCGTTTATATATTCAAAACACTCGTCATAATCATGTTCCGAATAGACTATATCTGTTGATTTAATTTGCATTTTTTACTATTGATTTTAACATTATTAATTTAAGTTCAGATATTTCTGAAGATTGATTTATGCAATGAAAGGATAGTAGGAAAAAACCAACTAGCCATAAAATTCTTTCTTTATTGTTCATGATGTATTACCTCGCTTTTATCTATCCATTTTGGCGGAGAGCGATATGGGTCTTTTTCTTCAACCGAAATTATTTGAGCGAATAAATTTTTCTTCTCCATCATTGTATTGTGGAAGCTTAACGCTTGATCTGCACTTTCGGCCTGATAGTAATGATATGAGTCTTGAGCTGCATGATCTGCCCCTGCATTGTATCTTATTCTGTATTCGTGTAGTTTTGGGCTACTATATTTCTTCTTCTTCGTTACCATTGTTAAAACTCCAATATATATCATCAAATAGTAAAAACTGTACCTCGTCCCCTAAATCTAAGTCTACACCGACAGGTTGTCCTTCTGATACAGGCATATCGTCTTCCTTATAAAAAAACTCCTCAAAATCTGAGGCACAAATTAAGTCTACAATTTTATTCATTTTCTACTATTAGCATTTCTAATTGTTCTGGATTTAAGTCCCAACTCTCCTCAGAGCTAGGTTGATTTTCGATTGGTTTTTTTCGTAACCAATTTCTTTGTGAAATTCTAATAAGAAATCGCAAAAATGCAAAAGACTCAACTTTATTGAGATTGATTTCTTCGTCAGATTTTTTTATACAAAAAAGCTTTGAAGACTCGTCGTAAGTAAAGCTTACGTTTTTAAGATCCTTATTTATCACCATGCCCTTAATATACCATAAGGGTGGTAATAAGTCAAGGAAATTATGCAGGTTCTAGCTCTTTTTCTGGATTTTCTGTAGTTACTTCGTTTGAAGTAGTCGCATTAGATGCGGAATTTTCTCTTTCAATAACATCTTTTAGTAAGCCTTCTTTCTCTTCTTCGGAAAGATTTGAGATTTTTTCTTTAGCAAGCTGTATGCTGTACTGCTTTGCAGCTTCTAAAAGACCGTTAATATTAAAAGAGTTTAAAAACTCATTAGCTAGAGCTATTGTAATTTTTTCTGTATCTTTTGTATCCATGACTTTACTATTATAAGTTTAACCTTTTGTTATTTCAAGTTTTTTATAATAAAAATTACCAGAAACTACACTTCTGCCAGGAGCCTTATTTTTAGGGACATAATGCCTGATCCATGCTGGAAAAACTACACCTTGCCCTGATTTTGGATAAATTTTTACATCTTCTTCTCCAAAAATAACTGGTGAGCAATTTTCTGGGCAATTAACAAACATTACAAAAGACCAATGAGAGGGTAAGTGGGTGTGCGACACTTGGTATGCACCGTTACCATAAATTTGACCCCAAATAGAACTAATCTCAAGCTCTAGCCTGTCATCATGGTTGCAATGTGCGGTTAAATTATTAAATCTAGGATTTGATGAATTTAAGTTTGAATAGTCTTTGGAGGGCAAGTCTAGTATTACTTTTTTGAATTTTGATTCAATTTCTGTAAAAAAGTCGTGTTTGAATAGCCATGTGGTCATGATTGCTCCCATGTTATGGTCTCTGGCATTTTTTTTAATTAATAAATGCAAGTCTTCCATGGAGAAAGAGAAATTAATTTCAGATACCTGTATAATAGAGCATGCTTGTGATGCTACTTGATCGTAATTTATGTTCAAAATTAATTAATGAAGTGGGCTGACTTGGGGTTGAGGGCTAAAACCCTGTATCCTTAAAGTATTTAAAACGTTGTTTTGATAAATTATTGTGGCATTTTGTTTTTCTAGAATTTCCTCTTGATCAATAATTATTTGAGATAGTTCTTTGTTCTCTTTATAGAACTCATAACAGAAAAAAGCTAAAATAAATATTACAAAACAACATATGTTACGATAGTCCACAATAACAGTTACACAAACATGGTATATATTAGACTTTATTTATTTCCATTTGCAATAATTGGGATTTTCAGCCCTTTTCTTTCGCATGTAATCTCTCTTTTGCTGCCTTCTTTTCTCTAGATTTTCTTCATCATATTTTTTTTGAGCTCTTTTGGCAGCATCTTTACCCTTTTTTGTACTTAAATATTTTTTTTGCGATTGCTTCATATATAGTCCACTATGTCATCAAGCCGCTTCAGAAAATTTTTTCAGTATAGGAGAAACATGATCTGTTAAATTTAAAATTTGATCCGAGCCTACCGTTGGCCATTCAACCGAGAAAGTAGTATGTTTCTTGAGTAAATAGGATTGCTGTTCTTCATCAGCATTAGCTGGACCAATTCCTTCTCTTTGGACATTAATAATTAAGCCTCCGTGATTTTTAATCCACAAAGCTTCGTTTTCAAACCTCACATCTGTTATGAAAATTAAATGATCTGATAATGCATCCGACCTAATTCTTTCTTCAAGTCTGTTGATCCAACAATTTTGGTCAAGTTTCCTTCTAATATGGGTTCCATATGTAACTAGAAGAGGTCTTATTATTTCTTTCTCGTAAGGGTCACTTGTAAAAGCGGAAATCCCTACATTCTCTAGTAAAAAACCATCACACTCAGCCTTTAGCTCATCAGCAAAAGCATATCGTTTTGTATTAAAGGAACTTGGTAAATTATTCCTGCATATTGTGTAAAGCGTATCTTTACCTGACGTTGCAAAACCTGTGACACCTATTAAAGTGTTACTTCTTAATATACTACTCATCTTCATCATAATCATCTAAATCCAAATCCATTTCAGAATTTCCTACTTCTAATAACTCCTGTATTTTCTCTTGTAAAGCTCCTACCATTACGAAAGTATTGATATCAAATTCATCTATATACCTATAGACTAAATTATCTAAATCAATTCTAAAAGCATCTGTTTGCTCGTCGTAATCGCTAGGGCCTGTGGGTTCATAAAAATCATCTTCGTCCATAAAATATTATAATATATAGTCCACTGTTTTTCAACTTATCCGTTGGAAAATTTTTTTAATTTACTATTTTTAGTAATCATGCAAAAGAAAATTCTAACTGAGGTTCTGGTGGCGACTCTATTTCCTCAGGTATAGTTTTAATTATTTCTAGGCACATCTTTGGGAGAAACAATTCCCCTAAGACTTTTCTCATAAAATTAGGGCTGTAGTCGTACTTAAATGTAAGATCACTTTGTATATGTGCAAATTTATCGAAAAGATCTGTAGGTAAACCGCAGATCGCTAAAATTTCTCGAACAGAAAGGACTCTTGCGTCCGAGTAAGTACCATCATGAAGTTTTCTGCCTGGATGCACATTATTTTGACTAGAAATAGATCCATTTGTCATGGTTACAGTTGGAGCTGGCTTGTCCCACTCCATGCGCTTGTAAGTAGTTTTAAAGCCTTTAATTCTTCTTATCACTCCATCCTCTGTTACTTTTGGGTAATGTATTGCATTATCAAATGCAGTATTACCTGTCGAAGTGTTGGACATCCATATAATATGATGTGGATTATGCTTAGGCGCGAAATGCCATGGGAAATTTGAATGTTGGCCGTTTCTTAGCGAACAAAATTCTTCTTCGTCTCCTATAGCCTCAAAAACTGTTGGAATGTATTGGTGTGGCTCTGGGTGCTCCCACTCTCCGTTTTTAGAAATTAAACAAATAGATCTGCTTCTTGATTGAGGAGTGCCAAAATCTTTTCCATTTAATACTTTTGTTTTGCACTCAAAGTCATCTGGTATTTTAGATTTTATAAAGTCATATATTTTGACAGCTTTATTATTATAATTAATAAAAGTGTTAGCCATTCCTGGAACATTCTCTATAAGCATGTATCTAGCCCCAACTTCATTAAATATATGCATTGCATGAACTATTAATTTATTCCTGATGTCATCTTTGGACTTCTGTGCATTGGCTACACTCATACCTTGACATGGGGGTGTAGCTATCACTAAATCGACTCCACCCTGATCTCTACAAGCACTGATAATCGAATCTTGTACAGATGTCTCGCAAATATCTCCGCAGATCATATTTTGGTTAGAATGAATTTTTTTATAAAAGTCAGCCCTATCTTGTAGAAGTTCGTTTGCTACTACAACATCTACACCAGCAGAACTTAGATAGTATTCACCGAAACCTACATTTGAAAATAAAGATAAAGCTTTCATATATAAAAAAAGGAGCAGGTATAAGTATACCTGCTCCTAATGAGAATGTCAAGAATAATTCTTTATTCTGAACTATTTTTTGACAATAGACCTACGATAATCAACAATGTGATGACCCCAGCAAGACTGGCACCTTCACCAACAAAGCCGTTCACAATGGCTTGGAGATTACCAATGACATTGAGAGACCCTTCGCCAAAAACAACTTGGGCAATTACCAAAAGTCCGATCACGGACAACAACACACCTGTGATGGCGGCTGCATAACTCTTAACTGTTACTAATGTATCTTTCATATATTTTATATTTAGGGGTTAAATTAGAAATTGAATGTCAATCCAACACCGAAAACAAATTCGTCTTCAATACCGTCTGCATCGATATAATTTACGGAACCGCCAAGCGAGGCAGAATCGGAGAGACTCTTGCTTACGCCAACACCAACACTGTAATAATCAGTATCGTTAGTAGCACTTGTCTCTGTGTTACCATAAGATGCGGACAAATCTAAGTCTGCAACCTTCGTTTCGAGTACATGAGACACACCTAACTCATATGTATAAAGAGATTCATCGAGATCTCTGAATACAGCAAGAGAAGGATTGAGCAAAGTGTTGCAGCTTACGCGTAGCTCTGCTTCTGCCAAAGAATTTCCTGGGACATCTTCAAAGTGATTGATACCTGCATAGGTTGAAAGTAAACCATCAGCGAATGAAGTGCCTAGCCCTGCTCCCATGTGATAACTGTCTGCACCAGAATCAACTGCTTGATTTGAACAAACATGCACACTACCATCGACTGAACCGAGAGAGTGACCTAACCTGAGTGAGGTTTGAATCGACTCCTCTGCTTTTTGGACACCTCTATAAAAGTAGTCCGAAGCATAGCCAAGTCTAACTGAGTTAGACGCAGTGGCGACATTAGTAATAAGCCCTAAGGCTGCAATAAACGATATGATTTTAACTTTCATATATATTTTGGGTTAATAAAATTATTTTATTCTTACTTCTTTCCAAGAAACTAGTCCAGCTTTTATTTGATCTCTAATATGTCTTTGTTTAGCATTTAATTGACTGTTGCCACTTTTGACTTCGATAAATGTAATTTGATCATCGTCAAATGATATGTAATCAATGGGTTTACCTAAGAATGTACAACTTTCGGGGTCAAAATCAAACTGATCTAGGAATGGCGCGAGGGTTTCAGCAATATGACCTAAGCGCACTTCGCTACTTTTTTTTTGAGACACAATTCGTTTTTTTGATTCTGTCTCTTCTTGTAGGCGAATTTCTAGATCTGATATATTTGAGAGTAGTTCTATTTCTTTTAAGTTTAATTCAGTTTGTCTTTCTTTTAAAAAATGTTGCTCTTGAGCAAAAGAAGACTGTAGTTTATCTATAACTAAATTAAATTCTAATTCTTTTTGTGTTAGTTTATCTTCAAAGAAAGATATTGCGTTAATGTATTTTTTTTTAAAAAAGTATAATTTGTAAACTAGGTATATTATAAAACCTATTAGGCAAATTTCTAGTACAAAATCCAAAATTTATTTTTTTGTTAGCGACATGATTCTGTCATGGCGAAAGGATCGCACGGACTTTCTTGCGAAACAATAGGCTCTGAATCCTGCATTGTCTCTCTTTTCATCCTTATTTCCAAAGGATTTATATAAATCAATATCACCAATTAAATAAGTTTTAATTTTGTTATCTGAATTTCTGTAAACAATATAATATTTACTTGATATTTTACTTGCGATTTTTTTGTATATTTTTTTAATCATTATCTATATTTATGTTGTTGGCTTCACAGTATGCGACACTGTAGCCTGTTTTAAAGGAAAATTTATCTATAAAGAAACAGCAACCAATTATTATCAATCCATTCATAGGGTGGATGCTCGAGTCCCAAAAAAGGGCAAATAGAATAAGGAAATAGGGGCAAAATTTATTTAAACTATAATTAATATATGCCGTTTTCATATTATCTAATCTTGTAAGGTTCGCTTGTGTAAACGATACTTACCGAATCTCTTTCATGAGGGCTATACTGTTGAACCATTACAATTAGCTTTTCAGCTCTAAGTTCAGCCTCAGATTGAGTTTGGTAGTTTTTATCTTCTACACGTCTACCTTCTCGCGTTACAACATAGTAGGGATTTGAATCCTTTTTTAAGTTCTTTCTGATAATCTTGATCATGCCATCAATTATACGATAATCTGGAAGAAATGTCAAGTATTTTGTGTGTACATATGGATATGAAGAGAAAAATTCTTATTATGGGTTTGCCTGGGAGTGGTAAAACTACATTAGCTGAAAAGCTTGTAGTAAAGTTAAAAGCAGCTTGGTTTAATGCTGATGCAGTAAGACAAGACATTTATTCTGAGCTAGGATTTAGTGGAGAAGATCGATTAAAACATGCAAAAAGAATGGGGCAGCTCTGTAAGTGGGCAGCTATTGGGGGTAACTATGCTGTAGCAGATTTTGTTTGCCCCACACAAAAAACAAGGCAAGAATTTGATGCAGATTTTGTAATCTGGGTTGACAGAATTATGGAAGGTAGATACGAAGATACAAATAAGATGTTTGAGAGGCCTTTAGATTATGATGTGAGGTTGACAGATGGTACTCCAGAAGAATGGGTCGAAAAAGTTTTAGAAAAACTTTATGATACCGAATCTTGGGATAATCAAGCCCCTACAGCTTTATTAATTGGAAGATATCAACCTTTTCATATTGGTCATAAAACTTTAGTAGAAGAAGCTATTAAAAGAACTGGGCAATGCTGTATAGCACTAAGAGACGTCGGAGGAATTGATGATAGTAACCCATATGATTTCGAAAAAGTAAAAGCTGAAATTGAGTCAGCTTGCATAGAATTTGGGAATAAAATAAAAGTAGTCGAACTACCAAATATAACTGACGTATTTTACGGCAGAGGTGTTGGTTACAATATAGAACAACTAGAGCTAAGCAAAGAACTACAAGAGGTATCCGCCACCAAAATTAGAGATGGTCAAATAGGACAAGATGGTAAACCTCTGGGCAAAAGACCCGAGTAATCTATTTAAGCTAAGATATCTAGGATAGGAGGCTCGCCATTGGAGACTTTAAAAGGTCTGCCACTAGGAGAATATGTAATCTTCTCTACACTAAGACCCATTGCATATGCAATAGTAGCATTAATGGAAGGTATGTCTACTCCGTTTTCTTCTACATAGTGTGCTCTCTCATCAGATTTTCCGTACACATAACCCTCTTTGACTCCTCCACCTGCAAAAAACACACTGAAGGCTGAGGGGTGGTGATCTCTACCTACTCTACCAGGTTTAACCTCAGGAGTTCTTCCAAACTCACTAGCTACAACAACCATAGTTTGAGAAAGCAATCCTCTAAGATTTAAATCTTCAAGTAGGGAACTGAGTCCTGCATCTAAAACTGCACCCCTAGTTTCCATGTTTCCAAAAACATCATTGTGCATATCCCAACCTCCATAAGAGACCTCAACAAACCTAACTTGATTTTCAACAAGTCTACGAGCTAATAGACAACCTTGACCAAAATTATCTGTGCCATATTTATCTCTTAACTCTTGTGGTTCTTTTGTGAGATCAAATGCCTCAAGGTCTTTACTTTTCATCAAACTAATCGCATTATCGTATAGGTCTGTATATGCCCTGACTTGTTTTTGGGGAAAGTATTCATTAAAATCTTTATTCAACGTACGTGACGCATCTAAACGTCGATGAAACATCGTTTCTTCGACATATCCAGATTTTTTTACATTTTGTATGCCAGCATTAGGGTTGCCCAAAGGAAGGGGTCCGTGCTTGCTTTCAAAATAACCAGCACCTATGATGCCGCTACCTCCATTAATTTTTACATTATCTGGCAAGGTTTTATTTAATTTTCCGCACTTCTTGCTGACCCAGCTACCGATGCTTGGGTGTATAATTGTACCTCTTTTTTGGTAACTAGTATGTAGTAAATAGTTAGCTTGATCATGTGCTCCTTGGTTACTGTTAACTGATCTTACGAGAGATGCTAGGTGCATTTGCTCTGCAGTTTTGGGTAACCAGTGGCCTAGTTGTATACCATCAGCCGTTGTGTTGATTGCAGTAGTTTCGCCCATCACATCCTTATTTTCTGGCTTTGGGTCAAAAGTATCAATGTGAGTCATGCCTCCAGTCATGTTGAGATAAATGACATACCTCGCAGTTGGATTGCGAACGGATTGACCTAATAGGTCAGAGCCATAAGCTAAAGCATTTACTCCTAAATAAGTTTTCGCAATTTGTTTTGCAAATTGTCTTCTTGATAATTCGTCTAACATTTTCATTATATAACTTTCTATTTAATAAATATAAATTCGTGACTGTTTAATAGTATCCAAGATACATGTTTAAATCCATCTTTCTCATCTACAAAATCTTTTAAAACTGTTGACTCTCTTGAGTTGGGCTTCCTTGATAGGATAGATAGGAAAGCATTTTCTACTTGTTTGGTTTTGCTTTTTTCTTCTTGCATTAAATTAATAAAGTCAGCATCTTTTTTATTTAATATATTATTCTCAACAAATCCATTTAATAAATTAAGAACCTGAGTTGTGTTTGGCTCTGAATTGCTATTATCTATTTGTTCTTTATCACTACCCCCGAACTGTCTAATTAAGTGCCCTCCAGGTGCTGGATACTGAAGGTAGCTACTTCTAACTAGGCCTCTGTCTTTAATTGGTTTCGCTTTTTCCGAACCAGAATAAATAATTCCAAGTAGATTGCGATTGCCATCGTTTTCTGAAGCAAGTTGTTTAAAATCTGCATAAATTTCTTGCCCTGTCATGTCTTTGTATCTCTCGTACAAGGGGGTGTAGTCTTGTTGATTGTGTAAGTAGACTCTGT
>Ga0066835_10000262_pt1 | contig 10471 bp, 7 predicted proteins | sample ETNtaG_3_FD_67280 | JGI IMG/M metagenome (GOLD analysis project Ga0066835, IMG submission 67280) | Marine microbial and viral communities from oxygen minimum zone, Eastern Pacific Ocean - ETNP201302SV84 | ecosystem: Environmental > Aquatic > Marine > Unclassified ... | reverse complement strand
AATCGCCACGATGTCTAGATTATTCTCCACGACCATATCCTGCCAATTGGTATGAAAAGTATCTGCGAGATGCTGCACGTCGTCTAATTTTGATGGTTTGATATCACAGGCATGAATACTGGCAATCTGTCCTGTTTTCTTGAGTTCAACCAAGGTTTTCAGGTGATTCATGCCCCAGCGGCCGCAGCCAACCAGACCGACTTTGAGAGCCATAACGCCCTCACCGATATTCTGTCGGCTTGAGAGGCTTGCCCTGTTCGTCGACATCGGCGAAAACGAAATCTGCTGGGGTTTCAATGTGTGCATAGTCGCCTAGATTTTGCTTGTGGAAGCCTTGGCTCTCGTATACTTCTGGAGAAAATGAGTAACCTTCAATCCCGATGTATTCGGCCCGAGAGACCCTGGTAGTAATTCTATGATACCCATGGTGCCATAATGCCAGGGCAGTTATTGCGTCTTGACTAGTCGCAATCCTAAACGGGATCTTTGGAAACGGTGGCATTACACACTTATCTGGCACTAAACGGTTGGTTTTGCTTACTCGTGGTTTGTTAATCCATTTGCGCATGAATAACCAGCGGATACGACGATGTGCTCTATTTGTATAGGTGGATTTGGTAAGGAACCTTTGCTCATATGCATAGATGATGTGTTTTATCTCATCCCACACCTGCTTGGTAATTACATAGGCCCAAAAATGGCGATTAGTAGCAATCAGTTGATTCTCTTGCTTGGCCTGGTCCTCAATAGGTGCTGGGTTAATGTTGTAGGCAGTTATAGTGCCAATGTCATCATACTCACTAGCCCAATCGGAAATCTTGAACACCGTCTCGACGTAATGCTCTCCAAGCACCAAGTCATCCTCTAACAAGAGAATCCTATCGTAGCCTAATTCGTCAAACAGTCTCCTGCGAGCATCGATTAGGTGCCGACCTATGCCCCAGTTATTGACTCGGCAAACAATTTCTGCATCGGAAAATTTGGAGTTTGCGATTAATTCTTTGATTTCTGCTTGTTTAGCAGCTGGCCCGCCATCAACATAAACATGTAAATCGTGTTCATGTGCAGCATCGTTTTTCTCTAGGCTTGCAAGTACTTTGGCGAAGTAATCGATTCTATTGAATCCTAACAACAGAATTGCTGATTTCAACTGCTATCCCCTCTTCAATCCCTGGCGCCGTGATGTTCTTGCGTTGCGTAACTATAGCACAGCCAATTTGGTTATCAATCAATTGGTGGGTTGCTTTATCGCAATGCTATAACAGAGTAATTCTTTCAACCATGGTAGCAATATTGATACCTTAGTCGCATGAGCCGACAATGGAGAATACCTTGGCAATCAATACGGAAATTGAGCGGCGCTTCCTTGTTGATGGAAGAGGCGATAAGCCGTGGAGAAATACTGTCGATATAAGACGCATTACCCAGTATTATCTTGATTCTAATGATATTGAATTTCACGAATCGGTAATCAATTATCGAGGGGTTTCTCTAGTTTCTATCTCTACAGAAGAGTTCCAAATACTAACCAAAACCAATCACTGGGTAAGTAGAATGAGAGTACAGAATGATTCTGTAATGCTTACCTTGAAAGGCAAGCAGCATGGTGTCGCAACAACAGAATTAGAGTGGGTGTTGCCTAGTATGCCAAATATCTCTGGGCTTGAGAAACATCCGTGTGTTGAAAAAATCAGATATTGTATCGACGCTGGTAACGGGTTAATTTGGGAAGTTGATGAATTTGAGGGTGTTCTTGCTGGACTTATACTCGCTGAGATAGAGCTAGAAGACATCAATCAGGAATTTGACCGCCCAGAATGGATTGGTATCGAATTGACCGGTTTAAAAAATTGGTCCAATGCCAGTTTAGCGACAACGTTACTCAATGCTGAAGAACTGAAAAAGACGTTACGGCAGCAATAATGCGTTCAATCTCATCATCTCTGAGTTCGTGCATAACCGGGATTGCCACCAATGTACTTGACAAATTTGCAGTTACTGGTAGAACTTGTCCATGTTGAGGGTGTTTCGCAAAGACATTTTGTTGATGGCATGGTGTAACATAATATCGTCTCGCATCGATGCCGTGCTGGTCTAGATGAGCGACTAATTCATCGGGATGTTCGGTTGCTAAGCAGTACTGATGCCATGCATGTTTGGCTCCTGGTCGAACCTTTGGCGTGTCAAGCAGAGGGTGGTCAGCAAATGCTTGGTGGTAAATTTCAGCAATCTCTCTTCGGCGCCCTACCCATGAATCAAGGTGTGATAACTGAACAGTACCGATGGCTGCAGAGACTTCAGACATCCTTAGATTGCTGCCCAGTTGCATAGATTCCAAACTTGGCGAACGCCCATGATTTACGACCAAAGATACTGCATCTGTTAACTCATCAACTGTGGTAGTAAGCATACCACCTTCACCACCGACGGCCATGTTTTTTGATGGGAAAAACGAGAAACAACCAAGATCACCCATTGAACCTGCAACCAGTTCACTCCCATCCAACATTACTTGCGATGCCCCATGCGCTTGTGCCGCGTCTTCAATTAGGTAAATTCCCTTATCACGACATAATTTTAGCAATCGAGGATCATAAGGTTGGCCATAGATATGAACACCAATTACTGCCTTGGTTTTCTCGGTTATTGCCGCTTCTACAGCATCAACATCAAGGCACCAATAGTCTGGCTCTACATCAACAAATACTGCCTCAGCACCAGCAAGGGGAATGGCAGTAGCGCTTGAAATAAAAGTGTAAGATGGAACTATTACTTCATCACCTTTACCGACACCAAGAATACGTAATGCCGCCCATAGTGAAGAGGACCCATTTTGACAAGGCGTTGCGACAATGGCGCCACAATGCTCGGCAAACTTCTTGCCAAACTCTCGCCCCTTGGGACCCTTTACCCAATGTCTAGAATCAAGGGTTGAAACTGCTGCATCGCGCATCTCATCAGTCCATGAGGGACGAGCGGTTGGAATCCTATCCATAGCCTAGCGTAGAACTGTACCATTAAGATGCTATGTTTTTCAAGCGAAATTAAGTCTGATAGCAAAACTACCGCTTCAGAATTGGTAAGAAAGCATTGGCTGCTTTCTCACATGCGTTTGCCACATCGTCGAGCCTTTGCAGTACACGATACATGTGCATGGCAGCAAGAGCGTCGTCGTCGCCATTCGAGAATACGTAGCTTGCAGCATCCGCTTCTACTTGATCTGCTTCATGCTCCTTCAAGTTGACTTGGCGGATTTGTTGTGCAAGGTTATCCTTTGCAGCCTTTGTCTCGCCACTGATTGTGAATTCTCTCAGAGCATTAACTGTGTCTTCATAGGTTGCAACAGTCGCCGCAACTGCTTCGGCCATAGCCTTCAGCTTTGCCTTAGCCTCTTTATCATCAAACAACTCACGGAATGCCAGTTGTTCTGCTACATTTTGAGCATAATCTGCAATTCGGTCTTGTCGAGATAGCATGTGTAAGAAATGATCCATGCCGACTTGATAGCCAAATCGCATATCTTCGTTAACCATTTGCCGTAATTCTGCCTTAATGTTGTCAGCTTTTAACTCTGCATCGATGGTTGCTTGAATCGCTTCAGATGAGTCTTCGCCGTCACAGGCAGCATTTACCGCAGTCAGCATGTGGTTTGCAGTTACTTCAACTGCCTGAGCATGTTCATGGAATTTTTGGAATGGAGAATTCTGTAGTCTCTCTTGACTAGCATCCGACAATGCATCTTCAACGTGAATCTCTCCACTACTCTTCCATATTGCAACTCCTACAGCAATAAATGCCAGTGGCAATATTACAATCATATTCAGTATGTCTCCACCAGATGCAACGAATAGAACTACTGCGCCAAAAGCGGCCACTGGTACACTTGCTACCCACGATGCGGCTATCTTGGCGAACACTCTGAAATCTACGCCTTTCGCCCCACCAGCCAGACCTACTCCTACAACAGCGCCAACTAATGTGTGAGTGGTCGACACTGGTACTGCCAAGAACGGCATAGAAAATATCAGGATTGTGGTTGCGGCGCCGAACTCGGCGGCAAATCCACGGGTGGGGGTTATGTCAGTGATTTTCTTACCAATCGTTTCCATGACTCGCCATCCCCAAGTCATCACACCAATAGCGATACCTGCAGAACCAAGTAATACTAACCATAGTGGAATTGGCGCTTCTTCTGCCAAAACTAAGTCAGTACTGGAAAACACGTCCCAGACTGCAGCCATCGGACCGATTGCGTTTGAACGATCATTAGCACCATGAGCGAATGCAACATATGCCGCAGTGATAATCTGCAACCAGACGAAAATCCTCTCGACGCCCTTAAATCCGCGCACTTCTTCTTCCATGTTGACCCTTCTAAGCACAAAATAAAGGGCAATGCTGGCAATAATCCCGATAATGCTTGCCAGAATTAGTGAATTGAGTGGTAGCCATGCATTATCAGCGAATGGATCCCATACACCGTTCTCTTTCGCCTGTGACCAATTTGATTTGTCAATCCAGCCTTTTCTGTCAGCACTGCTGATGAATCCTTTCAATGCTTTGAATTGTAGAGCAAGTCCCAAAACAAAGAATGTTGGGAATGCTAGAATCGGAGCAAGCCACTTCGAACGAGATACTGGGTCGTCGTTATCAAGAATCATTTTCTTGATGATCATATATGAGAAGAACGCAATTAATCCTCCCATTAGTGGGCTGGCAACCCAAGACATTACCACTTTACGAACGACTTCCCAATCGATCAATGTGGTATCGTGCTTAACTTCCAAAACCAAGCCAACGCCAATAATTCCGCCAATAATTGAATGAGTTGTAGATACTGGAAGGCCCATTCTGGTTGCAATGGTCAACCATGTTGCGGCAGCCATCATTGCAGCAATAAAGCCCAGTGCAATGTCCTGGGAAAGAATCGTGTCAGCGACTACTCCGGCTTCATCAAATGGTACTGTCAAAATTCCTTTCCTTACCGTTTTGGTAACTGCATCGCCAGCAAAAAACGCACCAGCGAATTCGAATATCGCAGCAATAATTACTGCTTGTTTCAAGGTTAGTGCACGAGAACCTACTGAAGTCCCCATAGCGTTTGCAACATCATTTGCACCAATATTCCAAGCCATATAGGCACATACAATCAATGCCAAACCAACTAGTATCACAATCAAGGGTTCCATTATGTCTTCCTATCAAAAGTCAATACATATATTGATTTATCTATATTATATATAGGTCTATTTATTAGGGGGTTTATGAGCCTAGGGCCCGGTGAACACGAAGTTAGGAAATTACAGTCAACTGGAGGCAGTACATTCACATTAAGTCTGCCAAAACCATGGATTAACGAATTCGATTTAGAGGCTCGAGATTCCCTACGCGTAGATTGGCGGCCAAGTGGCGCTTTACGAATTACCCCGCTTTCAGCATCCCATAGAATCGATCGTGCTGTCTTCTTCGACCATTCAAATTTGCCTGAAAACAGTTTACATGACCATTTAATGGGCGCCTATATTTCAGGGGCAGATTTGATAAAAATCAAATTCAACTCCGGTGGCAGGACAGAACTAGCTCGCTCTGTACGCCGCTTTCTAAAAGCAACGCGTGGCTTTGAAATTATCAACGAAACAGATTCTTTGATGGAAATGCGATGCTTACTAAATGCTGGAGATATGCCAATTCGAGCGAGTTTGAATCGAATGTATCTGTTGGTAACATCGTTGATGAGAGATATAGTAAGTTGTTTTGATGGGGGAGAATTAGAATTCTTATCAGATACTGAAGAGCGAGAATCCGAAGTAGATGCTTTGCTGTATCTTGTTGAAAGGCAAATCCGAATATTGCTCGATTCTCATGCTGTTGCCTCGAAGCTGAATATCAGTAGGCCTTTGGCGGTTGAATTTGGTAATTTGGCGAGGAGTTTGGAGAGAATGATGGATCACGTTCACAAACTTGCCACGTTTCTGCTAGACCATCCTGAATTTATTCAATTATCGCCCTCATTTACTCCAATACAACATGTGCCTACATGGATGAGTGCATTGAAAGAACTAATGATTAACATTAGAACTAGAGATTCTACTAGAATTGAATTAGCCAGGCATGATTTGAAGTCTATGCAGCAGTCTTTACTTGAATATGAGAGAAAGGAATTAGAAACTACTTCTAAGGGATTACTTTTAGCTCAACAACTAAGCATATCCGAGTCAATCCGTAGGCTCTGTGCTTATTCTAGAGACTTCGGAGAAATATTGCTGAACATGAAGATTTCAACGGAAATGAATGCTATCAAGTATGAAAATTAATCTAAAATTATATTCTCATTATTGAGAGCATGATGCCACAGGCTGCAAAGTTGGCGATTGTTTAGATGCTCAATTATCGCGCTGGTCATCCGTTTAACCTACGGATGTTTCAAGACCCCTAACTACATTGGACAATGTAATGGTGTCCGATGATGGGACATCCAACTCCAGTGATTTGGGGGCGGATGTGGACGAGAAAGTTGGCGGTTTAGCAAGGATCGTCGGTGACATTTTCTCAACCGATTCTGCGATGGCTGAAAGCAGTAAGCCTAATGCTAATTTCAAACCAACCGGTATGTTTCTTGGCAGTCGAAGAGATAATGCAAAACCAATTGATATTCCTCCACAGGTACTAGCCAGGCACGCAGCTATGCTCGGTTCAACCGGGTCTGGCAAGACGGTAATGGCCAAGGCACTAATCGAAGAAGCAGCAATTGCCAAGATTCCTTCACTAATCATCGACCCTCAAGGTGACTTAGCGAGATTAGCATTAGGTATCGATGAAAAAGATTTGACCGCTCAAGGTGGTGATGTTAGTCGGGCTCGCAAACTACTCGATATGTGTGAGGTTAGAATTTGGACGCCGCTGCGAAGCAAAGGTTTGCCGTTATGTATCGATCCATTTAGAGCACCGCCGGCCGATTTAGACCCAGAAGAAGCGATTACCGCTTGGGACATGGTTGCAGCTGGATTCACCAGCCTTGCGGGCTATGATGTTGAGAAGGCTCAAGGTAAAGTCATTAAGCCATTCCTCTATGAAATCTTAGTTGAAGGAACTAAATTAGGTGTTGATGTTGGTGATTTCCGGTCTCTAGCCAAAGTGGTTCGAGAGCCGCATCACGAGTTCATTCGTCAACTGTATCCACAGTGCTTCGTCGAAGAAGATGAAGATGGCAAGATGGATGTTCCTACTTGGGAAGAAGTGATGATTGAATATGGGCTCACTGACTTCGAAGAGCGTTTACCTAAAACAACTCGAAATGACCTAGCCCGTAGGCTTTCTGCTTTCTCTTCTGGAGTAAACCAGCTACTGTTTTCTAATGGAGTTCCTATCGATATTGATTCATTTGTCGAACCAGCAATACCAGGTAAAATACCATTGAATATTGTCTATCTAAATACCATCCAAGATGAGGCGCAAAAGCAATATTTCGTTCAAGAATTGTCTCGAGAATTATATGATTGGATGTTGACACAACAACCTGCAGAAGGGGAATTAAAACTGCTATTCTTCATGGATGAGGTCGCTCCTTATCTACCTCCACATCCTCGAAATCCTCCAGCAAAAGACCTAATCAAACTGATTTTCAAGCAGGCAAGAAAATACGGCGTAGCCTGTGTTTTAGCAACACAAAACGTCAGCGATGTTGATTACAAAATTCTTGCTCAAGCCAATACTACCTTCATCGGTCGGTTCACCCAACCACAAGATGTCGAGAAAGTTCGACATCTACTGAAAGAAAGTGGTGGCGACCAAGACTTAGTCGCCCAATTGCCTACTCTTGGTCCAGGACAATTCCAAATGGTTGCTCCGGACGTCGACCCGGCACCAGTGCCAATTCAGTGTCGTTGGTTGTATACTGACCACGGTGCACCGCTAAATGAGGACCAAGTCGAGGAACTGATTGGTGAAGAAATACGTGCTTGGGCAAAGACTAGGTCGGCTGGCAAATCGAAAAATCGTGGTGCTGGAGCAGCAAAGGCAGCCAGTCGAGGCTCCTCTTGGAATAAATCAGATGTCAAAGACGAGCTTGGTTTAGTTGAGGCTGCTCGAATCAAATCAATCGGTGGTATGACTGCTGCGGCTCATGGTGTCGTCGACGATTCAGCATTCGAGGTTCGATTAATGGGCGGCCTAGCTGTATTGAAGGATGGCCGAGATCCGCTTTACACTATGCAAGCAACGGCAAATACGGCTTCAGTAATTGCCCTTGCCTGGACTTTAGTGGCGTTGATGTTAGCGTGGCGCGATAGAGATTTGGATTGGTGGTGGATTCTTGCTGGTGCTGGTATATCTGCAGTAACCGGACTTGTTATCGCACTGGAAGGTTTGCTGTCGCATGACACAGAATTGTTACGGAAATTAACCAAATTCGCCAGAACTTTTCAGTTATTCCTAGTTGCTTGGTTATGGACCCTTGTTCTGTGGTCTGAGTTCGGTGAATTGAACCTTCGAGGAGCTCAGCCGGTACTGGAGATTGTTGTGGTTTGGGTTTCAGTCTTCGCAATTATTGAGTTCGTTAATCGCTTTAGATTGGGTAAAATACATTGGAATGGTAGTAGTGCCTTAGACAAGATTGTCGGATTTTCAACCGTGTTAACTGGTGCTCAAATTACTGAAATGAAGTCAAATTCATCGCAGATAATGTCCGGACTGCGACTTGGTTTGCACTGTTTCACCTTTGTCTGGCTGTCCACATTACTGATGTTATCGGAAGGAGTATTGCCTGATACAACTTCAATTGCTTCAAGTTGGGGGAGGCCCACTCTCTGGCTGGCTTCCCTCTATGGATTAATCGTCATCTCTGAACTATGGTTAAGGATGCGCGGTCGTATGCCAAGCGAGTATTGATTATTGCAGATTTAGCACAGTTTCTGGTTATTTACTTATATACTTCATAAGTGTAGTTCAATGCATGCAACCACAAGATGCGCAAATGATGGGGCAAGTTGCTCCAGCTATGGGACAGCAAGTAATAATCGTACAAAATAAAAGCGGCGGGCCGAAAGTTTTCGGTATAATCGCAATTGTCCTCGGTGGAATTGGTGTCGTGCTAAACGGACTGAACTTTACTGCGGATTTAGGTGATCTAGGTGGCGGTTTAGTCAGTCTTTACTACTTACTGACGCTCTTGGCTGTAGTTAGCAATGGTATGTTCGTTTACGCTGGAGTTCTATTATTCCAATATCGCAAATCTGGAGTCTGGTGGGGCTTTGGTGCCGTAGGAATGCAAGTATTGAGCACTCTGGTTGTCTCGCTTGTGATAGCATCCGCATTGAGCGATTTAGATCCAGACCTAGGGGAAGCAATGGCTGCATTCGGATTGATTGGAGCTGCGATACAAGGTATATGTTGTAGCGCTATAGTCGCACTGCCGCTCTTAATGAACGGCGCAGACCTCGACTGAAGGCTCTAGCGAGAGTAGTCGCAATCACATCCTCGGATGTGTTGATATACGCGAGTGAGTCCGTTTGGGATACTGCAGGAGTCGCCCAGCTTGGTCAAAGGCGCTGGGATGAGGTCCCAGTCCGTAACGGTTCGCAGGTTCGAATCCTGCCTCCTGCACCATTGATTAAGTACCGCTGGTATTCTGTTGAAACTGCCGGAGTGTTGCATATGGTTTCCGCACTGAGTGATGAGTTTGTTGATGAAATCTCAAACTTTGATGACTTTGGGAAAAATACTATTCTGCACCCGTTTGAATGGGAAGTAGATGGACGAAAAGGCCTGACTATGAAGGCGGTTAACGAGTATTGGACGAGTGGCCAAAGGCAAGCTAATTCACTGCACGAAATATCCTACAGAGCGTGCTTTAAACCACAACTACCAAAATTTTTCATTGAACGATTAACTGAAATTGGTGACGGGGTTTATGATCCATTTATGGGACGAGGAACTACGCCTCTACAAGCTAGATTGATGGGCCGAAGGCCGTTAGGAAACGACGTTAACCCCCTGAGTAGTGTTTTACTAGCGCCGCGATTAAACCCTCCGACTATCAAACAAATAACTGAACGCTTGGAGAATATTGACTTATCCAAAGCAGTGGAAGTCTACGATGATTTATTGCATTTTTACCACAAGGATACATTGTGTGAAATTATCGCACTCAAGGAGTATCTACTTCAAAGAGAAAAAAATGGGAATCTTGATAATGTTGACGCCTGGATTAGAATGGTGGCAATCAATCGTCTCACTGGACACTCTGCTGGGTTCTTTTCAGTATACTCATTACCCCCAAATCAGGCTGTAAGTGCAAAGCGACAGAAGAAGATTAACGAACAGCGCAACCAGATTCCAGATTATAGGCCAATAAAGCCGAGAATCATCAAAAAATCAAAGTCGCTACTAAAAGATTGGAAAGGGAATAGACTCGATGATTTTTGGAATGATATAACTAGCATATTATCTACCAGTGATTCAAGAAATGTCGATT
>Ga0066835_10000257_pt1 | contig 10497 bp, 8 predicted proteins | sample ETNtaG_3_FD_67280 | JGI IMG/M metagenome (GOLD analysis project Ga0066835, IMG submission 67280) | Marine microbial and viral communities from oxygen minimum zone, Eastern Pacific Ocean - ETNP201302SV84 | ecosystem: Environmental > Aquatic > Marine > Unclassified ... | reverse complement strand
GTAGAGCAGTAGGTAGCTCGTCGGGCTCATAACCCGAAGGTCGCTGGTTCGAGTCCAGTCCCCGCTACTATAAAAAGGCCCTTATTCAATTAGGGCCTTTTTATTTTTCTATTGAAGTTCTAAAAGCCCTTTAATCTCTGATTCAAATTCATTCTTATAATCCATATACGCTTGACCGGTTGCAGGTCCATTGAATCCTGTATGAATGCTATTAACTTTTCCAGATTTATCGATTATAATGGTAGTTGGATATGAAATTATATTTTCTAGCATAGGGATTTTTTCTAAAAAAACTTCTTTATCGGTGCTGCCGTACTGGGCTAATAAAATTGGATAGGGTATATCAAACTTTTCGATCATACTACTAATTCTTTTTAAGGCTCTTTCTTCAGTTTTGGCAGCTTCAACGCTTAACCCAATAAAAGCCAAATCATCATTTGGGTTTTCATTTAAATATGAAAGAAAAAACTGAGTTTCATCTAAGCAGTTTGGACACCAAGTTCCTAATATTTGAACAACTACCACTTTGTTTTTAAACTGCTCGTCATTTAAACTGATGAATTCTCCATTTATATCTTTAAAATTAAAATTGATGGATTGAAATCCGTCTTTTAGTCTTGTTAGACTTTTTGAATTAGCTAGTTCATAATCATCGTCTTTAATCATCCAAAACTCAGTTATTGAATCACTGTAATAATGTAAATTTCCAAAAATAGTATCTCCTTTTTTAACAGCTTTAATTAAATATGGATGAGCACCATCAAAAGTCGAAAGGAGGATAGAATCACCAAAAGTGATACCTGATAGATATCTGGTATCACCTGTATTTTTTCTAAATGTTCCAGAGACTTTATTGTCTTTCTGAGTGAACAGACCAAGTCCAGGATATGGATTTTCTGGTCTGAACACTGTTTTATATTTTCCATCCAAAGAGAAATCAGCTTCTTTGTCTGAAGTAAATTTTGGTTTATCATTAATTTTTGCATAAAAAGAAGCTTCTTTTCCAGATTCTTCTTTTAGGTATCTGCCTTTTAATGTTTCTCCCTCTGACTTAACAATTATTACAGCATCATATGGTGGCATTAGAATTTTTATAGAATCTTGAACATAAACTATATCATCATAAATAAGTGTTTCTTTATCATTTTCTACTTTCATTATTAATTTATCGGATTCATTAAATAGGACAAATTTGAATGGTAGTATTGAACCGTCTTTAGTTTTTATCTCAGCTCTATATTCCCCATTTTTGGGTTCATCTATTTTAAATGAACACGCTTGTATTATAAAAACGAATAATATTAAAAGTTTTAATTCTCTCACGATTATTTATATTCATTAAAATTAATAAAGATATTTTCAATTGAACACAAAAGATTTTAATAAAAAAAGACCTGATTTAATCAGGTCTTTTTTAATTCAGTTATTCATTTATAAAATCATCAAAGGTTTTTTCAGGCATTAATTCAGGGTTAATTTTTTTAATGATTTTTGAATATCTTTTATTTGCTGATTTCATTTCTTCTTCAATGAGTGCTAAATTATCTAACTCATTAGCTGAGGGTTTATCATAGCTTGATGCAACTTTTGAATAAAGATCTGCCATTTTTTCTCTTAATTGTTTTTTTGCAGCACCCACATAATTATCACCCGTTGTTATAACTAGTGATTTTTTCAACTCACTTAGTTTTGAGCTAACCTGATCATCTGTATTTTCATTTGAAATTAGCTCATCAATAACGTAAACCATGTAAGCAAGCTCCTCGGTCATGTTAAATAATTTCATAACTGTTTCATACTGAAATTTTCTATCATAATCACTAAGCCCTGCATTATTCTTATAGGCAACATTAATTACTTTTTCAAATGTATCCCTACCTTTCTTAATAACCACTTTATAATCTCCAGCAGGAACTGTAGGAGACGTAAACCCACCAAAACTTAAAGTTTTGGCTTTTGCAATTTTTGGTGTTCGCATGTTATAGCTCCAATTAACAGTGTTAATTCCTTTGGATTTCCCTGGATTTAAAGTTGTAATTTTATTTCCATCCATATCTTGAATCTCCATACTCATTTTTCCAAATGTATGCCTCTTAGGAAGTAAATATTGAATTTCACAACTTAAAGAAGGATTTGCTCCAAAAAACTGAGTTTCTCTACCAAAGCTATCTGAAAAACCACCAAATTCTTGAATTTCAAATTTATCTCGATCGAAAAAATATAATTTATTTGAAAGATTCTCTTCATTAATTTCCCTTAGCGGAGAAATATCATCAATTATAATCACACCACGACCATGTGTTCCCATAACCAAATCATTGGTTTGGCTTTGTAGCTCAATGTAGTGTACAGCAACAGGTGGGACATTTTTTTTAAACTTTGACCATCTATCCCCACCGTTAATTGTGATATACAATCCAAGCTCGGTACCCAAAAATAGAAGATTTGGATTTTCATAATCCTCTTGAATGTTTCTAGTAAAACCTATAACATCATTATTAGGAATAATGTTAGTCCAAGTTTTTCCTAAATCGTTTGTTTTGTATGCATAAGCTTTCATATCACCTGATGTATGCCCGTCAAATACAACATATGCAGTATTTTCGTCATGCACACTTGCTTCGATGTGATAAACCCAAGTGTTTTTAGGAACTCCAAAAACATTTCCAATTACATTTTTCCAACTTTTTCCGCCGTTTTTTGTTACCTGGATATTTCCATCATCTGTACCAGCCCAAATTATATTTTCGTTAATTGGTGACTCTGTAATGGTAAAAATTGTCGTATGATTTTCAGCACCTGAATTATCCATAGATAAACCTCCAGAATCTTCTTGATTCTGTTTTGTTGGATCATTAGTGGTCAGATCAGGAGAAATAATTTCCCATGTATTTCCTGTATCGTTTGATCTGTGAACATATTGACTGCCAATATATAGTCGGTCTGAATTATTTTTACTTGTTTCAATTGGAGTATTCCAATTAAACCTATATTCTTCATATCCGTCAACTGGAAGAGGCTGAATTGTTTTTACTAAATTATTATCCACATCATATCTCCATACATTTTCAGCACCCTGCATTTCAGAGTATATAATATTTTTGGTGGGATGTCTTAACACCCTAAATCCGTCTCCTTGACCAACTGCATTCCAGTGTTTAGCAGAAATACCACCTGCCGCAAATGATGGTCCGTACCAAGAACCATTATCCTGAAGTCCACCATAGATATTATATGGCTCCTCATTGTCAACACTAATATGATAAAATTGGGATAGAGGTAAATTTTCTACAATTTCCATTGTAACGCCTTTATTCCATGACCTATATACGCCTCCATCAGTTCCTACATACATTATATCGGAATTATTTATGTCAAACACCACATCATGTATATCAGCGTGCATATTACCTAAATTTTCAAATGTTTCGCCTCCATCCTTAGAAATTGAGCCATATAATCCAGCTTTTACAACAATATTTTCATCTTTAGGGTCTACTACAATACGTGAAAAGTAAAATGGTCTGACAGTTATTCCAAAATCATTATTTTTTTGCACCCAATTTTCTCCACCGTCAGTACTTTTATACAGTCCTTTATCTTCATTTTTTTCTGATTCAATAACAGTGTATAGTGTATTGGGGTTAGACTTTGAAACTCCAATAGCTAGTCTTCCAAGCTTTCCTTGTGGAAATCCATTATGAATTTTATTCCAGTTTTCACCCCCATCAATTGATTTATACAAAGCACTATTATCACCACCAGAATTAAATGACCATGCTGTTCTTCTAAACTCCCACATCGAAGCATATAAAATTTTTGGATTAGACGGGTCCATAGCTAAATCAGCACAACCAGTGGAATTATTAAGAAATAGAATATTCTCCCAAGTTTCCCCTCCATCATTTGATTTGTAAACCCCTCTTTCATTGCTGTCTGACCAAAGTGCGCCAAGAACAGCAACATATATCTCATTTGAATTTTCCGGGTTAACAATTATATTAGCAATTCTTTCAGAATTTTCAAGTCCAATTCTTTTCCAATTATTACCTCCATCATTTGATTTGTATAAACCATCTCCAATCGAAACACTATTTCTTGGCCATGGTTCACCAGTACCTACATAAATTGTGTTATCGGGATCATTTGGATCTAACCCAACAGCTCCAATGGATTGTGCATGATCATCAAAAATTGGGTAAAAAGTTGTTCCCGCATCATTTGATTTCCATACACCACCTCCCGCAGAGCCAGCATACAGGATCATGGGATCAGTTGGATGATTTTCCATATCACTAATTCTGCCACTCATAACCGCAGGACCAATTTGTCTTGCACTTAAATCTCCAAAATAATTTTCAAGTTTTATTTCTTTTTTTTCCTGAGAAAATAGATTCAATGATATACATAGTAGCACTACACCACTAACCCTAGTAGTTAATTTATCAAGCATAATTTAATATTTAGTTATTTTCTTGTACTTCTGTATCTGTTTCAGGAAATTCAAATTCACTGTCATCAGCCTCAACATTTAATTCTATTGATGTTATTGTCAAAGGTTGGCCGGGTTGATCTTTTACCCCTTGTGACATTGAAAAAGGCATGTATAATCCTTCAACTTCTTGATAGTCACTCATTTTAGCTTCCATTATCATTCCTTTACCAGGACCACTCATAACTTCCTCATGCATCATTATTGGAACAAAATTTTCAGCATCAAAATAATATATTGAAACGTTTGGAACTTCCTCTCCATCAACAACCATAGGCTTTTTTGTTAGTTTAAGTTTGAAAGTATCAGATCCGTCAACAACTTCAGTACCCATCAATTCAACAGTAAATCCATTTTCTTTATAATTTAAAAAAGGATCAGGAAACTCAGCAAGTTCATCTTTGACATTTTGAACGTCTTCTTGGTCACTTTTTTCTGCTTTCATTGACATGAAATTTGTTGACCACAAAGTTTCCCCGTCGAAAACTCCTTGTTTAATCTCCTGTCCCTGAATAGATATTTTAGAATATGTTTTCTCAGATGAAAGGTATTGTTCAATTGGGATTTCCATTCCCATTTGACTCACAGTTATATTCATTTTTACTGACCTAACTTTAGCCCAGTTATCAGCACCACCAGTATTTTCAATGTAATTTTCAATAATTTCATCAGCAGTTTGCGCATTTATTGAAAAGGAAAAGAATAATAAAAGTGGAGTTAATAATAGATAGTTTAGTTTTTTCATTTTTATTTTTTTTAATATGATATCAAACATAGATATTTGCATATACCATTGAAAATTATTTAAGTTAAATTTATCATAAGATTTTAGTAATGAATTCAATTAAAGTTTTTTCACCAGCCAGTGTCTCAAATGTCTGTTGTGGTTTCGATGTTTTGGGATTTTCAATAGATGGTTTTGGTGATGAATTAATTATTACTGAATCTAATTCAAACAAGGTAAATATTATAAAAGTAAATGGTTATAAAGTTCCATTAACCAATGAAATGAATACGGCTTCAGTTGCAGCTCAGTCTCTATTAGATTTTTTAAATATTAACAGTGGTTTTGATATTGAAATAAATAAAAATATAAAGCCTGGCAGCGGAATTGGTAGTAGTGCTGCATCTGCTGTTGGTGCTGTTTACGGAATAAACGAATTATTGGGAAGACCATTGAAAAAGGAGCAGCTTTTAAAATTTGCTATGCAAGGGGAGTTCGTTTCAAGTAAAACAGCCCCTGCTGATAATGTTGCTTCTTCATTATACGGAGGTTTAATTCTAGTGAATAATCGAGAAAATTACAATGTTATTGAGCTTCCAGTTCCTAAAAATTTATACTCAGTTATTCACCACCCTCAATTAGAAATTAAAACCTCAGACTCTAGACGATTTTTACCTGAAAAAGTCGACTTAAAAATTGTATCAGATCAGCTAGCATCAATTGGAGGATTTGTTCATTCACTTCACACAGGTAATTTTGATTTAATGCGATTAATATTGAAAGACCACTTAGTGGAAAATTATAGAGCCGAACATGTGCCTTTTTTTAAGGAAATAAAAAATATTTCGGAATCTAATAAAGCTATTTGTTGTTCTATTTCAGGATCTGGTCCTTCTGTTTTTTCTTTAGTAAAAAACTATAATGAAGCAATAAAATTAAAATCAAAATTTGATGAAATATTTGTTAAAAATTCGGTTGAATTCAATTCATACATTACTGGATTAAATGCAAAAGGAGTTCACACTCTTTGAAATTAACTTTTTTATTTTAGCAAATTCCTTTTTTTGCTCCCTCTTTTTTTTGATTTTTTCAATAATAATAAACCTTTTTTAGTAAATATATAAAAGTTAATAAATCTTATAATTTATTATATAATATTCATCAATTATTAAATATATTTGCGAATTATCTAATAAAAACAAAAAACATCTAAAAACTACTTACCATGAACTTTAACTTTTTTCTTCAATCATCTATAGAATCAGATCTAACCATTATGTGGATTACTATAGCTGGTTTCCTTGTCTTCTTTATGCATGCTGGTTTTACTCTTGTTGAAGCAGGGTTTACACAGTCCAAAAACGCGGTTAACATAGCCATGAAGAATCTAATGGCTATTTCTGTCGGTACAATAGTCTATTGGTTAATTGGCTACTCGCTAATGTATGGGGAAACTACTAACGGCTTTTTCAGATGGTCTGGTTTCTTTACTGAAACTGCGCCACACGATTTATTCTTTCAAACAATGTTTGCTGCCACATGTGCAACCATTGTTTCGGGTGCAGTAGCTGGACGAACAAAATATTCTGTATTTGCCATATTTGCAGTAATTATCACTGGCTTTATATATCCAATTGCTGGGGGCTGGGAGTGGAATACTGACGGATGGCTAAATTCTGCCGACTTTATGCCTACTGAGTTTATAGATCTTGCAGGTTCATCGATTGTACATGCTGTTGGTGGCTGGGCCGCTTTAGTTGGTGCATACATGGTAGGCCCACGATTAGGTAAATATGTAAAAGGTAAAGTTGAAGCTATTCCTGGTCATAATAAAGTACTAGCTACACTTGGAGTAATGGCATTATGGTTTGGATGGTTTGGTTTCAATGGTGGGTCTCAGTTAGCTTGGGGAGGAGATAATACAGTAACTGCTACAACTATTGTTTTACTCACTAACCTCTCGGCTGCAGCAGGTGCTGTTGGAGCATTATTTACAACTTGGGTTATGTATGGTAAGCCCGATATTGTTCAAACTCTGAATGGTGCATTAGCGGGTCTAGTAAGTATAACTGCTGGTGCAGCAAATATGGATCCCTATGGTGCATTTTTTGCGGGTTTAATCGGCGGAATCATTGTCGTTTTTGCAATCGAATTTATTGAGAAAAAATTAAAAATTGACGATGCAATCGGCGCATCATCTGTACATGGTGTTGTCGGTGTTTGGGGTACTTTAGTTATTGGTTTATGGGGTATAGATCCAAAAGGTGGTATAGGTCTTTTTAACGGAGGTGGTACAGATCAATTAATAAGTCAATTAATTGGGGCCCTTGCATATACCTTTTGGGCAGCAGTATTAGCTTTTGTATTCTTTTATATCCTAAAGATATCAATTGGATTAAGGGTAACCAAGGAAGAAGAAATTGAAGGATTAGACATAGCTGAACATGGTATAAGAGCATACCCAGGAAAAAGAAACTGATGAGTAAGTGGATTAAACTAACCTTGTGAGATATAACTCCTGTCATGGGAGTTAGTTTTTAGTTTGTTTTTTTAAAGGGTTCCAATTTGGGGCCCTTTATCTTTTGGTTCTTATTTAATTAATACATTACCTTTGGTTTGTGCATAGATCAGGATTTATAAATATTATTGGAAACCCTAACGTAGGAAAGTCAACTTTGATGAACAATTTGGTTGGGGAAAAATTATCTATTATTACTTCAAAAGCTCAAACCACAAGACATCGAATCCTAGGAATAGTCAATGGGGATAATTTTCAACTAATTTTTTCTGATACACCTGGAATCATAAAACCCTCTTATGAGTTACAGGATTCTATGATGGATTTTGTAAAATCTGCATTAGAAGATGCTGATGTATTACTTTATATGGTTGAAATAGGAGAGAAATCTATCAAAGACTCTGAGGTTCATGATAAAATCCAAAACGCTAAAATTCCAACAATTATCTTATTGAATAAAATTGATTTATCTACCCAAGATGATATAAAAAATCAAATCAATATTTGGTCAAATCAATACCCAGACACTGAAATATATCCCGTCTCTGCCTTAAATAACTTTAATACCGAAAAAGTTATTAATAGAATAATTGAATTGATACCTGAATCTCCTGCATATTTTCCCAAAGACCAACTTACAGATAAGCCTGAAAGGTTTTTTGTAAACGAGAAGTTAAGAGAAAAAATCCTCCTTTATTATAACAAAGAAATTCCATACTCAGTTGAGGTTCAAACAGAAGAATTTAAAGAAGAAGAGTCAATAATTAGAATCAGATCTCTAATTTTAGTTGAAAGAGAGTCCCAAAAAGGTATCATAATTGGTCACAATGGGGTTGCATTAAAAAAAATTGGTAGCAAGGCACGAATTGATCTTGAGAAATTTTTTGGTAAAAAAATATTCATTGAACTGCATGTAAAGGTTAGCAAAAATTGGCGATCTAATCCCAATCAGCTAAGGAAATTTGGATATAAAAAGTAACAACTATAAAATTTATTAATTAAGACATATAAATGTCGGGTATTTTTATATAAATAAATTATTATATTCAAAGCTTAATTTTAAAAAACTAACTCATGAAAAAAATAATTTTTTTATTGGCTTTTGCATTTACCTTTAGCAATGCAATGGCTCAGATGACTTGGATGACTGCATATAAGGTTGACCCTGTTAAAATGAAAGATGCTAAATCAGCTATCGGAAAGAAAACAAAGAAATACAATTCCAAAGTTGATGGTGAATTAATTTATACATATGAAATCGTTGCTGGAGATAGAGCTAATTATCTTGTAAGGTCTGGTTTCGCAGAATCTATGGCACAATTTGATTCTTATGGAAGTCAAGGTCTAGATTATTGGATGGAAAATGTCGCACCACTAATGAACAATGTTGGAGGCACTGAATACTTTTCTCATGCCAAGGATGCTAGTTTTGATGATGCTGAACCTGGAGAAAATAGAATATGGAAGGTTCTACACTATAATGTTAAGAGAAATTCTGGACCGGATTTTTGGAAATTCAGAATAAGAGTTGCCAAAGCAGCTGAAAAGGTTGGAAACCTAAGTCTACATGTTTGGGCAGGTTCTCTTGGAGGTCCTAGCGGGCACGTTATGGTTGGATATGGAAATCCTGATATGTCTGGTATTGATAATGAAAGTGAAACATGGCCTAAAGTTATTGAGGCTTACAATGAGCTTTTCGAAGATTCCTTCCAAGCTGATCAAGAGGCATTTAATAATAGCTTAGAAATGTGGGGTAATTTTTCAGAAGTATGGAGATGGTTGCCTGAGTTAAGTTCTCCAGCTGTTTCAATAAACTAACTAATAATTATAAAAACTTAAAAAATGAAAAAAATAATATTATTACTTATGTTAACCCCTTTATTTGTTTTTGCACAAAATAACCCAAATGGTGAGTATTGGCAAATAAACAGATGGGAGGCTAAAGATGGAATGGCTAAAGAATTTGAATCGGCTGTTGCAAAAAAGACTAAAAAATTTAATAATTCTCAGGAAACAGCGATTTTAACATTCCGTATCGTAACTGGTCCTGATACAGGAAAATATATGCGTGTAGTAGGCCCAAAAAGTGGCGATTTTTTTAACGAAGGTGTTTCAAATTCACAAGAATATGCATACTGGATGAAAAATGTTATGCCTTATGTAAAAGATCAATCCGGAAATAAGAGAACCGCTCGATTAGATGATTTATCATACAATTGGGATAATTCTGAAGGTCCAAAAAAATATGTTGAATTTACAACTATCAGGTTAAATCCAGGTGAAGGAAGAGGTTGGTTTAGTATGATGAGAAATGATGCTAAGCTAAAAAAAGCCAATGGTTTTACTGGTATAAGAGGTGTATTTTGGCTAGTTTCTGGTGGTCAATCAGAAATGCATGTTGTTGAGCCGTATGATGCTCACGGAGAAAGAAAGGGAGTCTTCACTGACCCTGACTTTGATTATCGTGATGAGTATAACTCAATGTTTGGATGGAGAGCTCGTACATATGACCAAATGAATGCAGGTATGTCAATTAGAGACTATGGAGGTGAAATTACCGAAACATTAGAGTTTGTTCCAGAAATGTCAACTTCTATTGAATAGATTGAAATTAACCATTCAATTTTGAAAAAGAGCGGTAGTAGTACCGCTCTTTTTTTTAGAATTAATTTAGTATTACATTTGTTGACCCGTTATTATGAGTAATATTATTGCAATAGTAGGAAGACCAAATGTTGGTAAATCAACATTATTTAATAGACT
>Ga0066835_10000256_pt1 | contig 10501 bp, 5 predicted proteins | sample ETNtaG_3_FD_67280 | JGI IMG/M metagenome (GOLD analysis project Ga0066835, IMG submission 67280) | Marine microbial and viral communities from oxygen minimum zone, Eastern Pacific Ocean - ETNP201302SV84 | ecosystem: Environmental > Aquatic > Marine > Unclassified ... | reverse complement strand
TAAATCAGCATCATTAATTTGTGCTCTAATAACGACCTTTATTTGGGGAACAGCTTTTATTGCACAAGATACTGGAATGGATAACATTGGTCCACTGACTTTTAACTCTGCTAGGTTTTTTGTTGGTTTTCTTTTTATGCTTCCAGTTGCTTTAATAATTGAGAGAAAAAAAATAATCTCTGAAATTAATTCAAACAAAAAACTTTTTTTTAAATATTATATGTTTATGGGAGTATCACTATTTTTGGGTACTTCACTTCAACAGGCTGCTTTACAATATACCAATATTGCTAATGCAGCATTTTTTACAATTTTTTACGTCCCAATTGTTCCGATATTGTTATTTTTTTTTTATAAAATCAAAGTTCACTGGAGTATCTGGCCCTCGATAGTAATGTGTATAGTGGGAGTTTATTTACTAAGTAATTTTTCAGACTCACAAATAATGTTAGGTGATGCATTGGTAATTTTGTGCTCTTTATTTTGGGCACTGCATATAATTTTTGCAGGAAAATTTATGAAAAAATTTGATTTACCTATATTTTATGCGTCCCTACAGTCTATTTTTGTTTTTTTTCTTTCTATAATAGCTGCTTATGTATTTGAGGAAATAGATATTCAAAAAATACTTTTAGAATACAGTTCTATACTTTATGCAGGAATTTTATCAGGCGGTGTTGCTTTTACTCTTCAGATGTATGCACAAAAAAATATTGATGAAGCTCCTGCAGCTATAATATATTCATTAGAGGGTGTTTTTGCAGCACTTGCAGGCTGGATAATTCTTAATCAAATTTTAAATTTGGATAATATTATTGGATGCCTCCTAATATTATTTGCAGTGATTTTATCACAGATTGCTCCTTCAGCTTTAAAGAAAGTTTAAAAGTAAATAAGTGCAAACAAAATAATACTTAGAAAAATTCTATAGTAGACGAACAGATTTAAACTAAATTTACTTACAAAAATAAGAAAATATTTAATTGTTATATATGAAATTATAAATGATAAAAGTATTGATAGTAAAAAAATAAAATCAAATTTGATTTCATCATTTATTAAATCACTTATACCAAGAACACTTGCTCCTGCAAGGGCAGGTATAGACAAGTAAAAGGCAATTTTAGTAGAATCAATTCTATCAAAATTTAAAAAACGTGAGGCTGTTATAATCACACCTGATCTACTTACACCAGGTATAACGGCTAAAGCTTGAAATAAACCAATTATAATTACATTTTTTATATTTAGATCTAAATCAATTTTTTTTTTAATGGTCTGTCTATCAGCAAAAAAAAGAAGCAATCCAAAAAGCAAAGTTGTCCATGCGATAACCTCTATAGATCTTAATTTTTCTATAATACCAGTTGAGTGTAAAATAAAACCAAATAAAATTAGAGGAATTGATCCCAATAATAATAAAACAGCTAAAGATTTATTTTTAAATATGTTTATTAAGTCTTTTCTAAAATAAAAAATTATTGCTAATAAAGAACCAAGATGAAGACAAATATCTAATTGCAGAGAAGCTGTCTGAAAATTGTTAATTTTTGTAACTAAAATTAAGTGCGCAGAGGAACTGACTGGAATAAATTCAAAGAAACCTTGAATTATTGCGAGTATGGAAGTTTCTACGTATTTTGAAATCATCAAGAAATAAATAAATAATCAAATTCTAACCAAAATAAAGCAATTACCAAATTGCATATCTTGTATGCTATAAGTGAAAAATTGGCTAAAAATATAAAATTTTAACTAATAAGTGTCAGTATTTATGACCTAGTTTTTGTTTATCTAGATAAAACTATCGTGTATATGTGCCCAACTATGTCAGAAAAAATGCTGAAATTCGTTGAAATAGGTCAACAAAACCCACCTAAAAGAGGAGAGTTTGAGAGAAAAGAAGATTTTAACGAGATCTATGAGGAATTTATCAATGAAAAAGCTAGAGAACAATCTAGTAGATGTTCCCAATGTGGAGTCCCGTTTTGTCAAGTTCATTGCCCATTAAGCAATAATATTCCTGACTGGTTGAAGCTATTAGCTGAAGGAAGAAAGGAGGAAGCTTATAAGCTATCTCAAAGCACAAACAATATGCCAGAAGTTTGTGGAAGAATTTGTCCCCAAGACAGATTATGTGAAGGTAATTGTGTTATTGAGCAGTCTGGCCATGGAACAGTAACTATTGGATCAATAGAAAAATTTATCACAGAAACAGCTTGGGAGAATGGTTGGGTAAAGCCAATCAAAGTAAAAAATGAAATTAACCAGAGCATTGGAATAATAGGATCAGGACCTGCAGGTCTAGCTTGTGGAGAAGAGTTAAGAAAAAAAGGATACCAAGTAACAATATACGATCGATATGATAGAGCCGGAGGCTTGTTGATTTACGGAATACCAAACTTTAAGCTGGAAAAACATGTAGTTGAAAGAAGAATTAAACTTTTAAAAGAAGGTGGAATAAATTTTGTCTTAAATTTTGAAATTGGTAAAGATGCAACACTAAAACAATTGAGAGAAAAACACGATGCAATTCTAATTGCTACAGGAGTTTATAAAGCTAGAGAAGTAGAGCTACCTGGAAATGATTTAAGTAACATATTTCCTGCAATGGAATTTTTAACGGTATCTAACAAAAAAGGCTTGGGTGACAAAGTTGAAATATTTGATAATGGAACACTCAATGCAGAAGGGAAAGATGTTGTAGTAATTGGTGGAGGTGATACCGCAATGGATTGTTTAAGAACATCTGTTAGACAAAATGCTAAATCAGTTAAATGTTTATATAGAAGAGATAAAGAAAATATGCCTGGTTCTGCTAGAGAAGTTGCCAATGCAGAAGAAGAAGGTATTGAATTTCTTTGGTTAAGTAATCCAAAAGAATTTAGAGGTACTAATAAAGTTGAAAGTGTTTTAGCAGATCGAATGATATTAGCTGAACCAGACGAAAGTGGACGAAGTAGACCGATCGTTAAAGAAAATTCAGAATTTGAGGTAAAAGCTGACCTAGTAATTAAAGCTTTAGGTTTTGATCCAGAAGAATTACCAAAATTATTTGATGAGGAAAAACTTCAAGTTTCAAAATGGGGGACTATTAAAGCTGATTTTGAAACTATGGAAACTACCGTTCCAGGAGTATTTGCTGCAGGCGATATAGTTAGAGGTGCTTCTTTAGTTGTATGGGCGATTAAAGATGGAAGAGATGCATCTATTTCTATTCATAATTATCTGATGTCTAAAGAAAAAAGAAAAGTAGCATAATGGATTTGAGAAATAAAAATCTGAATTTATTAAAAAAAAATCATGTTTATGATGAAAAGATGGAACATGATGCGTGTGGCGTTGGACTGGTAGCATCAACAGAGGGTTTAAAATCAAGGAAAGTAGTTGAATATGGTATCCAAGCTCTTAAAGCTGTTTGGCATAGAGGCGCAATAGATGCAGATGGTAAAACGGGTGATGGAGCAGGAATTCATATCGAAATTCCTTATGATTTCTTCATTGAAAAGATAGAAGCAACTGGCCACAAACATGATGGGACAGAACTTTGCGTTGGTATGATATTTTTACCAAGAAATGACTTTGATGGACAAGAAAAATGCAGATCTATTATCGAAAGTGAACTAACAAAAAAAAATTTTAATATTTATGGATGGAGACAAGTCCCTGTTAATCCATCGGTTCTTGGTGAAAAAGCCGAGATGACTAGACCAGAAATAGCGCAAGTTCTATTTACCCATAATGATAAGCAAATTAAAGGAAAGAACTTAGAAAGAAATCTATATGAAACTAGAAGAAAAATAGAAAAAGAGTCAATAAAAAATCAACTTAATGGCTTTTATATTTGCTCCTTCAGCTCAAAGTCTATTATCTATAAAGGAATGTTTCTCGCAGAGTCCCTGTCTGATTTTTATATAGATTTAAAAGATGAAAGATTCATATCAAGGTTCGCTATTTTTCATCAAAGATTTTCTACAAACACAGCTCCAAGTTGGGATTTAGCTCAACCGTTTAGATCTTTGGCACATAATGGAGAAATAAATACTTTAAAAGGTAATGTGAATTGGATGAAAGTTCATGAGGAGGAAATGCACAGTGATTTATTTGAAGATATGGAAAATTTAAAACCTGTAATACCTGCAGGAAACTCCGACTCAGCTTCTTTGGATAATGTTTTTGAGCTTTTAAATGTTTCAGGTCAACCCGCACCACTAGCAAAACTTCTTTTGATACCTGATGCATGGTCTAAAAAAAGCAAAATTCTTCCAAGAGAGCACAGACAATTATTTAATTTCCTAAATAGTACAATGGAACCATGGGATGGACCTGCAGCTATAGCAGCTACAGATAACGAATGGGTTATTGCAGCTACTGATAGAAATGGTTTAAGACCGATGAGATATACAGTCACAAGAGATAAACTGTTATTTGCAGGCTCAGAAACAGGAATGGTCGATTTAAATGAAAAAAAAATTGTTACCAAAGGAAGGCTTGGACCGGGGGAGATAATTGGAATTAAAATTGAAAAAGGAAAAGTGTATTCAAATAGCGAAATTAAAAATTACTTAGCAAAAGAATACAAACATTTTAATAATCAAATCATTGAACTTGATAATAAGCTTCCAATAGAAAATGAAAAACCTAATTTTTCTGGTGAAGAATTAAGAAAATTACAACACACATTTGGGTATAGTCTTGAGGATTTAGAGTTGATTTTACATCCAATGGCAGAGGACGCAAAAGAGGCTACTGGATCAATGGGTGATGACACACCTTTAGCTGTATTATCAGATAAATATAGACCCCTTTACCACTATTTTAGACAAAACTTCAGCCAGGTTACCAATCCTCCAATTGACTCTTTAAGAGAAAATAAAGTAATGAGCTTGAAAACAAGATTTGGGAACCTTGGAAATATTTTAAATTTTGACAATTTAACAGAGGAAAACATTTATGTTTTAGACAGTCCGATTTTATCCAATAACCAATTTGAAAAATTCATAACTTTTTTTGGAGACAACCATAAATTATTAGATTGCACTTTTTCAAAAGATGAAAACCTTGAGAATTCTATAGAAAAAATAAAGACTAGTGCAGAGCAGAGTGTAAGAGAGGGCGTAAAACAATTAATTTTAACTGATAAAAATACTAACTCTGAAAGATTACCAATGCCAATGCTATTATGTATTGGTGCAATAAACACGCATTTAATCAAACTTGGATTGAGAGGTTATGTATCTATAAATGTACAAACAGGGGATGCTTTAGATACTCACTCTTTTGCTACTTTAATAGGAGTTGGAGCCACCACTGTTAATCCATACCTTGCATTTGATAGTTTATTTCAAAGATACTCAAAAAATTTGTTCAATGAACTTTCTTTTAGAGATTGTGTTGAAAGATTTATTAAATCTGTAAATTTGGGATTGCTAAAAATAATGTCCAAGATGGGAATATCTGTTCTCAGCTCATATAGAGGAGGATGTAATTTTGAAACTGTTGGTTTAAGCAGGACTATAGTAAAAGATTTTTTTCCTGGTGTTTTATCAAAAATTTCAGGAATTGGATTAACTGGTATAGAAAAAAAAATAAGAGGTATTCACAAAGATGCTTATGATGATTCATCAAATATACTTCCAATAGGAGGAATATATAGGTATCGAAAAAATGGCGAAACACACCAGTACCAAGGTAGATTAATTCATTTATTACAAACTGCCGTTACAGAAAAATCTTATGATATTTATAAGAAATATGTAAAAGGAATTTACAGCCTTAAGCCCATAAACTTAAGAGATCTAATAGATTTCAAACCACAAAATAAAATAGACATCAGTGAAGTTGAACCAATATCAAATATACTAAGAAGATTTGGAAGCGGAAGTATGTCCCATGGTGCCTTGTCTAAAGAAGCCCATGAAACTTTGGCAATTGGAATGAACAGAATCAAAGGTGCTTCTTGTAGTGGAGAAGGAGGAGAAGACGAGGAAAGATTTAAAATCCAAAATAATGGTGACAGCGCCAACTCAAGAGTAAAACAAATTGCATCAGCAAGATTTGGTGTAACTATAAATTATTTAAATAATTGTAATGAGATAGAAATCAAAATTGCCCAAGGAGCTAAACCCGGAGAAGGTGGACAACTGCCTGGTTTTAAAGTTACTAATGAAATTGCAAGATTAAGACACTCAACACCTGGAGTTACACTTATATCTCCACCGCCACATCACGATATTTACTCAATAGAGGACCTTGCCCAACTAATTTATGATCTAAAACAGATCAATCCAAAGGCAAGAGTTGGTGTTAAATTAGTAGCTTCATCAGGTATTGGAACTATTGCAGCTGGTGTTGCAAAAGCAAAGGCTGATATAATTTTAATATCTGGTCATAACGGTGGTACAGGCGCAACGCCTCAAACAAGTGTAAAATATGTTGGAATTCCATGGGAGATGGGTCTGACAGAGGCTAATCAGGTTTTAACGTTAAATAATTTAAGACACAAAATTACATTAAGAACAGACGGTGGAATAAAAACAGGTAGAGATGTAGTTATTGCGGCAATGATGGGTGCAGAGGAATTTGGAGTTGCTACCACTGCATTAGTTGCTATGGGATGCATAATGGTAAGACAATGCCATTCAAATACCTGCCCTGTAGGTGTTTGTACTCAGGATGAAAAGTTAAGAGAAAAATTTGTTGGAACTCCAGATAAGGTAGTCAATTTATTTTCATTTATTGCTCAAGAGGTGAGAGAAATATTATCAAATTTAGGTTTTAGATCACTAAATGAAATTATAGGCAGAACTGATCTTCTTAGACAGGTTAGTAAAGGCTCGCCAAATTTAGATGATTTAGATCTAAATCCTTTGTTTGTACAAGCTGATCCAGGCAAAAATAATAGGTATTGCGAAAAACCAATTATCAATGAAGTACCTGATACGTTGGATCAAAAAATTTGGCCAGAAGTTGAAAACCTTATTGATCAAAATTTAAATTTGGATAAAGAATATGATATTCAAAATACTGACAGGGCAGTTGGAACAAGAATTTCTTATCAACTTTATAAGAAATTTGGTAATGAAAAAATTGAAAAAGATAATATAAAATTAAATTTCAAGGGATCAGCTGGACAATCCTTTGGTGCATTCGGCGTAAAAGGTTTAAAACTAATTTTAAAAGGTGATGCTAATGATTATGTTGCCAAAGGTCTTTCTGGAGCTACTGTTGTTGTAAAACTACAAGATGAAAGTAATCTTTTATCTAACGAAAATACAATAATTGGAAACACAGTGTTATATGGGGCAACATCGGGATATTTATTTGCATCTGGGCAAGCTGGTGAAAGATTTGCTGTTAGAAACTCTGGAGCAACGGCAGTAATTGAAGGCTGTGATTCAAATGGATGCGAATACATGACAGGTGGAAATGTTGTTATACTTGGTGAGGTTGGTGATAATTTTGCTGCTGGTATGACTGGTGGTATGGCATTTATTTACGATATTAAAAATAAATTTGAAAAAAAAGTAAATCCTGAAAGTGTTGTATGGCAAAAACCCGAAACAGAATATTGGAAAAATTTTTTAAAAAACTTAATTATAAGTCATGTTGATGAAACAGGATCTATTTTTGCTCAAAAAATTTTGAAAAATTTTGAAAATGAGTTGATAAATTTTTATCAAGTTTGTCCTAAGGAAATGCTTCAGAAGCTCGAAAATCCAATAACTTTTAAAGAGTCAAAAAGTATCGCTAGTTAGCTTCTAATCACACATTAATTTTAATTGTGAAAGAATTTTCCTCTGGTATTTTTTCGCAAAGAGACTGTGATCGCCATTTTTAATTACAAAGATTTTCTTATTTGCATTTTTAAAGATTTTTAAAAGTTTTCTTGAATAAATTGGTGGAATTGCCTCATCTCTCGAACCATGAAATAAAGTTACTGCAATTTTTGATTTAATAATTTTATTTAAAACCAAATTTTTGCGTCCATCTTTAATTAATTGATATGTTATAGGATATTCGAATCCCCCATGCTTCAGTTGATATATGCCATTTTTTATTGTTTCTTCTTTCATTTTTTTTGTAAATTTTTTCCACATTACGCGTTCTAAAAATTCTGGTGCGGATCCTATTCCTAAAAAACCTTTAATTTGTTTATGAAAATAATTAAATTGATTTACTGACAACCAAGATCCCATGCTTGATCCAATTAAAATAAATTGTTTTTTTTTTATTACTTTTTTAATTACTTGCTTAACTTGATTTGTCCATTTAGTTATATTTCCTTTAATAAACTTCCCAGTTGATTTTCCGTGACCAGAATATTCTATTGCTAAAAACCCAATATTATTTTTTTTACAAAATCTTCCAAAAACTTTAGGTTTTTCTCCATTTAAATCAGACATGAAACCATGAAGAAAAACTATGTATTGATTAGAGTGAGTTTTATGATGCAAATATCTAATTTTAATACTATTTGATATTTTGAGGTAATTATATTTACTCATTAATGTTTATTAGATATTTTCATAATATATAACACTTAGTAATGTCATCAAAATTAAAAGTTTTACAGGTAATACCAAAACTAGGTTATGGGGGAGCAGAGACAGGTTGTTTCGACATTGCTCATTATCTTTATGAAAATAATTGTGATTCTTTTTTAATAACGAACGGAGGCCCATTAACAAAATTTATAAATAAAAAAAAAGTTAAATATATTAGACTTCCTGTTCATTCGAAAAATCCATTATTAATGTTTCTAAATACTATACTAATATCTATAATAGTACTTATATTTAATATAAATATTATTCATGCTCGTAGTAGAGCTCCTGCATGGTCATGCTTTTTTGCTGCAAAAATAACTAGGAGAAAATTTGTAACAACATTTCACGGAACTTATAATTTTAATAATAAAATAAAAAAGTTTTATAATTCTATTATGGTAAGATCTGACCTAATTATTGCTGGATCTAATTTTATTTTTACCCACATTCAAAATAACTATCAAGAATACTTAAATAACAAAAAAAAATTATTAGTCATATTTAGAGGTATAAACATTGATTACTTTGATCCATTAACAACTTTAACAACTGAAGAAGATAAATTATTCAAATCATGGAACTTAGAAATTGAAAAGAAAACAATATTATTTCCAGGAAGACTAACAGAGTGGAAGGGTCATAAAATGTTTTTAGATGCTTTAAATAAAACAAATATTCAGTTAGGTCACAAAGCATTCAAAGCAATTATATTAGGCAGTGATCAGGGTAGAAATTTATATAAGAAAAAACTTGAGAGCTTAGTCGAGCAATATCGAATGAAGGATCAAGTAAAGTTTGTTGAGCACTACAAAAATATGCCTCTGGCTTACAAAATTTGTGATTTCGTAGTCTCCGCATCAATTGAACCTGAGGCTTTTGGCAGAATAGCAGTGGAGGCGCAGTCAATGGAAAAACCTATATTTGCAAGTAATTTAGGAGGCTCAAAAGAAACTGTGATTGATAATAAGACTGGCATTTTATTTGAAGCAGGAAATTCAGATGAATTATCAAAAAAAATTATAGAATTCTTAACTTTAAACAAAACAACGATTGAAAAAATGGGAAAAGAGGGAAGAAAAAATGTTTCGCTTAAATTTAATGTTGAAAAAATGTGTATTTCTACTTATTCAGAATACAAAAAATTAATTCTTTAAATGCCTAATATCACACTTCCAGACGGGAAAATCATAAATTTTCAAAATGACATTAATGGAATTGAGATCGCTGAAAAAATAGGCAAATCTCTAGCCAAGCAAGCTTTAGTAATGAGTGTTAATGGTGAGCTAAAAGATTTATACACCAACATTAACAAAGACAGCACAATAGAAATTTTTACTGCAAAAGATCCTGAGGGACTAGAAGTTATTAGGCATGATACAGCCCATATTATGGCTATGGCTGTCCAAGAATTATTTCCAGGAACACAGGTGACAATTGGGCCGGTGATTGAGGATGGGTTTTATTATGACTTTGCAAGAAAGGAACCATTTACAAGTGATGATCTTGAAAAAATAGAGAAAAGAATGTCAGAAATAGTAGACAGAGATGTAAAGACAAGAAGAGAGGTTTGGGATAGAGAAAAAGCAATTAAACATTTTATAAATATCGGTGAAAAGTACAAAGCGGAAATAATTGAAAGCATTCCTCAAGATGAAGAGCTTACGGTTTATCATCATGGAGATACTTGGCATGATTTGTGTCGAGGTCCTCATTTAGTATCTTCAGGTAAAATTGGTAAAGCATTTAAATTAACTAAAGTATCAGGTGCTTATTGGAGAGGAGACTCGAATAATGAGATGTTACAAAGAGTTTATGGCACCAGTTGGTCTACGCAAAAAGAACTTGATGAATACTTAAATAGAATTGAAGAAGCTGAAAAACGAGATCACAGAAAGTTAGGAAAAGAAATGGACTTATTTCATTTTAGGGAAGAAAGCCCTGGATCTGTATTT
>Ga0066835_10000249_pt1 | contig 10728 bp, 10 predicted proteins | sample ETNtaG_3_FD_67280 | JGI IMG/M metagenome (GOLD analysis project Ga0066835, IMG submission 67280) | Marine microbial and viral communities from oxygen minimum zone, Eastern Pacific Ocean - ETNP201302SV84 | ecosystem: Environmental > Aquatic > Marine > Unclassified ... | reverse complement strand
CTCTGGTTGAAATTGATATAACCCTTGAATCATTAAGACATCAGGGAAATTAATACTACATGCTTTATTTTCGATAAGGACATGACCATCAAGTAATTCTGGTTCAGGTACTTCATTGACTTGCAATTTATCTGGCATGCCTAGTTCAACACACTGCAAAGCTTTCATATTTTCCCCCTATAGATTTGAATTGTAGTTTCCAACATATATATCCATTTCTTCTTTTGAATTTTTTGGAATATTGTTAAGTTTTTCTAATGATAACTCCGCTTCAATTTTTATACTATTAATATTTTGATCATAATCGGCCCTGAGACTCTCTGTATTACTTTTTGCTTTTGCCAAACCTGTGTCATGGAATCCGTTTTCCGAAAGACTGCCTTTAGACTCAGTTAATATATACTCGATTGATTCAAAATATTCACCTGAATTTTCAAACATTTCTGCTAAAAGTTTGAGATCATCCATTAAGAGATTTTTTGCTTCATGAATATTCATATCTAATCCTTTATAAGAAATTACAGTATTTTCATTTCTTCCCTGATATATGGCCTTGTACTCATTTCTATCTATAGTCTTTTTTTCACTTGCATCAATTTTGTCGCTAGGACTCACAAGACAATAAATTAAAAATAAATCAATAAATCTAATGTGATGCTCAGACATTCCTGTAATTTCATTTGGAGAAATATCTATACCTCTTATCTCTAAATATTCGATACCAAAATTGTTAAGTAGATCAAGCGGCCTGTAATTTTTATAAGAAGAGCGTTTAGGTCGAATGGAATCATAATATTCATTTTCAATTTGAATGATTCCGTCTGAAATTTGTTGATAGTCTCCTTGAGAATCTTTTAAGCCTTTATTAGAGAATTCTGAGAAGGGGATCGTTATAGCCTTTTTGATTTCTTTAAGAAAATCATCTAAGGAGTTGTATTTAATATCTAAATTTTTTTGTGCCATGCTTTGGTAGCCAATTTCACTCATTCGCAGCGAAGTGGCATCTTTGAGATACATATCATCAGAGCTTAATTTGTTGAGATTATGTTCTCTATCTTTTACAAAAGAATTATCAACAATATTTGTTTGTCCATACATGAGCAAAACAAACCAATATAATCTTTTAAAGTTTCTAATTAAGCTTAAATATGCCTCATCAATCATTTTCTGATCACCAGAGTTAATGAATTTTGATAAAGAGTTTTTTTCAACAGAAAAATTATAGTGCATTCCTGAAACACATTGCATTGTCGGACCATAACGAACTTTCAGGCCTTTTCTGTAAACATGTTTAAGAAGTCCAGTATTGCTTTGATGATAAAAACCTAGATTTATTTCGTCTTCGTTTTTAATTTTTGGAGGCATAGAGAAGGGCCAAAGCAACTCATTTGAATCAATATTTTTAGCAACAAATACATGCAAAGAGTATAAAAAATTACTTAGATCATTTATGTTTTCAAAAACAGGTGTGACAAGCTCTAATTGAGCTTCTGCAAAATCAGTAGTAACAAATTTGTTTGTAAGAGCAGAACCCAATGAAACCGGATGAGGAGAGTTTGAAATATTTCCGTTTTTATCAACTCTAAAAAACTCTTTTTCAATACCTCTTTTGATAATTAAATCTTTGAAGAAATCCCTTTCTTTTAATTTTAAGAGAATGCTTGTGAAAGATTCATTAGCCATTAAATCCAGGACCAGCCGCAATTATTTCTGGTTTAGCATCAAATCTTTTAAAGTTGTCTTGAAACTTTTTAACTAATTCATTTAGATATTTTTTATATTCTTCCTTATCTTTCCAAGTATTAATTGGATTTAATAGCTTTGAGTCTACTCCTTCGATAGATAAGGGAACACTTAGGTTTAATCCTGGTACTAACTCAGTCTCTATATCATCTAGCTCCCCATCTTGGATAGCGTTCACTATTCTTCTTGTTGTGGGAATTTTAAATCTTGAACCAACACCATATGGACCTCCAGTCCACCCTGTATTGACTAAAAATACTTTAGAACCAAAAGATTCAATTCGTTTGATTAAAAGATCTGCATACTCATTTGCTGGTCTTGGAAAAAATGGTGCTCCAAAGCAGGTGGAGAAGGTGGATTCAATATCAGCGCTTGAACCAACTTCAGTAGAGCCTACTTTTGCAGTGTAGCCACTTAAGAAATGATAAGCAGCTGCTTCTTTAGATAATATAGATACTGGTGGTATGAGGCCTGTAAGATCGCAGGTAAGAAAAATGATTGTTTTTGGTTCACCAGCTGCATTTTCTGGCACAGCTGCATCTATATGAGATCTTGGATAACAACATCTACCATTTTCAGAAAGTGAGGTATTTGAATAATCAGGATTGCCTTCTTCATCTAAATATACATTTTCGATAACACTGCCATGTTTAATTGCTTTAAAAATTACTGGCTCATTTTCTTCTGAGAGATCAATGGTTTTTGCATAACAACCGCCTTCAAAATTAAATACAGACCCCTCGCTCCACCCATGTTCATCATCACCTATCAAAGAACACTTAGGGTCAGCTGATAAAGTTGTCTTTCCTGTTCCAGACAAACCAAAAAATAATGCAACGTTACCATTAGCATTTACATTTGCTGAGCAATGCATAGGCAATACATTTTTTTCTGGTAATAAAAAGTTTTGAACAGAAAACATAGATTTTTTCATTTCACCCGCATACTTCATTCCTGCAAGTATTACTTTTCTTTTTGCAAAATTAATTATTACGCAGCCTTCTGAATTTGTACCGTCAGTCTCAGGATCGCATTTAAAATTTGCAGCAGATAGAATCTGCCATTCTTGTTTATTTGATGAATTGTAATCTTCTGTACATACAAAAATTAACCTAGCAAAAAGAGAATGCCAAGCTGTTTCAGTTATAACTTTGACTGGTAAGTAATGTTCAGCATGAGATCCAACATGAACATGCGATACATATCGATTTTTTTCTGCAAGGTATGAATCAACTTTATTCCACAGAACATCAAATTTTTCTTCATCAAAGGGCTTATTAATATCTCCCCACTCTATAAGAGCATCAGTACTAGGCTCTTTTACGATAAATCTGTCGTTAGGACTTCTTCCAGTTCGTGCGCCTGTGGTTGTCGAGAAGGCTCCATTTTTAGCAATAATACCCTCATTATTTTCGACAGCAATAGATATGAGTTCTTCTATAGGAAGCTCAAGCGAGGTTGTTGTTTGGGTGTCTTTATCCATGATTACTAACAAATATTATAGGTACTTGGGGGGAATAATTATATATGTAGAGGAGATAATTATGTACCTATAATATTATGTTCGTTAGTAATTATCTGAATTAATATGTAGTCTAGTAAAATTTATTACATCGATAAAGTCAATTAATGATTAAAAACCTATATTGATAGGCTTTTTTGATGAGTTATTGTGTAGTTTTACTACAAAATCAATTGTTATTTCGTTATTTTGACAATCTCAATATAGAACTTATTAGGTAAATGATAAAGAACAAAAGACCCCATTCAGCAAAATTTAATATAAATCTCCAGCCATCCTCTGCACAACTTGGGCCTCCTGCAATAGTTCTACTGATTGCATTAATAATTCCAAAATAATCAACTTGGGTATGGAAAGGCATACTGCATCCGGTTAACTGAGATAGCTCATCCACAGACATATTTTGAATATATATCTGTCTTGAAGTTACTAAAATCCCAAGAATTGAAGAGATCGCAATAAGCAACCTCCCTATTATTTTTTGTTCAACTAGAATTCCAATAAGTGCACTTATTGCTAAAAGAGCAAAAACATATCTTGTTAAAATGCATAAAGGACAAGCCTGAAGAAACATAATTTTATCCATAGCTATGGCAATAACAATTATTGAGGATGATGATATAGCTACAGCCTCTTCGAATCGATTGTGAAAAATATTTTTCACTAGAGATAAAACTTTTTTGAACATTTTTATTTAATTTTTTCCATTATAGAAAAACAAGAGTCATAATACATTATATAAAAGACAAACATGAAAAATAGAATTTTTGTAATAGATGGCTCTTCGTATTTATATCGAGCCTATCACGCTATGCCACCACTCAGCACTTCTTCTGGACAGCCAACTGGTGCTGTGAAAGGAGTTACAAACATGCTTATGAATCTAAAGAAGGAGAGTGATGAATCTCCTATTGTTGTTGTTTTTGATGCCAAGGGAAAAACTTTTAGAAACGAAATTTATTCAGAGTATAAAGCTAATCGCCCTCCAATGCCTGATGATCTTAGGGATCAATTGAAACCAGTAAAAGATATTTGTAAGGCTATAGGCTTTCCATTAATCGAAATAGAAGGGGTTGAGGCTGATGATGTTATAGCAACTATTACCAGGATGGCAAAAGATTCAAAATTTAAGTGTGTTGTGTCCTCTTTAGATAAAGACTTAATGCAACTAGTTGAAGACCCTGATACTACTTTAATGAACACTATGAAGAATGAAATTTTTGATGAAGCAAAAGTTTTCGAAAAGTTTGGAGTAAAGCCAAACCAAATTCGGGATATGTTAGCTTTAGTCGGAGATACATCTGACAACATACCAGGCGTGCCTAAAGTGGGTCAAAAAACTGCAGCTAAATGGTTAATTGAGTATGGTGATTTAGAAGCAATCAAAGAAAATGCGGATGCAATAAAAGGGGTTGTTGGAGAAAATTTAAGAAACAGCCTTAATGATCTTGATAGGAATGTAGAGTTAGTTTCTTTGAAAGAAGATGTAGATTTAGGATTTAGCTTTGATGACTTGCTTAAATTTATTCCTAACGACGAGGAGCTTGATAAACTTTTTACAGAACTTGAATTTTCAACAGCAAACAAGAACAAACAAGAAGCTCCAAAAAAAGATGCAAAATATGAAACTGTTTTATCTGAAAGTGATTTAAAAAAATGGATCTCAAAAATTAATAAGTGCACAGCTTTTGCTATTGATACAGAAACAGATTCCGTGCACATAGTATCCGCCAATCTTATTGGAATATCTCTTTCTGTGGCTGAAAACGAGGGTTGTTATATTCCTATAGGCCATAGCTATGACGATTGTCCTAAACAGCTCAGCATGGATTATGTAATAAAAACACTAGGCCCTGCGATTGAAGAAAATCAAGAAAAGGCTATAGGGCAGAATCTGAAATTTGATATACCTATTTTGGCTAGACATGGGATTGATATAACAAAATTTTTAGCAGACACAATGTTGATGTCTTATGTTTTAAACAGTACTGCAACTCGGCACGGAATGGATAGGCTAGCCGACTTTTATTTAAATTACACCACTACAAAATATACCGATGTAACAGGAACAGCATCAAAACAAATACCCTTTTCTGAAGTTAAACTTGATATCGCAACAGATTACGCTGCAGAAGATGCAGACATTACCTTAAGGCTTTTTAATGTGTTGCAACCGATGCTAAAGGAGAAACCTATTCAAGAAAAACTTCTACATGGTCTTGAATATCCATTAGTCCATGTTCTTTCAAGAGTTGAACAGAATGGCGCAAAAATTGATAAAGAAAAATTAGCCAGCCATTCAAAAGAGTTAAGCGAAAAAATCTCTGAGCTGTCTTCTGAAGCGTTTAAAATTTCAGGAGAAGAATTTAATCTTGATTCTCCAAAACAACTTCTTGAAATTCTGTACGAAAAATTAGGATTACCTGTTCTAAAGAAAACACCAAAAGGACAACCATCAACTAATGAAGATACCCTACAAAGACTTGCAGAAGAATACGAGATGCCAAAGATTATCTTGCAATATAGAACTTTGGCAAAACTAAAATCTACCTATACTGATAGTCTTATTAATATAGAGAACCCTAAAACCGAAAGAATTCATACCTCATATCAACAAGCGGTTACTTCTACAGGCAGACTTTCTTCAACAGAACCAAACTTACAAAATATCCCTATAAAAACTGCAGAAGGAAGAAGGATTAGAGAGGCTTTTGTTCCAGAAAAAGGCAATGTTTTAATTTCTGCAGATTATTCACAAATAGAACTTCGCATTATGGCTCACTTATCCGAGGACAATAATTTAACACATGCCTTTAAGAATGATATTGATGTTCATTCGTCTACTGCTGCTGAAGTTTTTGGAGTATCAATCGAGGATGTAACTCAAGATCAAAGGAGAAGCGCAAAAGCTATAAATTTTGGATTAATGTACGGAATGTCTGCTTTTGGGCTTACAAGACAGCTTGGTATACCAAGAGGCGAAGCGCAAGAATATCTTGATACCTATTTTGCAAGATACACCGGTGTTAGAGATTATATGAATAACATTAAAGCTCAAGCTAAAGAAGATAAATTTGTTGAAACGATAATGGGTAGAAGACTTTATTTAAATGAAATAAATGCAGCAAATGGCCTTAGAAGACAAGCTGCTGAAAGAGCTGCTATTAATGCGCCACTTCAGGGTTCGGCAGCTGATATTATCAAAAAAGCTATGCTCGATATTGATGAACTTCTCTTAAACGAAATGCCAGATGTAAAAATGATTATGCAGGTTCATGATGAATTAGTATTCGAGTGTCCAGAAGAAAATGCTGACAGTGTAATGGAAAAGATGAAAGATACTATGGAACAAACTGTAGAATTAAATATCCCCTTAATTGCTGAGGCAGCAATTGGCTCTAATTGGAATGAGGCTCATTAAATCTCTTTTATAACCACCTTCTTACATTTTTAGTGTAATCTTTCCATTCTTGATCGAAAAGTTTTTCCATAGCAACCTCTTCTGGCTTAATTTGAAATATTGTTATAAATAACATAAATATACCGGTGAACAAAAGACCACCTATTACGTTAAATTTAAAAGCCAAACCAAACAATACAAATGACATTCCTAAATACATTGGGTTTCTAGAATATTTAAAGATTCCGCTGATAACCAAAGACGATGCATTTTCTATTGATATTGGATTCACAGTAGTTTTTTGCTTTTTAAATGAACTTACTGCTGCTGCAAAAACAAATATCCCAACCACAAATGAAATAATACTTAATGAGTTTAGTACTGAGTTACTAAATTCAGGAAAGTACGGTCTCGACAAGTAAATACATAGTCCAAAGAATAAAGTTACTATTGGTGGAGGGATTTTATTATTCATATTATTTTTTAATGCTATCAATGAATTCCTGAGCCACTTTTCTTTCTATACCTGAGGAAAAGAAATGACCACCAGAATATTTCTTAACTATTGGATTATCATAGTGTTTAATAGCTTCTTCAACAAGTTGTGAATCTATTTCAACATCGTCTTCCGCATAGGCAAAATAGCTTGGGATAGAATTACTACCAATGATATTGTGATCATAAAGTCTATTACCCGTAGCATTTCCTAAAAAGAATTTTTTAAAAAACTTCTCAGTGCCCTTAACTTCAAATTGTCCTTTGTAATGATCTAGTAGCTTTTTGCTCATCAAATCTTCATATTCTTCTATTCTTTTTAAAACACCTGGAACCAATAAAAACCTTGTTAATAAGTCACCATATAAAGGAACTTTTGCTATTGATAATAGAGGAATGTTTGCAGAATCGATAAGTGGAACTTGGTAACCTATAAAATTTACATTTTCCGGATTATTTGCAGCATATTTAGCAACAACCGCAGCACCAAAAGAGACACCATATAATATTACATCTTCCACCTCACAATGTTTAATAAGCTCTTTAAGTTGCTTTTCCATAAGCTCAATACTTACATTGCTATGAACTCTATCTGAATAACCTCTGCCATATTGGTCATAGGTTATTACTCTATAGTTATTTTCAACAAAGACATTTACATATTCCTCATATGCAAGTGATCCAAAAGTAGCTCCATGAACCAAAACAATAACTTCATTGTTTTTATCTCCAATATCTTTATAAGAGGTAATACCATCACTTAACCTAACCTCTTGATAGCTAGAATTTAATCTAAATTCATTTATATCAATATTTTCTCTATCAAGAACAAAGTATAAAAAAGCTGGAGCAACTATAAATATAAATAGAAGATAAAGAATTTTTTTCATTAGTTAAGCTCTCTATGGCCAATCGACTGTAAATTGATCTCCGCCAATATTTACCGACCTAGTGCTTCCGTTCACAGTGAATTGAGCGGTTACATTCATACTTTTTCTTTTTGAATACTTTACCACCCAAGTTGATCCCAAACCCTTCTGTTTAAGGCCTCTAATCACATAGCCATATGGTGGAGTTATTATGGGCCTGTTGTAAACATTTTGATATGTCTTTGCTGCAGCACCACCAAGTAAAAGATTTTTGAGCCAACCCATAATTAATTTAGTCGCTCCACTGGGACGTATTCCATTTCCTCTTCGAGTAACACTTGGATGCCATGTTCTTTTCTTAGATCTGAGATTTTCATAGAGAGATATGCTTCAGGGACTTTTAATGGCCATTTCTTTTTCATCTTAAAAGCTCTAAACATAACCTTTCTTTTAATACCTGAGACTCGCCAATATAGTTTTAGAAAACCCAAAATGCCTAGCTCTTTAAATAAATCTTTAGTTAATTGTTTAATTTCAGGAAGTTTAGTGTATCCAAGCAAATACTTTAGTTTCCATGTGCTACCCCATAGAACCCAGGTATCTAAAATAGCCTCTTGCTCTAAAGAAATATCAAGACCAAAAATTACGTGTGTACAGTCATGGTCTCGCATCATAGTTCCAGATTCATGGGTGTCCATGAATACTTCTGTAGATTCAGGAAAAGATTTATAATAAAACTCTAATCCTTCTTGGAGCGTTAAATTACAATCTTGTTTTTGATATTCAAGCATTAATCTATCAAGTTTAGTATTTCTTTTGAAAGCTTGTCAAAACCAGTGATATTTTTCGATGAAACAGCTATTGCATCTGTTTCATGAACTTTATTTTTAACAAGCCTAATCGTGTTAGTAATTTTATTATTTGATAACTTATCGCTCTTTGTAAGTACAGGGATAAAAGGAACATTGAAATCTCTACAAAGTTGAATCATATCCCAATCACTTTCTTTCAGAGGATGTCTGATATCCATAAAAATTATTACTGCTGTCAGCGCTTTTCTTTTTTGAAAGTACTCGCCTAATAGCGGGCCCCAATCTTTCTTTTTTGCTTTACTAGATTTAGCAAAACCATATCCTGGCAAATCAAGAAGCATCAAATCATCATTAACTTTAAAAAAATTAATCTCAGTCGTTCTCCCAGGCGTCTTGCTTATTCTGGCTAATTTTGGATTATCCGTAAGCGCATTTAGAGCACTTGATTTTCCAGCATTAGATCTTCCTGCTAGCAAAATTTCATATCCAGCATCCTCGGGAAGATTTTTATAGTTTGTTACCCCAAAAACAAACTCAGTTTTTTTAAAAAGGTTTTTCATTTAATCGTTTATATCATACCAACCTATGTTTATAATACACTTCATCAAGACACACATTTATATTTTTCAATGAAGCATTTTTTAATATTCTTTGTTTTCTTTGGCCTAGCATTAGGGATAGATGCTGCTGATGATAAAACTAAAGAAATTGAAATGCCAGAAACTTTTATATCTGGCGATGCTACTAAAGGATCCGAATTAGTGGAATCCTGTGCTGCTTGTCACGGCGCAGATGGCAATAGCATTAGCACAGATTGGCCAAAGTTAAATGGTCAAAATCAGAGGTATCTTTACGAGCAGTTAAAATATTTTAGAGATGGAGATAGAATGAATGCTTTGATGATGTCAGTAACACCTTATTTACAGACTCTACAGGATGAAGACTTATTAGACATAGCAGCTTTTTATGCACAATATAATCCGACTGTAGGACAAGCTAAAAATGATGAAGAGCTACTTGCTCTTGGAACACAGCTTTATAGATTTGGAAATATGAAAAAACAGATACCGGCTTGTACATCTTGCCACTCTGTTTACGGTGAGGGAAACAGTCTTGCAGGATATCCTTCAGTTGCAGGACAACAAATTGGGTATCTGACTTCATCATTAAAAGCTTATAGATCAAAAGAAAGAAATGCTGGAGAATCTTCATTGGTTATGCAGGCAATTGCAGAAAATCTTACTGATAATGAAATAGATGCTTTAGCAAATTATATGCATGGGTTATATCAATGAAAAAAATGAATTTAATCACTTTAATACTTGCTGTTTTTACAATTTCAGCTAATGCACAATTCAAGGTAGGTTTAGACTATAGAATAGTTGCAAATCCGCTTCCAGTTAAAAAAGATGGAGTAGTAGAGGTCGTAGAATCTTTTTGGTATGGATGTGGAGGTTGTTATTCGTTTGAACCAGCAATAAATGATTGGTCTTCAAAACAAGGTGATGATGTTAAATTTTCAAAAATGCCTGTCCCATGGAGCAGCACTCATCAATTACACGCACAGCTTTATTACACAATTGATGCTTTAAAACTTGATCCTTCAACCCATTCAGCAGTTTTTGTCACCATTCACGAGGAGGGAGATTTTTTAGGAACGCCGAAAAGGATTAAAAATTTCTTAGAAAAGTTTGGAGTTGCCCCTGAAGTTACAGAAAAATATTTAAATTCGTGGGCCATCAAACAAAAAATAAATCGTGATGCAAAACACGCAAGGCAATTAAAAATTGATTCAACCCCTATGGTGGTTGTTGATGGAAAGTATATTGTCGAACCAAAAAGATCTTATGATGAAATGCTTCAGATCGTTGATTATTTAATTGAACT
>Ga0066835_10000247_pt1 | contig 10760 bp, 9 predicted proteins | sample ETNtaG_3_FD_67280 | JGI IMG/M metagenome (GOLD analysis project Ga0066835, IMG submission 67280) | Marine microbial and viral communities from oxygen minimum zone, Eastern Pacific Ocean - ETNP201302SV84 | ecosystem: Environmental > Aquatic > Marine > Unclassified ... | reverse complement strand
AGGCCAGAAATGGGGACTATTGTCGCTAGATGCTCATTTCCAAATGTCGCCGCCTGCCAAGGTGTGGAGCCATCGTATGACTTTCCTATCATCGCGACTTTGCCATTACTCCAATCTTGTGTCCCCAGCCATGTCACAGCCGCATCCACGCCCAGTTGCTCAGCATTTCCCATTAGGTCCATGCAGTGATTAGAACGACCGGTGCCCATAACCGAGACCTGTGCGAATCCGTAGCCATGAGGTAGGAGTTGGTCAATTATCATCTGACCTAACCACGTTCCGGGGACTTCAATTGACGGGGTCTCGACACTTACTTCGTCAAAGTAGGGCCCGAATTCCGCTATGATTGGAACTGAAACTCCTTCTGGGACATCTGGTAGCCAAACCGCCAAGCTCACCAAGCCATTGGGTGCTGACCCGCCTTCACTAAGTGGCAGTTGAAACTCCACAAAATGATGTGTGGAGTTCCACTCGTTTTCAGTCTCCAGTATGTCATACTGTCCGAATTCCATCACATAACCATTTGGGTAGCTGGTCAGGTAAGGCCACTCTGACCTTTCCCATACAGGAACTCTCTCATAGATGCCCAATTCCTTTTTGATATCATCAACGACATCGTCAATGATCCACCCTTGCAAGGAGACCATGACCATTAGCGCAACCAATCCAGATGCCGACAGCCATATTTTCCATTTCGAGGGAGCTACCGGCTTGATTCCGGTTTCCTCAACCGGGGCGTAGGAGGTGCTACCCTCATCATCAATTAGAACTCCATCTATCATGCCAACACCCCACCCAATTTGTGAACACTATTCAGGATTACTAGTTCAGGACAGATTTGTGAGATCAGATTAGGACCTGAACAAAACCATCTTCCAAGCGTGTCTCGAAAATTCCGAGGTCCTTCTTGGAAACCATAGATCCCACAAGCCTCCCATAAGGTGGAAAGAGAGGAAATGGCGCCCATTCGACCAGACTCCCATCTGATATGCAGTGAGTGGTTTGGTGAAGAGGGCATGTTACACATCCATCCTTGATTTTGCCTCCCCATGACAAGGGCCATTTCATGTGTTTACAGAGTCCCTCTGTGGCGTGGAAATTACCTTCCATATTCACAATCATTAGTATTTTCGACCCAATAGCGACCATCTTGCTCTTCCCTTCTCCGAGCTTATCGGCTCTTATTGCGTTCTGCCAGTTCATTCTATCCCCTAACTTGAGACATCCCGCCATCTAGGTGCAAAACTTGTCCAGTGATATTATCAGGGGCATTAGTCAATAACCACAAAATAGCATCAGAAACCTCTTCGGGTAGATTGATTCTGTTCAGTGGTATTTTACTCACTGCAGCTTCCTTGGAGGTTTCAGATTTTGTTATGGGTTGTGCCATTCTTGTGTCTGTTAGGCCCGGGGCTACTACATTGACCCGTATCCCTCTCTTGCTGTACGTGGCAGCGGCAGATCTGGCCATCGACTCAATTCCTCCCTTCGCAGCTGAGATAGCCTCATGATTGACTAGCCCGACACTGGCTGCAACGCTCGAGGTGAACACTATTCTGCCACCACCGTTGCGCAACATGTACTTGCATGCCTTCGAGAGGACCACGAATGCAGACGTTAGATTGGTATTGATTACCTCATAGAATGCCTCAGCGCTTAGTGCATGAGGGGGCCTGATTAGTAGTGAACCGACCAAGTGTGCGACACCGTCAATTTTCCCGTCTCCTTCGCTGGAAAAGCTAGTTACTACTTCTGAAACGAATACCTCGTCTGTAGCGTCTCCGATGAAAACCCTGGCACCCAGATCCTTTATGGGACTCATCCTTGAAGAATCTCTTCCAATCACTGTCACAGAGTTTCCGTCATCTATTAGTTTCTTACAGAGAATTAGGCCAATGTCGCTACTCCCGCCCACTACAAGATACGAACCCACAAAATCCACCTCTGAGAAAATCACGCTTCTGTAGGGATTATTGGGAAGTCCCAAGACTCAAGTTGCCTCTCCAGTTTTTCCCAAAGGTTACCATCACCCATTGACACACTCATGAATTTTCATCCATCGGTGAGCATATATATAATCGTTTTTTCACTGAAACGATTTTTCAGAGAGTTTCTGGTTCAATATTTTCAGGAGGCCTCTGAGGGTTACTTCGCTGATTCCTGAGACCTTGCACACCTCGCTCTGAGTTCTTGGAGAGTCACTATCTTGCGATGCTCTGTAAATTATTACGCCTGCGATACCTGATGGTTTCTTACCTTGCCATGAGAGATCATCTTTCACCGCATCCCACATTTTTATTACTCTTCCAAGGGTCTCAGGTTTCATCCCGAGATCAGAATGAAACCTCTCGAAATATTCTTCGGGTCCAGTGATGTGATGGGCTCCTAGGAATCTAGAAACTAGCCTAATTGTCCTCTTCAACTCCTTGAGGTCAACATCTTTTACCATATCGAAAGCTTCTGCAATATCTTCAATCCTTCTTGGGATTCTAGCCTCGCGGGCGGCCACGTAAACGCATGCTGCCGAAACTCCCCTAATGCTCCTTCCAGTGACAAGACCTCTGTCCACAGAGTGCCTGTAAAGTCCAGCCGCTTCCTGCTCAATCTGAGGAGGCAGATCTCCCCGGTCTCTGATGAACTGCATTGCTTTAGCCAGGTTTCTACTTCTGCTATCCCTGGTCTTACTTCGTTGGTCGATACGTTGTCTTCTACGCCAGTCCCTCAGTGCCTTACCTGACATCCCGTGCCTCTTCGCCCCCCCAGATGTCAAATCCGACCTCCTTATTTCTGTAGACAGTCCTTTGTCTGAGAGGGTCAGCGTAGTGGGAGCGCCCACTCTGCTCCTATCATCGCCTCCTGAATGATTTGTCCATTCTGCCCCTAAATCCATCATGTTTTCCTCTGCGACATAACCGCATTCTGAACAAGAGGTCTCACCACGGACTTCGTCAGTATCCCAGGAGTTCGAGCCACAAACTGTACAGGGTCTGGATACTCCCTCGGTCTTCCTGCTGGTGGACGGACGCATCGAGGGCACAATAGCACGTCTTCCGCCGGATCCTGAGGAGCTGAGAGTCACAGACTTCCCTTGGCTTTTGGCGTTCTCGTTCATCTTGTCAACCATTAGTTGTATAGTGATAGCTTTGCTATTTAAACCCATGCATAAAAAGATTAGCAATTACAACATGTTTCTTACAATATTTTCCCTGTTCCCTAAACTTATTCTTCCTACTCCCTCCCCTCGGAGCATGAAATACGCACCGGTTAGGACGGCTCTGTACGATTCACATATCGAATCAGGAGCGAAATTAGTAGATTTTCATGGTTTTGAGCTTCCGATATGGTATTCCTCTATCAAGGAAGAGCACTTGGCTACCAGGTCAGCGGCCGGCATGTTTGATGTTTCTCACATGGGGCTATTCAGGTTCGTTGGCAAGGGGGTTTCGGAGTGGTTAACAGGCATAGGGACTCAGGATTTTACAAATTTTAAAACTGGCACATGCGGGTATACTCATTTTCTCGACACAGATGGAAATATAATCGACGATATGATATTCGCAATCAGAACGGATGAAGAAATCCTTGGAGTACCAAACGCCTCAATGGTTTCTGTGATGCTGAATTGGTTCACTGAATTACTCCCAAGGGATGGATCCATTAGGATATTCGATGACTCTGAGGAAACGAGTATTATTGCCATCCAGGGGCCAAAGTCAATGGAAATAGTTTCAAAAGTATTGGGCGAAAGTAATAATGTTGGAAGGTTCAGGTGCCAAGATATCAGTCAAAACAAACTCTCTGTAGGGGGCTGGATTCAAGGAACGGGATATACAGGAGAGCCTGGTGTGGAGATTTTTGTCCCAAACGATCAGGTAAATCTTCTATGGAGGCAATTCATTGAGTTTGGCTCTGAATTGGGCCTAGTTCCGGTTGGATTAGGTGCTAGGGACACTCTCAGACTCGAGAAAGGATATCTATTATCTGGTCAGGATTTCCATTGGCCGGGCCTCGGGGATCTGGAAGATTCAAATCTTCCTGAAGGATTCCTGTCCAGAGACTCTGCAGAAACCGCAGTTCCGTTCGGCCTAAATATGGGCCATGAGTTCATCGGGAAAGAGAGAGTGCTCAAATCGCTTGAAAACTCAGATAGATGGACGGCGATCAGATGTGTCTCGAGAGGACCCTCGCCACGGCCAGGGCATCCTGTAATGGACTCGCGCTCGGAAGATGCTCGCATAATTGGGTACGTGACTAGTGGTGCCCCCTCTCCTAGTCTGGGCGGTGTCGGCATAGCGATGGCATATCTTTCTGGTACCGTGGACGGTCAGCAAGTTTGGATTAGAGCGAGCTCTAGAAGATCTATCGAGGCCGAAGTCGTTCGAGCTCCCTTTTTGTAGATAGGCAGTGACAACACTCATTGCTGAATAGCCCCTGTCGATACTCGGGTGGATAGAGTGAACGGTGGTATCGAGGCTGTAGCAATTAAGAATCTACAAACAATTCTGAAGTCTAGGGGGATTTCCTCAGAGGCACTATTTTCAAAGTACGATATAGACGGAAATGGGAGTCTGAACTATGAGGAATTTATGGCCGCGTTGACATCAATAACTGGACAGAGGGCACCCCAGTCTATAGTGAATGCAATCTTCTCAGTTTTGGATTCCAACGGTGATGGACAAATTGATTTACAAGAGATTCTCGTAATCGTCGATGGCAAAACCTCTGACCCATACGTCGAAGGATCATCTCTCACAATTTCAGATCATCCAAACAACATCTACAATGGCTTTTATGAACCCAAAGGAGAACTGAACGGAAAACCATTTTTCGAAAATATCAACTCAGCTAAATTGTACTACTACAACGCCGGATCAGGAGGTGCTCCATCGTGGAGTCTCGATAACAGAGAACTCGACGGAACTGAGGACTTCTACAGGGGAGGGTGGACGAGGCCCCCTGCTGGTGGCGGCCTGCCCACGGGCACCAGGAGATGGGTCGGAGTAGGTAAAATCACGATTCAACCATCGTCTCCCTCGGAGGCTCCCCCGGAGGATACCGAGGAGTTACCAGTCGCAGAGGTAGTTGAGGAGGCCGAACCCGATTCTCCTGGTGACATGATGGATTCCATTTCAGCGGAATTCTCGGAAATCCTAGGAGAAATGCAGCAAGCAGAATTCTCGGATGTGGAAGCACTTGAGAAGGGCAGGGCCATTGCGGATGAACAGGCGGAGTCAAGAATCTCAAAACTACCCAGCTTCCTACAATCAACCGCGAGGGAACTATGGAAGGTCAAGGCCGATTCCTTACAAGAAATCGCCCGATCTAATCTCGTTCTCGCAACGACCACCGCAGCTACACTATCTGCAGGTGCCTTGGGCATCACTTCCATGTCTTCCGAGAATAAAGAATGGCAAGAAGACTCAGAAATAGAGGTCAACAGTTACCCTACTAACTCAACTGAGGAGGAGAAAATCGAAGAGACCTCAACTCAATCCAAACTAGAGCCAGAGAACACAAGGACAGAAGAGCCAGCAGATGATCAAACAGGATCTGAAGCTATTACAATTTTCTCCATGGTAGAGTCATTCTCACAAGCCCGAATGTTGTCGGAACAGAATGCTTTGAAGGAGGAGTTTTCTGGTACCCCAGTCGATATTTCTATCAAAATAACTTCTGTGGAGAGGACCTTTGGAATCGGCATCTCCGATAGATACAGAGGCGGGAACACTGTTGTAGCTTCCCTACATGACCAGGGAAAGCCATCTGCAAATGAAGTAGAAATTAGAATCCCCTCGGTTACAGATATCTCACTTTACAAGGCCGGGTACGAAGGTGAGATATCCTGTACAGTATCTGGTTGGAATGGCATTCGTAAGCGAATCATTCTTGACGTTCAGTAGCCAGAGACTTCGAGAGCCTCATCGATCATCTCCTCGAGGCTAATCATAGGCCTAAATCCGCATCTGTGCTCCAAGAACCAAGCGTCCACAATTCCCCAAACCTCTCCATCAGAATTCTGATTCAGCTCTACAGAAGCTCCAGTTTTACTATTGTAGATATTCGCTAGCTCACTCATGGTTATTCCCTTTCCCGAACCTACTGCGAAACTCTCTCTGGTTAGAGGGGGGTTTTCAAGAACTGACAGCACTGTCCTTACCAAATCTTCCACATGAACGAGATCTTTCACATCCTCTCCGGATCCTGGTACGTTTATCCAACCAATTTGACTCTCGCTCGCCCACCGATGAAGAATTCCGTTTCCTGGTGGCCCTTGAAGTGGGACTCCCTGTACATTCGATGCCCGGATAACACTGACAGGCCTTCCTGACTCTGCCCTCTCAAGAGCATTCTCCTCAATCCAAAGCTGTCCTTCCGCGGCGGTATCTCTCGGGGACAGTGATGACTCTGGGCCATAGTAATCGTCACCCGGGGACCAGGGTGGATGCACTCTCAATGTTCCAACAATTATCATGTGTAGCTCCCCGTGCCGGTTAACCGCATCCAAAACAGGCCTAGCAGCCTCTCTCATCATAATCTTGACCTCACGGTCATTCCTAGCAACACTCGTGTCGACTGGCCTAGAGTTAATGTGTATCAATGCGTTACAGGGAGTTAGCATGACGTCAAGAGTCATACTGTCTTCCAAAACCTCGTCAGGAATTACCACCGCGGCATCCCCTAGGGCGTCAATGATGTAGGGCGCCACGAATGCATCAGAGGCAGTTATTGCGACCTTCATGATATACTGACTGACTTGGGAGTAATAAGAGTGTGTCGGTCTTCCATGCAGAATCCCAACCAAAGATAATCATAAACTCCCTACGCCTCCAAATAGCTGAGGGCTACCGTGGACCAATTGCCAAACCTTGGAAGAGAGCAAGAAATGCTCGATATTATGGGCATTTCTTCCATGAAAGATCTGTTTGAAGATATCCCTATTGAAATAAGATCAGAAGGCACTTTACCCTTGCCTCCTCCACAGACAGAGGAAGAAATACTCAGGGACGCAGAGAGGCTCTTGGGGGCCAATGTCAATCTAGATAGTAGACCATCATTCATCTCAGCAGGTTTGTCTAGAAATTTTGTTCCATCAATGGTCCCAATGATTGCCACAAGAGGAGAATTCCTCACCTCATACACCCCATATCAGCCCGAGGTCAGTCAAGGGATGCTTCAGGCCATGTGGGAGTTTCAGACAATGATATCCGAGTTAGTAGGACTTCCGATCTCAAATGTTTCTATGTACGACGCTAGTACGTCAGCCGCTGAAGCGATAACCTGCGCAGTGAGAGTGAAATCTAAGAAGGTAGAGATGCCAAATACGGTTTATGTTTCGGAATTGATACCTCCTCATAGGATGTCAGTAATTGAGAATTATACCCAAGGGGTAGGCATAGATATCAGGAAAATTCCCCATGATGAAGATGGCTTCTTGGATTTGAACGTAGCAACCGAGGCATCCGGATCGTGCGCGATATACGTCGAACAGCCAAATGCATTTGGTATTCTCGACGAGGGATTGTTGAAGCTGAGGGAAATAGTTGGGAATAAAACCGCCATTATCGTGGGTGTTGACGTCACCTCACTGGGGATAGTTGAGCCACCTGGTAACTGGGGTGCCGACATAGTGGTCGGAGAGGGTCAACCATTCGGAATAGGGCCAACCGCAGGAGGGCCCATTTACGGGATATTCGCCTGTAAAAAGGACTTCTTGCGCCTGATGCCAGGCAGAATCGTAGGGCAGAGCATAGATACTGAAGGAAAGACTGCATACACACTCACACTGTCTACTCGGGAGCAGCACATTCGCAGACACAGAGCCACCTCAAATATTTGTTCAAATGAGACTCTAATCGCACTCATGGGAGCTATGCACATGGCTCTTCTCGGACCCGTCGGACTGGAAACCCTCTCCACAAGGATACTGTCCTCGACTAGGATGACTCTAGATGAACTGTCAACAGTCGAAGGACTGGAATTGGCATTTCCTAAATCCCCAGTTTTCAGAGAGTTTGCTGTCAAAGTACCAGGCAAGTCATCTGAAGCCCTATCCCATATTTTCGAACTAGGCGTAATTGGGGGTTTTGATCTCGGTCAATGGTGGCCAGATAAAGGATCATGGATTCTCATCGGTTGCGATGAGAGAACTTCAGAATCCGATATTTCTCTGTTAAAGAAATCACTTATCTCGTGGGTGGAGGAGTCATCATGACTGACACTATTTTCGACTTCAATGGCTCGAAGAATGCTGGATGGTCCCAACCATCTCCTCTCACGGACGATTCTACTAGTCACATTCCGGAATCCATGAGAAGAAACAGATTGCCCGATTGGCCTAGGGCAAGTGAGCCAGAGTTGGTTAGACATTACACCAAACTTTCTCAGAAAAATTTTGGAATTGATACAGGATTCTACCCCTTGGGATCTTGCACAATGAAACACAATCCCAGACTCAATGAGAAGATAGTCCAGAATCCTGGAATAGACCGTATTCACCCTCTGCAACCTGAGGAACAGATCCAAGGCCTCTTGGCGATTTACTACGAGATGCAGGAGATGTTAGCGATCTGCTCGGGAATGGATGCGGTGACCCTCCAGCCGGTTGCAGGCGCACAAGGCGAGTTTACCGCTATCAGGTGTATTCAAGAATACCACAGAGAACGAGGAGATGATCACCGTGACAAGGTGATCGTACCAGATTCTGCTCATGGTACTAATCCCGCGTCCGCATCCATGTGCGGATATCAGATTATTGAGATTCCTAGTGCAGATGACGGACGTATTGATCTAGATGCTCTCCGCTCAGCTGTCGGTGAAGATACCGCCGCGATGATGATCACCAATCCGAGTACGCTGGGCGTTTTTGAGCCAGAAATCGCTGAAGCAGCTGAGATTGTACATTCTGCTGGTGGGCAGATGTATTACGACGGTGCTAACTTCAATGCGATACTAGGTAAGACAGACCCCGGTCGGATGGGATTCGATGCTGTGCACTACAATCTGCACAAAACCTTCAGTCAGCCACACGGAGGAGGGGGGCCGGGAAGTGGCCCTATAGGGGTGAAGGAGCATCTATCTAAGTTCCTGCCATCTCCCCTGGTGAATCGAAAAGAGTTGCCTTCAGGGGATATCGGCACTGTGGGGGACGGCTTCTTGTATCACTGGGAAGCTCCCGCTTCATCTATTGGAAAGGTCCAGCAATGGAATGGCAATGCTGGAGCAGTAGTAAGGGCGTGGGCCTTCTATCGGAGATATGGCCGTGACCTGGAGAGGATGAGTGAGCATGCTGTCCTAAATGCAAACTATCTCAGGTTTAGGATAATGAACCCCAGCTCTGATTTGAATATTCATGCTATGCCAATTGAGGGATGTCCAGCCGAAGTTGTCAAGCATGAATTCACTTTGTCGATGTCTCCTCTTAAGGATCTAACAGGCGTAACAGGCAAGGACGTGGCGAAGAGGCTGCTAGATTTTGGCTACATGGCACCTACCCTATATTTCCCTCAGATCGTCCCCGAGTGCCTAATGTTCGAACCGACAGAAACTGAATCGAAGGAGGTTTTAGACAAGTTTGCCGAAGACTTCCATGCCATTCTCGCAGAGGATCCAGAAATCCTGCTAACCGCCCCTCATACTACTCCTGTGGGAAGGGTGGATGAGGTTTGGGCCGCCAGAAACCTAATTCTCAGATATCCTAAGGACGAGCCCTCGTCCTAATTCATATGCTAAACTCCCTCCTCAGTATTCAATGGAGGCACATGGTGACAGGAACTGGCTCCGCGGAGATCCGGTTTGGTGGGGTTTAGAGGCTAAACAAAAACCCCCTCTGATCAGGAATCTCGAGATAAGTATCCCGTCAGGTATGGGGGCCCCCTCCTCCGAACATAGATTCGGATGGGCGAGACAGAGAATGAGGCCGTTAGCGTGGTCCATCCTGAAACCAGTCGCGTGGTCGCCATTCTTCCTGATCTCAAGCATTTTTCCACTAGTATTCCCAGGCAATACGCCAGATGACCAGTTTGTCTCAGGAGCTCTATTCGTAATCTCATGGACTTTACTGATCCTTCCCGTTTCAAATGCAAGGAATGCACAGCCTACATCCAGTGATAATTTTCTTATTCTTCCTATAGACTGGGTACTTCTGTCATTAGGTTGTTTACTCTTTCTTGCTCATATATACTACTCGCCATTAGTGGGCTGGGCAGCGTATGCTGTTTTCTTGGCTTCATTCCTTAGATCTATTATGATGATATCTGAAGTATTCTCGATACCTCCTGCTAGAATCATGTCCCCTCTTGAAAAATCTAGCTGGGATTCAACAGCCCTTCCTGAAAGATGGGAGATACATTCACGACCATGGAGTAGGGGGAAGATATCTTCAACTACTATCGGAGAAGGAAGGCTAGTCATCTATGGCCTTACGAGAGAATATACAGATTTTATCTCAATCTCCTACATCTGCAAATTCGGGTTTGTCCAGGACTGTCTATTCGAGAGCCATCCATACTCCGATCAGATAATGTCTGTATTAGAGGAGCTCCAGTTCGACTTCACTCAAGCCGAGTGGCCGATCGAACTCATAGCTTTCGACGAGGAAGAATAGAACGGCAGGCATTTGAACCTCCTTACGTACCGAGCGTCATGGACATATGTGTCGTGCTTGGTTCGAAGTCAGATTTGCCGATTGCTGAGAAATGCCGCTCCGTGCTGGAGAAATTCGATGTAACCTTCGAGATAAGGGTTGCATCCGCACACAGGGC
>Ga0066835_10000244_pt1 | contig 10776 bp, 11 predicted proteins | sample ETNtaG_3_FD_67280 | JGI IMG/M metagenome (GOLD analysis project Ga0066835, IMG submission 67280) | Marine microbial and viral communities from oxygen minimum zone, Eastern Pacific Ocean - ETNP201302SV84 | ecosystem: Environmental > Aquatic > Marine > Unclassified ... | reverse complement strand
AGTCATGCGAAGTAGCACTAGACCTACTAGAATGGGTTTCCAGCAGAAAGTTGAATTATTCAGAATGAGGCTCAAGCCAGACAGGGGGCTCGAGCATCCCACATGCCTCTTTTAGAAATAATAGGAGGCCGTCGATATCATCTTGGGACATTCTATTCCTGACCTCCCCCCTAAAATATTCTTCAACCCTATCTTCAGGAAATCCTAGTTTTTTAGATGTACGGGATATTACAGAAGCTCTCCATTTTTGATTGCTTTCAAAGAGCTCTACTTGTTTGATCATTTCTGAATGTGCGTCTCTCAAAATATCCTCTGGAGAGTCTCTTCTAGCTACGAATACTCCAAAGACCATTGGTAGCCCTGTGATTCTAGTCCATTCAGCTCCTAAATCCATTTTCACTAGTTCTGGATGGGAAATAGAAGCTAAAATTGCCCTATCGCCTATAAGAAGAGCCCCATCACATTTTTCCAGCATGATATTTATATCCGGTCCAGTCTCTATGAATTTCGGATCTAGGCCACGGTTCTTGATAATCCAACTTAGTAATACCTTGGAGGTCGACGAGTCAGTTGGTAGTGCAATATCCCTCATATTTTCTATCGGACGATTGCCGAATAGTAGTACTGAGCCAACTTCACCATTACTAACGATACCGATATCTGGAAGAAGCATCAGTGTTTCACTGTTAGATGCATAATCTGCAGATGGGATGGGAGCCGCAATACAGTCCCTTCTCATAATATGGCCAGTTAACCACGCTGGCGGTGCTGAGAGAATTGTCCATTTAGGGCTTATACCATCGAAAATAGGATCACAGTTAGAGAAAGATACCCTGCCAATTACGTCCTTCCAACTCATTTAAGGAACCTCGACTGTGATGACAGGCAGAACATGGGAGGCGTTTTCTTCTGGTAGATTGATTATCTCGAATTGTGAATAAGAGGAGTTTCGCTTTACTGGTATGGCGCCAGATGAAGTCACCATTCTTGCCAGCTGTTCAGAGCTAGTGTTGAGACTTGTCTTACTTCCAGCTTCATGCATTATTTCTTCATGACCGACTGTTCCGTCAACATCATCCGCACCACAATTAATAGCATAGGAGGCGAGTTTGTCACCAATATTCATTCTGTATGCCTTGATATGTGGTATATTGTCCAGCATTAGTCTAGAGACGGAAATCATGCGTATTATTTCCTGTCCAGTGGCGAGCTGTGCTTCGGGCAGTCTTGTTTTGTCTGGTAAGAATGGATAAGGGACAAAACACTGAAACCCGGATGATTCATCTTGTTGCTCTCTAAGTCTCAACAAATGATTGATCCTATCTTCAACGGATTCAACAGTACCGAACAACATAGTACAGTTAGTAGGAATTCCTAACGAATGGGCCACTCCATGAATTTCCAGATACTCGTCTGAAGATTCCTTGCCCATACAAATTCGATCCCTAACACTGTCTACGAGAATCTCTGCACCTCCACCTGGAAGTGAATTAAGGCCTGCCTCAGAAAGCCTAGATAGAGTCTCTGAGAAAGAAAGAGAGGACCTCGACGATAGATGCTTAATCTCTACTGCAGTTAGGGCCTTGATGTGGATATGTGGGAATTCATGTTTTAGATTTGAAAACAGTTTACAATACTCAGAAACGGTCCATATTGGGTGTAATCCTCCAACGGTATGAACTTCGTCTATTCTGGATGAGTAGGGCCTGACTCTCTCGATATACTGATCGACGTCCAATGAATAGGCATCTGGATGTCTTGGACCCTTTCTGAAAGCACAAAATCTGCAAGCCAGAACACATACATTTGTGGAGTTGACATGTAGATTCTCATTGAAAAATACGTAATCCTGAAACCTGGCCTTCTTCACCATATCGGCCAAAGAGGTGACCGAGTTAAGACTTGGATTAACCATCAGTTTCACACCCTGATCAAAGGTTAGTCGGCCTGTTGAGATAAGAGTCTCGAGACAATCTAGAGTTACATTATCTGAAGATACTGCCAATGGAATGTCCATACCCGAAAGCCTATCTCTCCAGTCCGAATTAGAAACGGCGACGGCGTCGAGTGGCATAGTAACGATTGCTGGTCGGGTATCGACATCATAAGAATTCGTCTGCCAGCATAGGGGGGTGACTCCGGAAAGCATCATTAGTTAGATTTTCTAGCAGGCATGTGAATTCCGTTACCCGAACTTCATTGATGGACAACGTTCAGCTAGAGGAGTTGGCTCGTCAATGCCGGAGACACATAGTAAGAATGATTCATTCTGCTGGTGCGGGTCATCCCGGAGGATCTCTTTCTGCGATTGATATTTTGGTTGCACTTTATGCTAATAAATTAAGATTTGACTTAGAAAATCCAGACTGGGACGACAGGGATAGGTTTGTGATGAGCAAGGGACATGCTAGTCCTGCTGTTTACTCCATTCTTCATGAAGTTGGGTTTATTTCTGAGGAAGATATGATGTCGTTTAGAAAAATGGGCTCTGTATGTCAAGGACATGTAGATATGAAATGGACAGATGGGGTTGATTTTTCTGCTGGCAGTTTGGGAATGGGGCTATCCTTCGGCCTTGGATGCGCCTTGGCAGCAAGGATGGATTCCAGTGATAGAGATATTTGGGTCATGGTAGGAGATGGTGAGATTCAGGAAGGGCAGTTTTGGGAGGCTGCGATGGCTGCAGATTTTCACTCAGTTGGACGACTGAATCTAATTGTCGACAGGAATCGAATACAGAATGATGATTTTGTTGAGGTTCAAATGGAAGTGGGAGATGTAGCAAAGAAGCTCTCATCCTTCGGTTGGGATGTGAAAGAAATTGATGGTCACTCAATGGAAGAAGTAGTTTCGGCAATAGAATGGTCATCGAATAATATTGGCTCTCCAACCGCAATTATAGCGCATACCACCAAGGGAAAGGGAGTTTCATTTATGGAAAATAATCCATCATTTCACGGTAAGGCTCCGACTGATGAAGAGTTGCGAATGTCACTGGAGGAGTTGTCATGAGTGCCCCCTCCAAAGGTGGTGCATCCAGAGATGGATATGGTTTGGCTCTACTCAGATTATCCAGTGACTCCAGAGTTGTTGTCTTAGAAGCAGATCTTGGAAAGTCTACGAAATCTTGTCATTTCAGGGAATTATATCCTGAAAGAACAATTTCTCTGGGAATCGCAGAGCAAAATATGGTCCTAGTGGCATCCGGTATGGCATCATCTGGGAAAATTCCGTTTGCTAGCACATTCGCAATTTTTACAGAGAGGGGATTCGAACAAGTTAGGAACGGAGTAGCCAGGCCAGGATTAGTAGTGCATTTGTGTGGGAGCCATGGAGGTGTGCACACTGGCACAGATGGCAGTAGTGCGCAATCAATAGAAGATCTAGCCCTCTATCGAACTATACCAGGAATGACAGTAATGCATCCTTGCGATGATCTATCTGCAGAAGAGCTGACAGTACAGCTTCTTAATCACGATAATCCGTCATATACGAGGACAGCAAGGAACAAAACTCCTCGAATGTACGATCAAGAAACCTGTAAGAGTTTGAAAATTGGAAAGGGCTCGGTGCTGAGAGAAGGAGGAGACGTAGCAATCATTTCATGCGGGGTGATGGTTTCTGAATCGATGAAGGCCGCTGAATACTTATCCTCCAAAGGTATTGAGGCCACGGTAGTGGATATGCACACACTCAAACCACTCGATACAGAATTGATTGACGAACTAGCAGGCAAATGCAAGGGACTGGTAACAGCGGAAGACCATTCAGTCATTGGAGGATTGGGGAGCGCCGTTGCTGAGCATGTCTCATACAACGGTGGCACTCCTCTGAGGATGGTGGGTGTTTCAGATAGGTTTGGCGAGAGTGGAACTCCACAAGAGCTGATGGAAGCTATGGGAATAACATACGGAGATATTGCTATCTCGTGTGAATCGTTAATGTCCTGAATCGTAATTAAATTAATCATTGATGGGGTTTCATTCATGAAGTATCTATGAGACCGCTCGCCATGGATGCCTCTGAGAGGATTAAGGGAGTCCTGGATGGTTCTATACAACCTTCAGAAATCAGTGGCGATGAAGAGCTCTACTACATGGCTGAAAGAATCTATGGAAGGGACGCTTTAGAGAAGATGGGAGTAGAGGCTCCAGTAAAGCCACCAGAACTTGGAACCGTGACATTAAACGGCAATGGCGGAGTTGAAATACCCAGTTCAGAAGGCTCACAAGAGTCTGAAAACAATCAAAAAATAAAGGTTAAGAGAAGACGTATAGTTATCCCTCTAATCATGTTCTTATGCTTAATTATTTCTTCATACAATGTGTCTTTTGGATTGGGTTCAGTGATTACATTGTGTTCTGAGGAGGAACCTGTACAGGAGTTAGAAATGGGTACTTCTTCTCATCTTAACGAGAATGGGACTTTGTATATCGTATGGAATATGTACGGATTGAATAACTATTCAGAGTATGTTCTGGAGTGGAGTGTGTCTCAAAATGGATCTAGTGAGGTGGTCGAAGATGGAATTAGTGCCTGGAACCTTTCTGAATCTGCACGAATAACCTCATTTAATTGGATAATAGAAAATCCCCCTTACTCATACCTGTCCACATTATTTGAGGATGGCTTTCCTGTAGCGTGGTCTAATGGATCCGGAGAGCAGGTCATTACCGTGCTTTCTGAATCTGGAGAACAGGGTACTTACTGTAACGATAATACAAGATTAATATGGGCAGAGTACTCAAACTTGGAGAGCAAAGAGGCTTGGGGAGAAGCAGGTTCAGGAGACATTATCGACGGAGCTCTGATAATGATGTTTGTAGGCATGTTTTTGATCACGGTCAGAAAAAGAGCCTAGTACATTCTAGCCATGTGATACTTGCTCGTAGTTTGTTCTCCGGTTATTATGCAACTCCTTGTCTTTGAGTATTTTTCAACGCATTCGCCTAGCATTGTTAATCCGGAAAGCTTCTCGAGAACCTCTGCGTCGGAGTCATTCCCACAGAATGGGAAAGAGTAGACAGTGCCATCATTTAGAGGAGATGAAAACTCATATCCATCGTCCGACTTGATAATATCTGGAAGTTCCACAACCAGACTATTGAATACTTCATTTGCCCTCACCCTGAGTTCATCGGAAACAGAATCCAGAGCGGAGACGATAGATTCCTCTAGATTTGCAAGATTAGCTTCGTACTTCTTACCGGTTCTCTCAGTAACGACGAAGCTACCAGAGTCAATATCTCGGGGCCCGAGTTCTAACCTAATCGGTATTCCTTTGATTTCCCAGTCAAAATGTTTCACACCTGGCCTAACATCTCTGTCGTCCAAGTGTGTTCTAATACCAATTTTACTAAGACGCTCATTAATTAGAGAAATCTCACTCATTACATCATCACGAATGTGTGCCGCAATAGGCAGAAGAACTACTTGGAAAGGGGCGATTGCAGGAGGCATTATCAGTCCCTGATCATCCCCGTGCATTCCCACTACAGAGCCCAATAATCTCTCAGACATGCCAAATGTAGTTTGGTGACAAAATTTAGTTTCACCATCTGAATCTTCATACTTCAAATCGAACGCCTTAGCCCATTGGTCACGATAATGGTGGTATGTAGCAACCTGCAAGGTCCTACCATTAGGCATTACAACATCAGCAGCCATAGTGTACCACGCACCTGGGAATGTGTCCCATATTGGCCTCTTAGAAACCAGATTAGGAAGGCAGAGATCGTGCAAGATACTCTGGACCATATGGGCATCCTCAGATATCTGTTCTGTAGCACCTTCCTCGTCCTCATGTACGGTGTGTGCCTCGAAAAAATGGATTTCTCTAACTCTGATGAATGATCTAGTCTGTTTAGTTTCGTAGCGGAAGGTATTGACAATCTGAAAGGTCTTCAGTGGGAGGTCCGTATGGCTTCTGACCCATAGGGAGAACATTGTGTACATTGGAGTCTCTGAAGTCGGTCTAAGAAACATCGGAGAATCTAACTCGTTTTCTCCTCCATGAGTTACCCAGTAAACCTCTTTCTTGAAGCCCGAGTCTTCTTCATCCATTCTGAGTTCCGAGGGATCTACTCCAGCTTCTCTGGCGGCCTTCAATCTAGATACTAGTTTGTTCTCCTTATCCAATAAATTTTCTGGAACCAGTAGAGGAAATCTATGTTCATGATGATCGGTCATAGACATCTGATTTCTGGTAAGAGAGTCGATAAGTGACATTGCCTTCAAGCCATACGGCTTCCAAACATCCATCCCCTTAATCGGATATCTTTTGTCGACTAAGTCAGCTATCTCCACAATAGAGGGGTACCAAGAGTTGAATTCAGACTTTGGAGGAATCCCTCTCTTAGCCTTCTTAGGGTTGCCCATGTACCGCCGTGTGCGGGACTGGTTTGAACAATTCGTATCATGGGGCCGTTAATTTGCCATTAAGGACTCGATTATCTCACAAAGAGAAGTAAGATTTGGTATTTGTGAGCTTTTGCCGTTAGAATCTAGTAGCCATGCCCTGGGGGAATCAGGATTGTTAAGATCCTCTAATCTGTTTGCAACAACAGCGTCCATAGAATATCGAGAAATTTGCAAGGATGCCTTCTCCAAAAGTTGTTCCAAATCTACATTACTTTCTAACTTAAATCCAATTGAATAGCATTGACCCGTTGCCTTCAGTATCATAGGAATATGCTTCTGTGTAGGAGCCATATTAATTTGAATTCCTTCTTTGGAGCTTGGTATCTTAGTTTGGAAAGAATCAGGAATATAATCTAGTACTGCAGCGGAAAAAATCCAAACTTCTGGTGAGAAGGAAGAGGAGATATTGATTGCTTCTTCTAGCATTTCAATTGGGTGCTCGGCGTACATTACTTTTGGTAGATTGAAGTTGGGGTAATAGCTCGTACGACCCGCTAAGCAGAAAACATCATGGCCCATTCTGTACAGGTATTCTGATATTGACCAACCTGTTGTTCCTGTAGAGTGATTTATTATGCTACGAACATCATCTATGGGTGCAAGATTTGATCCCAGAGTAATTGCTATCCTCTTTCTATTGGGAAGGTCGGAGTTTAGGATGTTGCTGAATTCAGCAACTATTCTGATATGACTTGGTTGCTTTCTCTTTCCCTCTTTCTCATGGTCAATAATAACATGTGATCCTTCTGCCGACAACTGAGAAAGGATTTCGCTCGTTACTGGGTCATCAAAGAGGTCTGAATGCATGGAAGGGACGAAAATTAATGGTGTATTTTTTCCCCTGGCCGCCGAAAGCGCCATCATCACTGGAGAGTCGATAATTCCATTCAGATGCTTAGAAATTGTATTCCTGGTTGCAGGGGCTACAATGATTCCGTCATAATCATCTAATTGCGACATAGAGGAGTCCCAATTAGATATGATATCACTATTCGAACCCCATGATAGAGCCAGCGGAGTAATTACCTTCGTGGCCTCATTAGTCATCATCGGAGAAACATACGCACCGTGTCTTCTGAGCTCTCGACAAAGTTTGATAGATTCCACTGCCGCTATGCCTCCGGTTACTGCCAACAGGACCTTGCGACCGGCCAGAGAGTTGCTAAGTTGACTGACGCCAGTGTCTCCGACCATGACTTCCGATTGCCGAGTGATTCATGAGTGCGTCGCTCCCGCGAATGATTGAGACTATGGGTCGGGGTATGTTTTCTGTAACTCGCCATGTTTCCTTTCTACTTGTCATGCTAGCCATAGTTCAACTTCTCGTAATCCTGAGCTTACCGTACGACAGAACGATATTTTTCATTTTTCCAATGATATTTGGCATGATTTTGTTACCTGTATCGATTACTGGTGCCGTTTTACTACGTCTACGTAGGAGTCCTGGCATCTTCTTATCCACAATTTCCCTAGGTGCATTGGGAATTTGTTTCATGTTCGAGGGTTTCCTGGTAATGTTGATGGGACCCTCTGCTATTGTGGGAGCCTTGTATGTGCTTCTCGGTATTTCCTCAGTTAGAAGGATAAAGCCACTTAACAACGTCTCATTCAGAAGATGGTTTGAGGGAAGAAATGGCTCTGAAAATACTAATCTTGCGGATGAGGAGGTTATGGCAATATGCCCTCATTGTTCCAGCATCTTAGCAGTAATACCATCTCTACTTAGTGAAGAGGATAAGTGCCCAGAGTGTGATGGTAGGCTTGTCCTCTAAGGCCTCTCAAGTACGATTGTGATACCCATTCCCCCGCCTATACACATTGTCGCTATTGCCCTTTCTGAATTGGTTCTGTCCAGAATGGATGCGGCCTTTCCTACAATTCTCGCCCCGGATGCCCCAAGAGGATGCCCTATTGAAATAGCGCCTCCATCGATATTGACCTTCTGATAGTCAATCGACAATTCATTGATCACAGCAATACTTTGTGAGGAAAAGGCCTCATTAATTTCGAAGATATCGATATCGTCGATATCCCATCCTGAACGTTCGAGAGCTTTCTGAGTGGAGGATATGGGCCCAATTCCCATCATATCGGGAGGGCACCCAGTTACTGCACTGGTAACTATTCTTGCTAACGGTTCTAATCCATTCTTTTCAGCAAATTCAGAGCTACAGACAAGCATACAGACTGCTCCATCCGTCAAGGGAGAGGATGTAGCTGCCGTTACCGAGCCATTTTCCCTGAATACTGGATTTAGTTTAGACATTGCCTCCAAGGACGTGTTCCTTATGCAACCATCTTCGTCTATCATATCATCGTCTGAAGTGATTGGGCAAATCTCAGATTTGAAGTATCCGTTATCCCTAGCATAGATTGATTTAATATGCGAATCTAGAGCAAACTCTTCTTGGGAAGCTCTAGAAATATTCCACTTATCGGCGACATTCTCTGCAGTAATCCCCATATTTATGTAAGCGTCAGGAAATACTTTCTCAAGATCGGGATGAGGGCTCCAATTGAATCCCCTTCTCTTGATTCTACTCATTGACTCTATTCCCCCGCATAGAAAGCAATCTCCCCAACCACTCTCAATGTTTGATGCTGCGACGAGTATGGCCTGCATTGATGACCCACATAGCCTATTGAGAGTCATCCCAGGGACACTGTCAGGCATTCCACCGAGAAATGTGACTAGCCTGCCAATATTGTATCCCTGTTCTCCTTCAGGGTATGCACAACCTATTATGATATCATCAATATCGCCTAGGTTGATGGGATTCCTGTCCAGCAACGACTTCGTGACTTGCCCCAGTAATTCGTCAGGACGTGTTTCTGACAGCTTTCCCTTGTGTGCCCGATGGAAAGGGCTCCTCATCCAATCAACGATTACTGCTCTCACATGTCTCGGGAGGCATAGAGGAAAATAACCCTTGGTGGTGGAAACGTTGGAACATTATCGACCGAGAGGTTCATGAGAAGGCTTCAACTGGCCCACCTGATAATATGATTAGAGAGTGCAGCATACATGGATATTTCTCGGATGATGACCTATGCCCTGCGTGTAATTCAGAGGGAAAATTCATCATGAGGGGGAATGAAAGAGATTCACTGGCGAGAAGGTTAGCATTAGCGCTTAGGCACGCTCCTGAGAAGTTTGATTTGGAGATGGACATCAATGGCTGGATTGATATCAAGGACATAATAAGGCAATTTAAGAAGTCTAATGAGAGAAGATACCATTGGTTGAGGCCACATCACTTCAGGGCAATTGCAGAGACAGATCCCAAGGGAAGATACGAAGTTAGAGGCAATGTAATCAGAGCTACTTACGGGCACAGTCTAGAAATTGAGTTGGATCTTCCGACAGATAACATCCCCCCCTCTCTGTTCTATCCCTGCTCTCCAGATGAGGCGGACAATCTTCTTGAGGTTGGCATTTCCCCTAGTGGGAGGTCTCATGTCCATCTTTCAGCTACAGTAAGATCAGCGGCTGAAGCTGGTAAAGTCCATCACAGCAGACCTATGATATTGGAGGTAGATACAGCGTCCATGGTCGCATCAGGAGAGACAGTATGGCATGCAGGAGTTACCGTTTACTTGGTAGACTCGGTAGCTGGAGAATATCTGAGTATACTACCAGATGACGACCCAGAGTTCCAGCTGGCTAGGGCAAAGTGGGATGAAGAGGAGTAGTTAATTCTCTTCTCCACAAATAGGACAGAAACTGAGATCCTCCACTAAATCAGAGGAGCACTTGACGCATTTCTTACCATCCTTGGTAGAGACGGCATGGTCCCTAGTTTCTATCGACCTTACAGAGGAGCTCCTCTCAATGAATGGAGCAGGAGATTCAATAGACTCTAATTTCTCTAAAGACTCTCTGAAGAATATTGCTTCTGATATCGCAGATTCGATATGCGATCTTCTCCTATCCCTCTCGATAGGATCTTCGATATGCTGTGTAGCGACTAGCTTAGACTGAAGCCATCTTTGAAAGATTTCGATTTCCCCGGCGTCGGACATATATCTTCCAAACCCCAATAAGAAATGAACCTTTCAATAATACGATAGGAGAACCCAAATCTAACCAGTACCTCAGACCTACATGGCTGCGAAGGTGGTAATGAAGTTGGGAGGGGGGCTAATCACGGATAAATCATCATTTAAAACTGCCAAAAAAGGAGTTATTGACTCCATATGCAGTGAGATTTCTAACATAATTGACAATGGACATTCAGTAATACTGATTCACGGAGCCGGTTCATTTGGACACCTACTTGCCAAGAGGTGGTCTTTAGCGGGAGGTATTAATGATGAAATTTCTGAGCAGCAACGTGATGCTGTAGTGAAAGTTAG
>Ga0066835_10000242_pt1 | contig 10862 bp, 24 predicted proteins | sample ETNtaG_3_FD_67280 | JGI IMG/M metagenome (GOLD analysis project Ga0066835, IMG submission 67280) | Marine microbial and viral communities from oxygen minimum zone, Eastern Pacific Ocean - ETNP201302SV84 | ecosystem: Environmental > Aquatic > Marine > Unclassified ... | reverse complement strand
TTTTTTGCGAGATTATTTTCCCCTAAGTTGTTGATACCCAACGACTTACGGCGCCTGGGCCGCGCAAGTCCTTGATATTCAAAGACTTACAACAAAATGCACTTAAACGTCATTTTTTTCTTGTGCTTTTGCCATTTTGGCGTTACTATATATATATGAAAACGAGAAAGACAAAGACCCCGAAGATCAGACTTCAAGTCCTCTTCACAAAGGCACGTCCTCACAAAGATCACTCAAAGTACAACAGAAAAACAAAACACAGAAAAAGCTATGAATATTAATTCCGACTACTCAGACCAATCGTTCACCAATGCAGTTGAAGCCATGGATCATTCCATGGGTTGGTTGTTCGAGAACTTCATTGAACCCAAGCAAGCCAACTTAGCTACGGACGATCTTATGTTACTTGCAGTCATGGGTAAAACTCTCAAGGAGATCGCACGTCGCGCCGATGCCTACGATCAGATACAAGATAGCTCAAACGATTTTTTAAGAAATTAATTCTTGACTTAAACACAAAAATACACTATTATTATAATTATGGAAAATTCAGAAAATACTAATGTCGCTCCTCGCAAATCTGTCAACCTTAGCATTTGTGGAGGCAATCGCACTCTCGTAGATTACGACCAAGTCGTAGGAGTTCCCACTCCACCTGTCGAGTTTCGCAAAAAAGAAAACGCCAATGGAGAGAGAGCAATCTCTTACCAACCTATCGCTCACCATGAGTTAGTCAATCGTACCAAAACTTTCTTGGGAGATCAAGGTTTCACCATTCAAGACGAGGTTCACTCTCTCGCTAGGAATAATAATCATTACTTTGGTTTGTTTGCCGTAGACCATGCTAATCGCGCCGAGTCGGATCGTGGTTGTGTGATCGGTTTGCGCAATTCTCACGACAAGACTTTCCCTGCAGGATTGTGCGCAGGTGATGCTCCTTTCGTTTGCGACAATCTTATTTTTACTAATACGATCAAGTTGGCGCGTCGTCATACTCGCAACATCTTGCAAGACTTGAATTTCACGATCAATCGTGCGCTTGGCAAGTTGTTCGGATTTTGGCATGGTCAAGATCAGCGCATTGATGCTTACAAGCAAGTCGATCTTACCAATGCACAAGTCAATGACATTGTCATACGTGCTTGCAAGGCAGGAGCTTTGCCTAAGTCCAAGATCATTGACGTTGTCGATCAATGGGAAGCCTCCGATCATCCCGAATTTTGGGATCGCAATGTAAATTCTCTTTACAATGCTTTCACCGAGGTTTACAAGGGCAATTTGGTTGCCTTGCCAAATCGTTCTGATGCTTTGCACTCAGTTCTTGATGGCGAGGTCAATTTCGATATGGGACAACATGTTGAGAATGTTCTTGACATGGAAGTCATCGAAGACGAATTAGTCGAGGTGTAAATTAGTTGTCGTTTCCCCCCCTCTTCGGAGGGGGGTTTTTTTTTGGCTTGACACTGCCATAAGTTGTTGATACTCAACGACTTAGGCGGGCCAGGCGCCGTAAACCTTTGATAATCAAGAGGTTACAACAAAACGCGTTTAAGTGTCATTTTTTTCTTGCTCTTTTGCTTAAATGGGTCTAGTATGTATACATGAAACATTCGGAAAGTGGAACTCAAAAAGTCTTGAAACAACTGAAGAAATGTAAGGAGATCAAAGAGATAAAATCGACCACCAAGGGCTACATGATTATGGGTACTAATGGTGAGCAGTACTTAGCTCATATGTCAGCAAGAGCATTTCACCCGTTACGCCGTTGGCTCAAGAAAAACACATCAATCAAAAACCTAAGATACTAATGATAACTATCAGCACAAACCCAAACTTCAAAGAGTGGCTCAACATCCGATTATTCGGTCAATTGGTCGATAATGCAAAATCAAGAGCTAGAGCAAATCACATAGCGAACAGGCTATGCATTGATCACAAAATTAAAACAGGAGAAAGGTTGACAATCATCAATAAAAAATGATAGAATACTAATCATGGAAACAATAGACATAGCACCTAGTTGGGAATCAGCAGTAAAGATTTACATCTCTGTTCTCGAAAACGATAACGCCTCAGCAGAGGGAAAGCAGATTGCAAGAGAGGATATCATCTTTCTAGCAAAAACCATAGATCAGCTCAACAAAGTAAAAAAGGCAGAAGAAGAGCAAAATGGATAATTTAACTGAACAAGAATTAAAGGCGGTCTTTGATGTGGTCAATGTTTATGAGCCTAAAGACATAAGTCATGTCTATCCCGAAATGGGGAGTGACCAATTTATGCAACATGTAAATTCTGCTTGGAAGAAACTTCGTAAAATGCTTAGTGATGACAATTTTGAGATCATTACCAATGGCGATAAGAAGCTTAAAGAAATGCTTGACAATCACAACTAAAACTGAGATAATAAAATTATGCACGAAAAAGTAGAACAACCAGTTAACTCTTACACTGAGTTTGAACAACTTCAATGGGTTTGCGATAAACCAATACCTGCTGTAGGGTCAGAGGTCAATGTTACCATCAATGGCATTGGTCGCTCTACCATATTGAAGTACTTTGTGGAGTACGGATTTATCGGTATGCTTGTACAACCTCTTGACCCACCTGCTTGGTACATTAAGCAGAACGGGAAAGATGAACCCTGCCATGTTTACCCTGCTGAGTGTGAAGAGCTTCGCAAGGTAAAAGAGTCGGGCGAACACGATAAAGAATTTTATGAGGAGGCACACCAAGTGTTTTAGACCCTAAATAGGGTTGAACCAAATAAGACCTCGCCCTTCGGAAAGGCGGGGTCTTTTCGCAATGTATTTTTTTCATAAACCGTTGATACTTAACGACTTACGGCGCCCCCGCGCCGCAAACCCTTGATATTCAACGATTTACAACTATTTTCATTTAATCGAACTTTTTTCTTGCGTCTTTTATTATTTATGATAGTATTTAGGTATGGATAGTAAACAAAGAATGACAGAATGGAAAAAGCTTCCAAAGGGCACAATCGCCTGGGAAACTTTCAAGCGCTTAGTCTCACAGTTCGGCATGGACAAAGGGATAGAAAAAGCAAAAAAGATTATTGACAAACAAAACTAAAAAGTATAGGATACATAGATATGATAACTAAAACTCTACTTACTTCAGGGAATGCCAAGATCACAAAGGGTGAGGCATTTGGATACATAACAAAAGGTTTGCACCTTGCCCCCGCCAACTTGTCGGGCTATGAGGTTTGCAAGTGGCGCTCCAAAGGCTGTACAATGTCTTGCTTAAACACGGCAGGTCGTGGGCAAATGTCCTCAGTCCAAAACTCTCGCATTGCCAAGACAAAGTTATTCTTTGAGCAAAGGTTCGACTTTCTTGCAAAACTATCTAAAGAAATTATTTCTTCGATTAAGTCAGCAAGTAAGAAAAGTATGCAAGCGGTCTTCCGTCCTAACCTTACAAGCGATATTGCATGGGAAGACATTGTCAATGAGGATGGTGTCACCATATTTGAGAAGCATAGCTCAATCCAATTCTACGACTACACCAAGAGCTTCAAAAGAATGTGCAACTTTCTTGGTAAGCCTTTTATTAAGGGTGAGACGTTTCCATCTAATTACCATTTGACTTTTTCTCGCTCGGAGCATAACGACAAGAAATGCGAAATGGTTCTTGCAATGGGTGGCAATGTTGCCGTTGTCTTTCGCAATCAACTTCCTAACACTTGGCACGGGTATAAGGTCGTCAATGGCGACGAATCAGACTTGCGATTCCTAGACAAGCAAGGGGTAGTAGTTGGGCTAATAGAAAAAGGTCTTGCTAAAAAAGACTTGACAGGGTTTGTACAAGAGGGAATTGACTCATAAGTTGTTGAGCCTCAACGACTTGGGGCGCCCCCGCGCCGTAAGCCCTTGACTACCAAGGACTTAGGGGCTTTTGAGAGATTAAGACCTCTCTAAGCTTAACTGATTAAGAGACTGAAAGCAGAAAGCATTTCTGGCAGGAGTATCCTCGCCATACTTTTCGGCATAGTCAACCCAAGATACGGCAGTCTTTCCGTGATCTTTTTCGCACTCAGCTTTTGCGACTGATTTAACCGCGTCAGCAACTTGCTTTGATCCGAGAATATCGTGACCTTCAGCTAGAGTAAGAATAACTTGACCAATATATCTGTTGAGGTCTTCGATGCTATACGCGGCTTTACCGATTTTCATTCTGACTGCTGACTCTAATAATTCTTGTGGTAGTAGTGACATAATTTTCCTTTCGTTAATGATTAATAGTATGAATATATACTAGTGGAGAAATGCCGTGAAGTCAAGATTTATTTAAATTTTTATTCAAATTTTTTATAGTATAACTCTTTGTTATTCAACGACTTAGGGCGCCTGGGCCGCGTAACCTGTTGATACTCAACGAGTTACAACAAAACGCAAAAAAACTTAACTTTTTTCTTGCGCTAGTAGCCTAGAAATGTTAGTTTGTATGTATGACAATTAAAGATAAAGAAACAGGAAAAGAACTCGACTTCGAGTTGCTCTCTAACGGCATTTTAAAAGCATACGATTACGGGTGTGGATGGGATGTCACATTTAAACGAGTAGACGGAGTGTGGGAAGGACACATGAATGGCGGGCTTTGGGGGTACAGAGGTATTCTTAGAAGACTCAACGAACTACAACTACATAAGAATTTGTTTGACAAACTCATCACCATAGGATAGATTACATATTATGCAAAACTACATTATACCAAACTATGTCTCACAATACCAAGCACGACCTGCCATGCTAGATTTCAGCAATCTTGATTTTAAGCGCCATGCTCATACCAACGGAGTTCAAGCAAGACTTGACTTAGGCAACGGGCTAGAAATTTCTGTTGTTGCTAACGATGGAAATGGTGGTGGGTTATACGGAGATGTCAACGATGATCTTTACGAAGTAGCAATATTTAACGATGACGGAATGATTCCTCTTTCCCCTTCTGACGATGTTGTTGGTTGGCAATCTCCCGACCAAATCTCTCATCTTATGGCAAAAGCTCAAGTTGAGGGGAGTGTTTGGGTTGACGACCTCAAGGAAGCAAAATCAGAATTTAGAAGAGAATTAGATCTTGACTAATTAACCAAACTAAACTACATTATATATATTATGGAAAAACTAACAGAAGAAGAACGTCTCGCAGTTATCGCTCAAGCAGTCGAGAACTCACAATCAATAATGCCATCTCAATCAGTTGAGGATTTCATCTCGGAAATCAAAGCCGAACAGATAGTTGTGGAGCATGGACTCTTGGATTCTCAGAAAGAGGATTTGGAAGATGAATCACAATTTCTCTTCACCGACTCAGCAGAAGAGATTGACGAGGAAGATGAAGACATGGGTCTTTCCGATGAGATGAAAGGAGTCTACTCATGAGTTGGGACATACTTTTATTCTTGCCTTGGTTAGGTGTGTTTTATATTATGTGGAAAGATATAATCGCACAATGAAACTTATAATTACAACAATAGATCAAGGTAAAGTCGCAATCGTAGAAACTAGCTCAGAGGCAGATACCAAACGTGGAGAAAGATATGTCAGCGAAGATTGTCTAAAAGTAAATGTCGAAAGTGGCTTGTTTAGAGATGTCACCGAGCATGGATGGAATCCCGAAGGTAGGTTGTATCTAATGAGGGACTAAATAAGGTAAAGCCAAATAAAGGGTTTGACGCCACCGCGCTGCGCGGCGCGCTTTTGACCTAAGTCGTTGGCTATCAACGACTTACGGCGCGGGGGCCGCCGTAAGCCCTTGATTATCAAGAACTTACAGGAACAAACACATCGGGCTTGCGATCCTCTGGCAATGGCCAGCCTTTGAACTCCTCGCCATCGAGGTCTTCGAGCCTGAACATAATTCCCTCGAGCATTTCCTCAAGCTGAGCATTTTTTTTCTCGAGATCTCTGACCCTGTCCATGAGAATTTGATCTGCGATGCTGAATATTTTCTTACTTTTTATCATACCCTTACATTAGCGCAGATTTTGACTGATGTCAAATTTTTTTTCAATTATTTTAAGTTTTTTTAAACCTTTGACAGTCAACGACTTAGGCAAGCCAGGCTTTCGTAAAGCCTTGATTATCAACATTTTACATCTCAGCCCATGTGTCAAACTCGACCCACTGGTGGACGACCTCACGAAGGCTTTCAGCCTCTCTGTCCCAGAGGTGAATCTCCATCTGAAATTCTGGAGGGAATGGAGATTTGAGATATTGCTCTGCTAGGGCATAGCAGCTATGAAGACCATCTCGATCTTTTGGCGTGGAAAGCATGACGTCTCCGTCGTGAACTAATTCGTATCTTAACATAATTATAATATGGCACAAAAAACTACAGATGTCAAATTTTTTTTTAATTATTTTTATTTTATAAACATCTGTATATTAAGGACTTACGGCGCGGGGGCGCCCTAAGCGCTTGATAATCAAGAACTTATAGGAACTTGTGCCTTCTGATTTTACTCATTGGCACGGAAACCCGTTTCTGCGAGAGGTAAACTCTGCCGACAACGAATGTCTCTGCACCCTCTTCATATGTTCCTTGCACATGCAGGACACGACGTTTATGATCCATTACGATATCACCTTTTACTATTTTTTTAATCATACCTAAAGGTAGCATAGATATAGGCAAAAGTCAAGTTTTTTCTTAGTTTTTTTTACGCTGTAAGTAGCTGTATATCAACGACTTACAGCACGCGGGCCGCCGTAACTACTTGATTATTAAGTACTTACAACAAAAAGAAAAAAAGTTAAAAAAAAGTGTTTTTTTTCTTGCAATTTGTAAAAAAATTTCTTATATTTATATTATGATAACGATAAGACAAAACCCAAACTTCACTAAATTTTTTCAAGTCTTCGCTTTCGGAGAGTTCATCGACGAAGTCGAGCGTAAGAGCAAGGCAATTCGCATCGCAAGACAACTCGCAAAAGCACACAAAAAAGATACGATTAATGTTGACGGACTCATGCAAAAAGTCTAAGATATATTTATTCTAACCAATACTAACCAATACATATAAAACTGATTATGAAAAACATATACATCGCGTTCTACTACAACAAACGTACCAAAACCATCCACATCAAAGGTGGCTCTACTTCCTTAGATCCTCGCCTCAGAATGCAAATGCATTTTGCTCATGGAACTGCAGGTCAGCATCCTTACCCAAATGTTCTCAACGAAGATGATCTCATCTACACTAGGCAATTCAAACACTTTCTCGATAAAGAGCAAAAGGTTATTAACACCATTCGCTTCTTTGCTGACTTGGTCGAGTCTAAGGGTTACAATGCCAAACTTCACCACGCGCCAAAATCGCATGGTAGTTCTAACCCTAACCCAAATGTCACCGACATTGACAGGGTAATCCTCAAGTTCTTGTTTAAGACTCTCAGTAATGCAGTCTTGGGCGCAAGCCCAAAGCCTACCCCAAGGCAAGCAACTGCAAAGCTCAGAACTTACCAAGTCAAGCAAAAAAAGCTAAATAATGAATTTGGTGAGCTACTCGCTCAAGTAGCCTAATTTCATAGTTAGTTAAAAAGTCGTAAGTCGTTGGTAATCAACGGCTTACGGCGCGGGGGCGCCCTAAGTGCCTGACTATCAAGAGCTTATGCTAGAAGAAGCTTGGCTCTTCATGGTTGCGGTGTACTTCGGGCATCTCGGCTGGCTCGTTGCGGGCTGCAGCCTCTCGAAGCGCACGAATCGATCTCTCGACAGCTTCGAGGCGAGCAAGTTCCTTGAGCTCTTTTTGACGAGCTTCAAACTCGACATCAGTGATGCCGAAGGCGTGAGCAGTACGGGCGAGGGAGTCATTAGTGATATCCATATATACAAGGTAGCATTATTGCGGGCCTATGTCAAATTAATTCGGCTATAAATGAAAGTAAGTCAAATAAAAGGCGGGCGGGCCTTCGGCTCCGCTATTTTACCTAAGTTGCTGACTACCAACGACTTACGGCGCGGGGGCGCCCTAAGTGCCTGACTATCAAGGACTTATGCCTTGAATAGCCCGTACCTACGGGTGCCGTCGTTGCTCGCTAACCTTCTGCGAAGAAGACGCTCAGCGTCAACCTTGCGCATAGCGATAGATTCTACTTTCCAGACAGCTCCTGCCTGATTAAGGATGGATTTTAGTATTAACATAAATTATTTGTTTTCGAAGATTTCTCTTTCGGCTCCTGCGAAGCAGGTACCTGCTCTAGTCTTTTGGGCGAGTAGCAACTGCAACCTGTCCAACCTATCGAACTCCCATTTGAGTTGATCATCGACATAAGCCGCACCCATGTTGTTATCGGGCGAATCCCGAAGAGCTTTCCAATCTTGGACTCTCTCTGTGGAGCGTTGAACTTTTTCGATTATTTCTTTTATTGTCATGATTATAATTTAAACTAGTTTTCAGATAATTGCAAACTTTATTTTGTCTTTTTTTCTGTTATTCTGTTGATGTACCACATGGCATTATCGCCTTCCTTGGTAACAAAGCCGCGCTTGAATTGCACTTTAGTTTGGAGCTTACCTATAAGAGCCTTTACTTTTCTTCTTACTTCGTGCTTGTCTTCGGCTACGATCTCGAAAATGTTGTTGGTCATGTGAGTGACTACAAAAGAATTTGTGTTGGTATTCCACAAAGGAAGTTTTTCCTCTCTCTCTATGGAGGAAACGTGAACGTTTGCTATAAATGTTATATTCTTAATCATATATACAATATGACACATAAATACTAAAAAGTCAAATTTTTTTTTCAATTATTTTCATTTTGTCATAAGTTGTTATATACCAACGACTTGCGCGGGCCAGGCGCCGTAAGTGCCTGACTATCAACGACTTGTGTTACATATCGTATTGGGCATGGTAGCCATAGTCGATGTCCTCAGACTCTTGGAAGTCGAGGAGGGCGACCTTGTCCTGCAGGTCACCGATCTCGTTGCGAATCGCAACCTTATCGGCGGGACTGAGGACGCAGTCCTGCAGGGTTTCATGGAGGATGGAGATCTCTTTGAGCATTTCTGATTTAGTCATACCTAAAGGTAGCATATAAGGCAAGCGATTGCAAGCTTTTTTTTTACTTTTTTTGCACTGTAAGTACCTGTGTGCCAACGACTTACGGCGCGGGGGCGCCCTAAGTGCTTGGTACTCAACGACTTATGTAAGCGGCGTTCAAGTACCGCGCCAACTTAGATCACGATAGAATCGGGCAACTTTTGGTTACAGAAGTACCAATCGAATGAGTCAATTACTTGCCCGTTATGGACAGGCTCAAAGTTGACTTGGTGAACACCTGCACCCGTGATGCCGTTGATGCGTTCGCGCGTGGTAGGTGTGTTCCAACCCGCAAGCGACCACTCGACCACGCCCCAACCGTCACGCTTTACAATGGCATTGCCATGTAGCCAAACGGTTTGCCCGTCTGTTTCGGTATTGCCGACTTTTAAAGATTTGCCTTGTTCGAAGGCGTCCTTGATTCGTTGGGTTACTTTTCTCATTTGTGATTTCCTATTATAATGATTGAGACGATAGCGAAAGCGATGATTTCGAAAACCATTTTAGCAATCCTTTTGGCACTCGAATTTTAACTGCCAATCTCTCATGCGATTTGGAGACTTTGGCGCAGGCTTTGCAACCTTGGCAATCTCTTGCCCAACTTCAAAGCGAGCTTTCCAAGCTGCGCCGTAGGCATCCGATTGATCTTGCAAACTCTTTGAGCGATCCCAAAGGCTATTGCAAAGGACGTTAAGGTGATTCCATTTTTGGTTTAGTTCTTTTAATGTCATAATTATAAAGTAGCGCAGTTAAGGTTAAAAGTCAAGCCCAAAGCTATTTTCTTTCGGCTATTACTTCGGCAAGCTGAGCCTCGATCTTTTTGAGTTCGGGCAGTGCAAGCATCTCGATTGCCATTTCGACATTGGCTTGAGTTGCAGGAGTTGCATCTTTGCGCATCTTTGCAATGGCGTTGTGGATTCCCTCGATCCGAGATTCGAGGAGTTCTTTTCTTGTATCAATCATTTGCATAATTATAACTTAGCAAAAAAACAGGCAAAACACAAGAAAAAAAACTCTAATTAGAACGGTTTTAGCTAAACTAATACGCTTATTAATTTAGATTATGGGTGCCACTTTTTTGAATAATTGTAAATAGGTTATTGCGGAATAGGCGCGGGGGGGCACTTTTTTCATTCTCAAAATAATAAATTAAGTTTTCAATAAATTGCTAATCTAAAAAAAATCCCGAGGGGTATTTTTTAAAAAGGTAATTAGTAAAACTAAAGTTTCATAATAAACAGTAATATAAACATAATAAATCTTAATATTTCAAACTAAAACAAACAAACAAAATCTGCTAAAATACTGGACTTTGTGTGCAAGTTATAGAAATATAAACAAAAGCTGAATAAATAAATAACATTATGCCGCCGATTTTTTACGAAAAAGGTGTAATATTAACAGTAACTCCATTATAATACATTATGAATGAAATAGATTTCACAGATCAGATCAAGGCAAGACTTCTCGAACAAGAGGGGTTTGAAGAAGAGATAACGCAAGAAGCTTGGGCTGCAGAAGAGAATAGCGGGAAAAAGCTTAACAAACCTTTTCGTACATCTGGCGGACCTAAAAAGTTCTCAGTATATGTAAAAAATGAAAAAGGAAATGTAGTAAAAGTCAATTTCGGCGATCCGAATATGTCGATCAAGCGCGATGACCCAGCTCGCAGAAAAAGCTTTAGAGCTAGACATGGTTGCGATAACCCAGGGCCTAAGACAAAAGCCAAATACTGGAGTTGCAAAATGTGGAGTAAGAAAAGCGTCACTAAGATGACTAAAGGCGAAGAGCAAAGTTT
>Ga0066835_10000241_pt1 | contig 10911 bp, 8 predicted proteins | sample ETNtaG_3_FD_67280 | JGI IMG/M metagenome (GOLD analysis project Ga0066835, IMG submission 67280) | Marine microbial and viral communities from oxygen minimum zone, Eastern Pacific Ocean - ETNP201302SV84 | ecosystem: Environmental > Aquatic > Marine > Unclassified ... | reverse complement strand
TGGGAAAGGATAAGCGCTGAAAGCATATAAGCGCGAAACCTACCACAAGATGAGATTTCTTTAAAGGGTCGTGGAAGATGACCACGTTGATAGGCTACAGGTGTAAAGGCAGTAATGTCATAGCCGAGTAGTACTAATTACCCATAAGCTTATTTAGCAAGTATTTTTGTGCATGTATTTTTTTCAATATGTTATGATATTAAAAGTCTAGGGCGGTTATAGCGTCGGGGATCACCTCTTACCATTCCGAACAGAGAAGTAAAGTCCGATAGCGCCGATGGTACTACTATTGTGGAAGAGTAGGTCACCGCCTTTCTTTATGGCCCCTACAATTTATTGTAGGGGCTTTTTTTTATATTTAAGTTAAATGTTGAAAGTAAAAAACTCATATAATGTTATTGGGGTAATGTCAGGAACCTCACTAGACGGTGTTGATCTATGTTTTTCAAACTTTTCATATGAAAATAAAGATTGGAAATTCATGATCAGAGTTACAGAAACAGTGCCTTATGAAAAAAGTTGGATAACAAAACTTACAAAAGCGCCCAATCTTTCTGAAAATGAACTGGATGAACTAGATTTAGAATTCACCTCATATTTATCTAAAATTATTCTTTTTTTTATTCAAAAAAACCAAATCAGTAACATCGATTTTATTTCTAGCCATGGACATACTATTTTTCACGAACCTCAAAAACAAATAACCTATCAAATTGGAAATAGAGTTGAGTTAAATCGATTAACCAATCTACCTGTTGTATGTGATTTTAGAGCACAAGATATTCAATTAGGTGGGCAAGGAGCACCTTTAGTTCCTGTTGGAGATTTGTTATTATTTAGTGATTATAGTCATTGTTTGAATCTTGGAGGTTTTTCTAATATTTCTGTTAAGTCTAATAATATTATAATTGCGTATGATATTTGTCCGGTTAATATAGTTTTAAATAAATACTCAAGATTATTAGGTTATGATTTTGATGTGGAGGGCCAAATTTCAAAATCTGGTAACATAGATAAAAATTTATTAAAATCCCTCAACGAAATACCATATTATAATTTGATATATCCTAAATCTCTTGGTTTGGAGTGGGTTGAAAATAAAATATTTCCATTGATAGATTCATTTAATATTTCTGTTGAAGATATTCTAAGAACATTTGTTGAACACATAGCCATTCAAATATCAAATAATTTAAGAGGTAATAATTTGAAAATATTGATTAGTGGAGGTGGAACTAAAAATAAATTTTTGATGAATCGAATAAAAGATTTATCTGAACAGAATCTTGAAATAATTTCTGAAAATATTACAGATTTTAAAGAGGCATTAATTTTTGGTTTTTTAGGTGTTCTAAGAGTTCGAAACGAACATAATTGTTTAAAATCAGTAACTGGCGCAAATATTGACCATAGCTCTGGAGTAATTTTCCAATAATTTAAAGATTCATGGCATAAAATTTGACTTTTTTTTTATATTGTAATTTAAATTTTTTCAATGGAAATATTGGTTTTAGCTGTTTTTGTAGTTGGTTATTTTGCAATTACAATTGAGCATACGATAAAAATAGATAAATTAATTCCTGCATTAGCAGCTATGGCATTTTCTTGGGCCATAATTGCACTCAGCATAAATAGCTTTGATACTTGGTTTAATCCCGCTACACATTCCCTAGTTGATGGATTTGGAAATCTTCCCCTTGATGAGAAAACACACTTAATGGAAGAAACATTATTACATCACTTAGGAAAGACAGCTGAAATATTAGTATTTCTTATTGGGGCAATGACTATTGTTGAAATAGTCGATTATTTCAATGGTTTTAGCGTATTTCAAAAAATTATAAATTTTAAAACAAAAAAAGCAATTTTATGGGTATTCAGTGGATTGGCTTTTATCTTATCAGCAATTATAGATAATCTAACGGCAACTATTGTCTTGATTTCCATTTTACAAAAAGTTGTTTCCGATAAAAAATTAAGAATTTGGTATGCTGCTCTTATTGTTGTGGCTGCCAATGCTGGTGGGGCTTGGTCACCAATTGGTGATGTCACAACAACTATGCTTTGGATTGGCGATAAGGTTTCAACCCCAATGTTAATACAATATTTATTGATTCCTTCTATTGCTTGTGCTGCAGCAGCAGCAGGTGTCGCCTCTATTTTACCTGTATTCAAGGGTAAAATTAAACTTAACCCCGTCAAAGATGAAGGAAATAAATATTCACTCAGAATGTTGATTTTAGGCCTTGGATCAATTATATGTGTTCCAGTTTTTAAAATCGTTACACATCTACCTCCTTATGTTGGTATGATGTTAGCTCTTGGCGTTGTTTCCGTTTTCGCGGAAATATACAGTAATAGAGAATTTTCATTATCTCAAGCAACAGGACCCGATCCAGACGGAAATGCAAATGAATCAAGTCATCATGAAAGTCCTGTTCATAAATCTTTAACTAAAATAGAGATGCCGAGTATCTTATTTTTCCTTGGTATTTTATTAGCAGTTGCTGCACTTGAATCTTTAGGACTTTTATTTGTTTTTGCTACAATACTAAAGGAAACTATTTCATTAGATTTATTAATGGTTTTATTTGGTTTTGCTTCAGCAGTAATAGATAATGTCCCTCTTGTGGCTGCTAGTCTAGGGATGTTTACAGAGTTTGCTCCTGACGATCAATTATGGCATTTCCTTGCATATTGTGCTGGAACAGGTGGTAGTATGTTAATTATTGGATCAGCTGCTGGTGTTGTTGCAATGGGCATGGAAAAAATTACTTTCGGTTGGTATCTTAAGAAAATTCTTTGGATTGCATTAGTTGGATATTTTGCTGGAATTGCAGTATTCATGCTTATGAGAAATTTAATCTAATAATTGGAGTATAATTCTCTTTTGGAATGGATGTTTAATAAGCTTCCAATGTATCAAAACATTGGTGGTTCAGCTTATAAAAAAGATCTTTCAAATATTATCCTAATTTGCGAGCATTTAAATAATCCCCAAAATAATTTTAAATCAATTCATGTTGGTGGAACAAACGGTAAGGGTTCTTGTTCACATATGCTTAGTTCAATATTACAAGAAGCAGGATATAATGTAGGTCTTTATACATCACCTCATTTGGTTGATTTTAGAGAAAGAATAAGAATTAACGGGGATATGATTTCTAAAGATTCAGTTTCTGAATTTATGAATGATAATCTTGATTTTTTTAAATCAAATAATCTTTCATTTTTTGAAATGACCGTTGGACTTGCTTTTGACTATTTCAGCAATAATAAAGTTGATATTGCGATTATTGAGGTTGGAATGGGTGGAAGGCTAGATTCAACAAATATTATCACTCCCGTTCTATCAGTTATAACAAATATTAGTATTGATCACACAAAATTTTTAGGTTCTAATATTTCTGATATCGCTAAAGAAAAAGCGGGGATTATAAAAAAAAATATTCCGGTTGTTATCGGTGAGACTCAAGATGAAATTAAATCCATATTTATTGATGCATCCAATGCAAAAAGTGCTGAAATAGTATTTGCTGATGATTTCATTTATGATAATCATGATTGTGATTTAAAAGGAAATTATCAGAGAAAGAATATGCAAACAGTTTTGAAGGCATCAGAAATATTACAACAAAATGATTATAAAATTAACGATGGTCATATTATTAATGGTTTAAAAAAGGTATCTCTTAATACTGGTTTGAAAGGGAGGTGGGAGGTTATTCAAAATAAACCTTTAATAATTAGTGATACAGCACATAATACGGCAGCACTAGAGGAGGTGATTTCACAACTATTAATATTAGATTATTCTTTGCTTTACTTTATAATTGGTTTTAGTGATGACAAGGATTTAGATAAAATTTCAAAAATATTCCCTGAAAAAGCAGAATATTATTTCGTAAAACCAAAAGTCATCAGAGGTAGAGATTCTCAAGAAGTAAAACAAATTTTTCAGTCGAATAATAGATTTGGAACTATACAAAACTCAGTTAATGAGGCACTTAATAACATTAAAAAAAGTTGTAATGATAATGATGTGATATTTATTGGTGGTAGTACTTTCCTTGTATCAGAAATTTTTCGATAAAACTATGCCTGAAAAATATAGTTTGATTTTTTTGTCAGTTCTTTTAACTAATTTATATTTGCAGACCAACCCTTATGGGCGCGTAGCTCAGTTGGTTCAGAGCACTTGGTTTACACCCAAGGGGTCAGGGGTTCGAATCCCTTCGCGCCCACAATAACAACCTCAACTCATTGTTGAGGTTTTTTTATTCTAGAATTTAAATTACCCTCTTTGATTAACATGAGTTTTTAAAATTCTTTTCTTTTCTTCTTTTACTTTTTTATTTTTTAGATGTCCCCAGATTTTATTTTTTGCTTTTTTGGAAGTGTAGTCATGATCAACTATTTTACAAGGATAATCTCTTCCAATTTTAAAATTATAGAATTTGGATTCCATTTCACTCATTAACCATGGTTCATGAATAAACTCATTAGGAATACTTTTTAATTCAGGCACCCATTTTTTTATAAAAATTCCATTTGGGTCGTGTTCTTTAGAATTTTTAATTGGATTATAGATCCTAATGGTATTTACACCCGTTGTTCCTGCTTGCATTTGAAATTGAGTGTAATGTATTCCAGGTTCATAATCCAAAAACTGCTTTGCAAGAAAGTAAACTCCATTTCTCCAATCTTGATCTAAATTGTGTACAAAAAAGGAAACCAGCATAGCTCTCATCCTAAAGTTAATCCAACCAGTTTCTTTGACCGCTCTTATGCTTGCATCAACCAAAGGGTAACCCGTAAGTCCATTTTCCCAGGCTTTTATATATTGAGAATTTGTATTCCTTTTTAATGTTTCAAAACCCTTATTAATAAATTCAGTTTCGTATGTGCAATCAACTTCAAATTTTTGAATAAAATGACAGTGCCAATGTAATCTTGAAATTATTGCATTAATTGATCTTAAATTTTTCTTTTTTTTCTTTAACGCCATTAAATGTCGATATACCAATCTAATATTTAAATTTCCCCAAGAAATGTAGGGTGAAAGCCTGCTACATGATACTCTACTTTTTTCTGGTTTTGAAATATTGTATGCATAATTTTTGACCCTTTCTTCACTAAACGACATCAAATATTTCCAAGCCATTGTTTCACCAGCAGGTTGAAATATGTTTTTATTTTTATTGATCTTAGTCAAAAAAGATTTAGGCAAAGTAAAATTATTTTTAAAATCTATTTTTTCTTGTTTATTGAAACTGTTATTTATGATCTCACTGTGCATGAATATATGCCAGTTTTTATTCCAGTTTTTTCTATTTTTAATTCCTCTTATTACTCCGTCTCTTTGAAATTCAGTCCAATTGACTGCTTTATCCGCACACAGGCTTTTTATTTTTAAATCTCGTTTCCAAGTTGATTTAATTCCGGATTCTTGATAACTATATATATTTTCTATTTTAAATTGTGAGAGTAAGTCATCAAAAATTTTAAAACTTGAGCCATAAAACATCTCTACCTCCTTATTGAATTCAGACAACTTACTATTAATATCAATAATGGAATCGAATATAAATTGTAAATGTCTGTCACTTGTGTCAGGATATTTTATAAGCTCAGAGTCAAAAATATAAATTGGAATATATGGTAATCCCATTGATTCTGCAACATGAAATGCCTCGTGATCAATGGTCCTAATATCTCGTTTTATCCAAACAATATTTATTGACTTTTTACCCACAATTAATTATAATTAGTTGTGAACTATCATCAATAATTAAACCAATGATTTAAGATTAAATTATTTTTTTCTTTTTTCCCAAATTTCATGTAAAGGGGCTCCTTTACTGGTCTTTCCTTTATGAATCCAATCTCCTTTTTCAATATTATAATTAAATTCTAAATTCATACCGACCCTTGAGTTGTCTCTGGAGAAAAATTCAATTTTTTCTGAGTATTTTCCATCAATCGTTGTGTAGGTTCCACCACCGGTTCCCTTAAATTCTTTTTTTTCAGTATCAAAAGCAATCCATTGAAATCTTGTACCGGATAGAATTTTCATTGTTTTTCTGGGTCTGTCAGTATTTCTAGTTTGTTTTTCTCCATTTCTATATCTGCCAGACATAAGCCAGGCACCATTTAGGTCTCCTGGTTTGCCGTCATCAATTCTTGAAAAATGCCAATCTGATTCTGGGATGGATAATTTATCCTTTGTAATAGTTACCTCAAATGTTACAATATTTCCAACTCTTTCTGAGTTTGCGGTATCAAACTCAACTACTTCAGTCATCATATTACCGTCTAATTCCCATGTTCCACCGTTTGCATATATAAATTCACCTGACTTGGCATTAAACATTGCAATTGATTGAAACTTTTCTGAAAATATGACAACGCTTCTAATTTCAGCTCCGTTTTCATCCTGATAATATCTTTCCCAAGCACCTAAAGGGTTTTGAGAAAACATTTGAATGCTCATGAACAATGATAATCCAAAAAGTAAACTTTTACAGTTGATAAATTTTTTGCTCATAATAATCTTAATTTTCTGTTAATGAAATTAAGAAAGCATATTCCATTGCTGTTTCTTTATATGCTTCAAATCTACCAGACGCACCACCATGTCCCGCATCCATGTTGCAATACATAAGTAAAGGCTCTTTGTTAGTTCTTCGATCCCTTAATCGAGCAATCCATTTTGCTGGTTCAAAATATTGAACCTGTGAGTCATGATAACCAGTGGTTATAAAAATTGCTGGGTAATCTTTTTCTTCTACTTGGTCATAAGGAGAATATGATAACATATAAAAATATGAGTCTTTATCCTTTGGATCTCCCCATTCGTCAAATTCAAATGTCGTCAAGGGGATGGTTTCATCTAACATAGTAGTAACGACATCAACAAATGGAACACCGGCTATGATTCCTTTAAAAACTTCAGGTTCCATATTCGCCACTGCACCCATTAAAAGACCTCCAGCACTACCACCCATTGCAAATATTTGATCCTCGTCTACAAAATTATTTTTTGCTAAAAATTTAGCACTATCAATAAAATCCCAGAATGTATTTTTTTTATTGAACATTTTTCCATCCTCATACCATTGTCTTCCTAAATATTGACTTCCTCTTATATGTGCAATGGCATATACAAACCCTCTGTCCAATAAACTTAACCTAACTGAACTAAACCCCCCACTATTCGTTGAACCATACGAGCCATATCCATAAAGTAATAGTGGATTTTCACCCTGAATGTATGTGTCTTTTCTATAAACCATTGAAATGGGTACCTTTTTTCCATCTCTTGCATCTGCCCACACAAGTTTGGATTCATAATTCTTTTTATCAAAATTTCCACCCATTACTTCAGATTCTTTCAAAATCTTTTTTTCTCTGGAATTCATATCATATTCAATAGTTGAATTAGGCGTAGTCATGGACGAATACCCATATCTAAATTTGTTTGAACTAATTTCTAGGTTGATACTTGAGTAGGCTGAGAATACTTCTTCCTCAAAATCAATATAATGGCTTTTACCATCATTATTTGAAATTATATTAAATCTTCTCTGACCATTTTCTCTCTCAGTAATTACCATAAAATCATCAAATACTTCAACACCTTCAAGAAGAATATTTTCTCTATGCTGAATAAATTCTTCCCAGTTTTTTGAAGATGTATATTCTTCATCGCATTGCATTAATTTAAAATTTTTAGCACCATTCATATTTGTTCTTATGTACCACTTGTCACCAAGGTGATCAACAGAATATTCTAAACCATCTATTCTTTTTTGAAAAACTTTTAAATTTTCATTTGGTTTATCAGCCGATAAAAATCTAATTTCATCCGAAATGGTTTTACCACTTACTACAATAATATACTTTCCTGACTTTGACTTGTAAGAATATAAATTAAATTCATCGTCAGCTTCAAAAAACACTTCTTCATCATTTTTATCTGTGTCCAAATTATGCCTCATAACTCTTTCAGTCCTTAAAGTGTTTATATTTTTTTGGTTGTAAAATATCGTCTTATTGTCATTGGCCCAAGTAACTCCTCCCGACGTGTTTGAAATAGTATGGCTACTTTCTTCACCAGATTCCAAATTTTTAAAATTAACAGTATATAACCTTCTGCTAACTGTGTCAACAGAATAAGCCATAATTTTATTGTTAGGGCTAATATCAATTCCACCAATTCTAAAATATTCATGACCTTCGGACATTTTATTAGCATCAATAAGCACCTCCTCTGGATTGCTTAAATTATCTTTTTTTCTACAATAGATTGGGTATTGTTTGCCTTTCTCGTATCTCGTATAATAATAATATCCGTTTTCAAGGTAAGGTACACTTGTATCATCTTCTTTAATTCTTGCCTTTATTTCTTCAAATAATTCATTTTCTAGGCTTTTGTAATCCTTCATGTATTTATCTCGATAATCATTTTCAGCATTTAAATAATCAATAACCTCAGGATTACCTCTTTGATTAAGCCAATAAAATTCATCATTTCTTTCATGGTCGTGCATTTTTAAGATTTTATCAACCTTTTTTGCCATTGGCTCTACAAGTTCATTTTTTTTCATATTGCAAGAGTGTAATATAATTATTATTAATACTATATATTTTTTCATAATCGATGACTTAAAAACCAATAAACATTGGTGTATTTTTTTGATATTCAATATACTCAGGATATTTTTTTGAGCTAATTCCCTCACTGAATTTAGCACTAAAGTAAAAAAGAACTACTAAGAGTAAACACCCAACAATTGACCAGTTTAAAAATTCGCCGGTAGCAGATACACTAAAGAAATAAAATGTAATCCATATCAGTTGCTCACAGGTATAATTTGGATGTCTTGAGTATTTCCATAAACCTGTGTCAATAAATCCTTTTTTATAATTGCCAAGTAGCTCTTTATTTTTTTTTATTAATTCATATTTTTTTGTTTGATATTTATGCTGTTGTTCATCAGCAATAGTTTGAATAATAATTAAACAAAACATTATAGAACCTACTACTAAATCTGTAATTGTCATTTCAGTATTCCCTTGCCATGCAGACAAAATTGGAAGCGAAAAAAGAAATATAAGCCCCATTTGATAAAAGCATATAAAGAAGAAATTAAATAATGACCAATTTAATTTTATTTTGAATACAGGAATATCTTTTTGTAGAACCTCCCACCTATAATCCTCAGCTCCTTTCCACGGAACTAGGGAAAAACCACCTTTCCTTGCAAAATTAAATGAAAGCCTAACCCCCCATATTGATACTAGGGTAGACATTAAAACCAATCTTTCATCCATTCCAGATGCATATGCGAAGTACCAGCAATACACTATAGGAATTGTACTCCATAACCTGTCTACTTGACTATAGTTTTTGGTTAATTCTCCTGCAACAAAACTATATGTTGCTGCACCCAAATATAAATAGAACATACTGTAAAAAGCTTCAAGCTGTTCCGAGGAAAAATCAAATGTAAACAGCTGACTATAAACCACTAAGTAAACTGCAAGGCATATTGTTGTAATCAATAAAATTATTTGCTTAATCATTTGACTAATTTATAAAAATAAGCTTCATTTTAACTATTTTTGTAACCTAAATTAAATCGTTTTGAACTCACAAAACATACTTTATATTTTCATTGCTCTTGTAATATTTAATTTTCTATTTACAACAGTACTTGACTACTTAAACGACAAAAATTGGAAAGATGAAATCCCTAATGATCTTAAGGATTTTTATGATTCAGGCACTTATCTAAAAGCAAAAAGATATAAAATTGAAAGAGGAAGACTAACGTCCATTAGTAGTTTCCTAAACTTAATTTTCACTCTTTTAATGTTATATTTTTATGGCTATGGATTTATAAGCGACTATGCTATATCACTTTCTGATTCTGTTATCGTGCAGTCATCTGTTTTTTTTATGATATTCTATTTAATTACTTATATCTTGGGGATACCTTTTAGTTACTACTCAACATTTGTTGTTGAAGAAAAATTTGGATTTAATAAAACTGATTTAAAAACATTTGTAATAGACAAAATAAAAAGTTTGATTATGTCTGTCATACTCATAATTGGCCTAACATCGATAGCAGTTTTAATTATTGGATTTTTCAGTGCTGGCTTTTGGTTATGGCTATGGATTGGTTTATCACTATTTATGCTTTTTTTAAACATGTTCTATGCAGATTTAATTGTCCCCATTTTTAATAAATTAACTCCCTTAGAAGAAGGAGATCTTAGGAAAAAAATTGAAGCTTATTCAAAAAAAGTCGGATATTCTCTAAAAAATATTTTTGTAATTGATGGTTCTAGACGTTCATCTAAGGCAAATGCTTTTTTTAGTGGACTTGGTCCAAGGAAGACAATTGCTTTATTTGATACTTTAATCGAAAAACACACTGATGAGGAATTAGTTTCTGTCCTTGCACATGAGGTTGGGCATTACAAGAAAAAGCATATTTTATATTCCATGATTATAACAATTTTTCAATTGGGCATAATTTGTTATTTATTTGAAATCTGTATGCAATACGATTTAATTGCCAATTCATTGGGATCTTTAACTATGAATTTTCACATTGGTATTATTGCATTTAGTTTTTTGTATTCACCGATTGGCTTAATTACAGGTATTTTTATGAATATTTTAAGTAGAAAAAATGAATTTGAGGCTGATGAATATGCCAAGGAGACATATGATGGAAATGCTTTAAGTTTGGCTTTAAAAAAACTCTCAGTTGATTCTTTATCTAATCTTTACCCGCACCCCTTATATGTTTTTATTCATTATTCACATCCACCTTTAATAAAGAGGTTGAAGGCACTAAATAAAAAAACCCCACTTTCGTGAGGTTTTAATTTTTT
>Ga0066835_10000239_pt1 | contig 10972 bp, 11 predicted proteins | sample ETNtaG_3_FD_67280 | JGI IMG/M metagenome (GOLD analysis project Ga0066835, IMG submission 67280) | Marine microbial and viral communities from oxygen minimum zone, Eastern Pacific Ocean - ETNP201302SV84 | ecosystem: Environmental > Aquatic > Marine > Unclassified ... | reverse complement strand
GATTATATCCCATCCTGCTTCAATCAATCCAGAGTCAATGGTTAAGATTAGAGGAGAATCATCAGAGCTTACGTATTCAAACTGTGTATTATCATTATTTCCGTAACAGTAAGAGCTAGAGATAGGTCCCGAACTGCAGTCCACAACTGTGTTTTGCGAAAAAGTATTAAGATAGATTATACTTAAAACGTAAAATATTAAATTTTTCAAGTTAAATTAATTTGATTGATTTTTTAAATATACAAATGGAATACGAAAATTTAAGATTTTTGATTATCAAATTTTTTAATAGTTTTAAATTTGTTCAGCTAATAATAAAGTCAATTGGAAAAAACAGTGCTTGTTGGTATTATTACAAATGATCAAGGATATGAAAAGTCCATGGAGTATTTGGAAGAACTCGAGTTTTTAACGGTTACTGCTGGTGGATTCGTGAATAAGATTTTTACCCAAAAGCTAAATAAACCAAATCCTAAAACATTTATAGGTGAAGGAAAAATAAATGAAATTAGAGATTACATAAAAGACGAGGAGGTTAAAACTGTAATTTTTGATGATGAACTGAGTGCAACTCAGGAAAGAAATATCAGTAAAATTTTTAATTGTAAGATATTAGATCGAACAAACTTGATACTTGATATATTTGCACAAAGAGCTAAAACCAGCTATGCTAAGACGCAAGTAGAACTCGCTCAATGTCAATATCTACTACCTCGGTTAAAAGGGATGTGGACACATCTTGAAAGACAAAAAGGAGGAATTGGGATGAGAGGCCCAGGTGAAACAGAGATTGAAACTGACAGAAGAATTGTTAGAAATAAAATCTCTTTACTTAAAGAGAAGATAAAATCTATTGATAAGCAAATGCATGTTCAAAGAGGTAATAGAGGTAAAATGGTAAGGGTTGCAATTGTAGGATATACTAATGTGGGAAAATCAACTTTAATGAATCTGTTATGTAAGTCAAAAGTTTTTGCAGAAGACAAATTATTTGCTACACTAGACACAACTGTCAGAAAACTTGTAATTGACAATCTTCCGTTTTTAATTAGTGATACAGTTGGCTTTATAAGAAAGTTACCAACCCAATTAGTAGAATCCTTTAAAAGCACTCTAGATGAAGTAAGAGAAGCCGACTTGCTTATGCATATTATTGATATTACACACAGCAACTTTGAGGAGCATAAGGAATCAGTAGAGAATATATTATCTGAAATTAATTCAATTAATAAGCCAACAATTTTAGTTTTTAATAAGATTGATAATTATAGTTTTCTAAAAATTGATGAAGATGACTTATTAACTAAAAGAACAAAACGTCACTACTCTTTGGATGATTGGAAGCAAACATGGATGGGACAACTTGGAAATAATGTAATTTTTATATCAGCTTTAGAAAAAAGTAATATCGATAAGTTAAAAAAACTCTTATACTCAAAAGTTAGAGAAATTCATATTACCAGATTCCCATATAATAATTTTTTATATCCTGAAATTACCTAGGTCTTTTGTAAATTGGTACAGATGAGCAGGCTTCACCGTACATAATGCTTTTAGCATATGGTTTAAGCTTTGCAGTGATTAAATGATATGCATAAATTGGAATTTTTTCATTAGAGCAGCCTTTTACAATCACAGATTTATCTTTGTAAATAGTCATATCAATTTGGTTTATAGCATTTTCAAAGTATCTATGGTAAAAATTCTCTATGTTACCAATTATTACATTTTTAGTAAAGTTTTCTAATTGAGAAGAGACCAACATGTAGGCCCATGTAGGAATTATTGCTTCAGAGCTGCAATGGACATGAACATATGAATTTTTATACTTACTCCAGTCGTGATTTATTACACTATACCTAAATTCTTTTTCCTTTAAAAATAATCCTTCGAATAACCAATCTTTTATATCAATCCGTAAAATATTATTTGGTATTTCAATTTCATCTAAATCAATTGTTATAAGACCACTTTTTTCAATCCTATTAATTATTTCTTTACTCATTAATCCTGTATATTCTATATCCTTGAGAGTTGCATTTCATGTCAATGTGAGAAAATCTGACTCCATGATTTGAAATTGGAGAAATATCTTTTGATTTGTGTAAATCTTCGTATTGTTTAAATGAAATTTCATTTCTTTTATTTAATGAATCAAATAGATTTGATCCCTTGATTTTATTTTTCCAATTTTTTTCTATTGAACCCTGAAATATCTTAGCTTTTGAGCCACTACCGTATGTTATAAAACCTACCTTTTGAGTGTTAATATCAACACCATTGATAAAGTGATGATTCAGCATACTTAATAGAGACATAAATACTGAGGCAGAATACATATTTCCAATAGATGAAGACGCTTTTTCACCTGGTGCAATCTTACTTGTAATGAATTTTTTATAAGTTTCAGACTTGTATGCCTTTTTCAAAAAAAGCTCCTCATCTTCATTTCCAATTTCATTCAAAAGATCTTTGTAAGTAGAATCACTTTTTAACCAATTTAACCAATTATTAAAGATTATTCTTCTTCCATGAAATGCATACGGTAAATGAAAAATAATATGACTCCAATCATTTAAAAAATCTATATTTTTATTTTCTTTAAAATCTATAAATGCTTCATTCATTCTATCTTCGTAACATTGGTTAGAATACTGTCCATCGAAAACTGGTTCATCCCGGAATACTTCGATGATCTCACTTTTGTTATTCCAGAAGATTGAATCCTCGAATATTTTTCTAAAATCATTATTTGAAATATTTAATTTTAGGTTTGAAATAATATCTTCTATTAAGTCTTTTTTATTGAATTTAATTCTTGGTTTAAAAAAGTCATTTTCGCTTTTAGAGGCAATTCCCCATATATTATCAATTGAAATTATTGAAGGATCTTCAGAAATTAAAAGAGCGACAGCACCAGCACCCTGAGTATATTCACCGGTAGAATTTAACTCATACTTTGATATATCTGAGCTAACAATAATGGCTTTCTTCCCCGGATTTCTTGATATCCAATCTAGTGTATTTTGTAAGGCATCAATACCTCCTATACAGGCAAAAGTAATGTCAGTAATATCACAATTTTTTAAGCATCTTTCACCAAATTCATCTTTAAAATACTCTTCAACAATATCAGTTGCATAGGTTAAAGATGGTTTTGAACCATCCAAAGCACTTTCAGTACCCATATATATTCGACCAATTTCTATCGGGTTAATATTGTTATTTTCAAATAAATCAATAAGAGCATTGGCTGCAAAAGAGGAGGTGTCTTCATTTGAGTCAGCAATTGACATCTTTTCAAGCCCAAGCCCTTTATTTAGTTTTTGAAAGTCTAAATTTCTATGCTCAGATAGTTTTTCGATTGAAAGGTATATCGACGGTACGTAATATGAAATAGCATCAATTCCTATTTTTTTCATAATCTTATAAAATTCCTAATTCAAGTTTTGCTTCATCACTCATTAAATCTTGAGACCAAGGAGGTTCAAATGTGATGTCTACCTCCACATCATTTACTCCCGTAACTGTTTTAACTTTATCTTTTACATCAACTGGAAGTGTCTCTGCTACAGGACAATTTGGTGAGGTTAATGTCATAATTATTTTGACATCATAATTTTCATTTACCATTATATCATAAATTAGGCCAAGCTCATAAATATCCACTGGGATTTCTGGATCATAAATGGTTTTAATTGTTTTAATTATTTTTTCACCTATATCATTAGGATTGAATACTCTTTTTGTCATTTAACGTTTTTTTGAAAATGCTATTGCGTAAAACTTAATTTTTTTTATCATATTATTCAAACCATTTGCTCTATTGGCTGATAAATGTTGTCTTAAACCAATTTTGTCTATAAAATCTGTATCGGCATTAATTATATCACTAGGTTTTTGATTGGAAAATGTTCTTATTAACAAGCTAATAATTCCTTTGGTAATTATTGCATCGCTATCGGCATAAAATTTAACCAATCCGTCTTGCTTCTTTGCGTGAAGCCAAACCTTACTTTGACATCCTTTTATAATATTTTCTTCTTTTTTGTTTTCTTCACTGATCTTAGGAACAGATTTACCTAGTTCAATTAGATATTCGTATTTATCGATCCAAGTATCAAATATATCAAACTCTTCAACGATTTTATTTTGTATATTACTAATCTTCAAGTTTGATTTTTAAATAAATGTTTATTTTGGATTAAGATAACATTTTTGAAGCTCTTTTAAGTGCATCAATTAAAATATTAATTTCTTCTGTTGTATTGTAAAAACTAAAAGAGATTCTAATCGTACCTGGAATATTAAAATAATCCATTATTGGTTGGGCGCAATGATGTCCAGTTCTAACGGCGATTCCTAAATTATCAATAACACTTCCGATATCATAAGGGTGAATTTTTGCAATATTAAAAGAGATTACAGATACCTTTGCTTTAGATTCGCCATAAATTTTTATTCCATCAATTTCTTCAAGCTTAGATGTTGCATAGTCAAGTAAATAATCTTCGTATTCCTTGATATTTTCAAGACCAAGTTTATTTATATAGTCTAAGCCAATTCCAGATGCAATCACACCTGAAATGTTGGGTGTTCCAGCTTCAAATTTATTTGGAAGTTCAGCATAAGTAGATTTTTCAAAAGATACCTGGTCAATCATTTCTCCACCACCTTGATAAGGAGGAAGTTTTTCAAGCCATTCTTTCTTTCCATACAAAACACCTACACCTGTTGGGCCACAAAGTTTATGGGCTGAACAGACATAAAAATCAACATCAAGCTTTCTTACATCGATTTCAAAATGTGGAGCCGCTTGAGCACCATCGATCAAAACAGCGGCACCTGCCTCGTGTGATTTTTTAATTATAGTTTCAATTGGGTTGACAGTGCCTAATGCATTGGAAACATGATTAACAAAAACAACTTTAGTTTTGTTTCCTAAAAGAGCTGAAAATTTAGAAATATCTAACTCACCTTTTTCATTCATTGGAATAACTTTCATAATTGCTCCTGTCTTTTCACAAAGCATTTGCCATGGAACTATGTTGCTGTGATGCTCTAGTTGTGAAACAATAATTTCATCACCTTCATTTACAAATTCAGTGAAACCGTTAGATATGAGATTAATACTATGTGTAGTGCCCGGGGTGAAAATAATCTCACTTGTACTTCTAGCATTGAAATGTTCTTTAAATTTTTTTCTAGACTCCTCGTATCTTTCGGTAGCTAATTGACTTAATTTATGGACCCCTCTATGAATATTTGAATTAAGATTCTTATAGTAATCAGAAATAGAGTTGATTACACAACTAGGAGTTTGAGATGTTGCTGCATTATCAAAATAGATTAATTGATTACCGTTTACTTTAGTGTTTAGAATTGGAAAATCATTTCTGATTGATTCTATGTTTTTTAAAATTTCCATTTTAAATATCAAATCCTATTTTGACCCCTAGTTTTTTAGCAATAATATCATTGATTCTTGTTTTGACTTCGGGAATTCTTACGCTGCTTAATACTTTATTTGCAAAACCAAACATTAGCAAAGCAGTAGCTTCTTTTTCAGGAATACCACGAGATCTTAAGTAAAATAGTGCATTTTTATCCAACTGACCTACAGTGCATCCGTGAGAACATTTAACATCATCGGCAAATATTTCAAGTTGTGGTTTTGTATTGATAGTTGCTTTATCTGATATTAAAATATTATTATTGGCCTGAAAGGCATTAGTCTTTTGAGCCTCTTTTTCAACGAGAACTTGCCCATTGAATACGCCAACAGAATTCTCTCCAAAAATTCCTTTATAATCTTGATAACTATTACAGTTTGGTTTTTTATGATGAATTAGAGTGTTGTGATCAACATGTTGATTTTCACCTATAATAGTAATTCCTTTTATTGTAGATTCAATTCTTTCACCATTTTGAAAGATACTCAGATTATTTCTTGTTAATTCACCGCCAAAAGAAAATGTATGAAGCGTGTAGTCACTGTTTCTTTGTTGACTTATAAATGTATTATCAATCAAGGATGCATTTCTGTTATCATCTTGAATTTTATAATGCTGGACAATTGACTTTTGATTGCAATATATTTCGGAAACACTATTAACCAAAATTCTATTCTCGCTTAAACTCTGATGTCTTTCAATAATTTCAACATGTGAATTTTCGTCTACAACGATCAAATTCCTTGGTTGGTAAAGTACAGATTCATTTTTACCAGTTGAAAAATAAACTATTTGAATGGGTTTATCAACTTGTACATTTTTTGGAATATGTATATATGACCCTTCACTTGAGAAGGCGGTATTAAGAGATGTTATGCCATCTTTTTTTGCAATTTTATCAAAATAATTTTCGATTACAAGGTTGTATTTTGATTGAGAAAGTGCAGATGATAAAATACAAATATCCATTCCATCATGAGTCGTTTCAGAAAGATGCGAACAATATTTTCCATCAACAAAAATGATTTTGTATGATTCAATATCATCAATTAAAAAATCTTTGATGTCTTTGAACTCTAAGGCTTCAGTGACAGTAGGAAATAATTTATAGTCGTAATCGAGTACTTTTTTTAGTGAAGTATATTTCCAGTTTTCCATTTTTTTTGTTGGAAAACCTTCTTTTTCAAACTTTTTGATTGATTTTGTTCTTATCCCGTGTACATAGGAGTCAACATTTTTTTGTTCCTCAAATGCGATAAAAGATGATAATAATTTTTCTTTAAGTTGTGACATGTTTACTTATTTACTTCCTCTTTTATCCAATCATATCCTTTTTTCTCTAATTCATGAGCTAAATCTTTTGTTCCAGATTTGACGATTTTACCGTCAAATAATACATGAACATAATCAGGAACAATATAATCTAAAAGCCTCTGATAATGAGTTATTACCATCACCGCATTGTCTTGATTCTTTAATTTATTTACTCCGTTGGCAACAATTTTTAATGCGTCGATGTCTAAACCTGAATCCGTTTCATCAAGTATTGCAAGCTTAGGTTCTAACATAGCCATTTGAAAAATTTCATTTCTTTTTTTCTCTCCCCCAGAAAAACCATCATTTATAGAGCGAGAAAGAAATTTTTGATCAATATCTAATAAATCACATTTCTCCCTAAGCAATTTAAGCATATCTTTAGCAGGCATATCATTTTCACCCCTTGCTTTTCTTGTTTCATTAATCGAGGTTTTAATAAAGTTGGTGGTTGTAATTCCAGGGATTTCAATTGGATATTGAAATGACATAAATATTCCCTTATGAGCTCTTTCCTCTGGAGACACTTCCTCTAAGTCTTCATTTTCAAACAGAATCTGACCATCTGTTACTTCATATTCTTCCTTGCCAGTAATTACAGAGGCCAAGGTGCTTTTACCAGACCCATTGGGCCCCATGATTGCATGAATCTCACCAGCTTTAATTTCAAGGTCAATTCCATTAAGAATACCTTTGTCCTCAATTTTTGCGTGTATATTTTTAATTTTTAACATAATATTTTTTTATCCTACAGAGCCCTCTAAACTTATTTCTAATAATTTTTGAGCTTCCACTGCAAACTCCATTGGTAGTTTATTTAGAACTTCTTTACTAAAACCATTAACAATTAGTGCTATAGCCTTTTCGGTATCAATTCCTCTTTGGTTACAGTAAAAAATCTGATCTTCCCCTATTTTACTTGTTGTGGCTTCATGCTCTATTTTAGCAGATTTATTTTTTGTTTCAATATATGGGAATGTGTGTGCACCACACTCATTTCCAATTAAGAGACTGTCACATTGTGAAAAGTTCCTAGAGTTTTTTGCTCTTGGGTTTATACGTACAAGTCCTCTGTAGCTATTTTGTGATTTACCAGCAGAAATTCCTTTTGAGATTATGGTAGACTTGGTATTTTCTCCAAGATGTATCATTTTAGTTCCTGTATCAGCTTGTTGAAAGTTATTAGTTACTGCTATTGAGTAAAACTCTCCAACAGAATTTTTACCTTTTAATACACATGAAGGATATTTCCATGTTACTGCACTTCCGGTCTCTACTTGTGTCCAAGAGATTTTTGCATTCTTTTCACATAATCCTCGTTTAGTTACAAAATTGAATACTCCACCATTTCCTTCACTATCACCTGGAAACCAGTTTTGTACAGTGCTGTATTTTATTTCAGCATCGTCTAATGCAATAAGTTCCACAACTGCTGCATGTAATTGGTTTTCGTCTCTGCTGGGAGCAGAACATCCCTCCAGGTAGCTTACATAACTTCCTTTGTCAGCAACAACTAATGTTCTTTCAAACTGACCTGTACCAGCTTCATTAATTCTGAAGTATGTTGATAACTCCATTGGACATTTAATCCCTTTTGGGATGTAACAAAAAGATCCGTCACTAAAAACCGCAGAATTTAAAGCAGCATAGTAATTATCAGTTTTTGGGATAACAGTACCAATGTATTTTTTAACGAGCTCAGGATACTTTTTAATAGCTTCGTTCATAGAACAAAAGATAATTCCTTTTTCACTTAAAGTTTCTTTAAATGATGTTGCAACGGAAACAGAGTCAATCACAATATCTACAGCAACCCCAGCCAATTTTTTTTGTTCGTCAACAGAAATACCCAACTTTTTAAAGGTTTCGAGTAATTCTGGATCAACTTCATCTAAGCTATTGTACTTTGGTTTATTTGATGGAGCAGAGTAATAAGAAATTTTTTGAAGATCTGGCTTTTCATATTTGACATTTGCCCATTCTGGCTCCTTCATTTCTTTCCATTTTTTAAATGCATCTAATCTCCAATCTGTCATCCATTCAGGCTCCTCTTTCTTCTTAGAAATTGCAATAATGATTTCTTCATTAAGGCCTGTAGGCAGGGTATCAGACTCTATGTCTGTATAAAAACCATACTCATATTCTTTGGTTTCTAATTCTTTTTTTAAATCATCCTCCGTATACTTACTCATATAATTTTATTAGAGTGAAAAACTCTCTCCGCATCCACATGTTCTATTAGCATTTGGATTGCTAAATACAAATCCTTTGCCATTTAATCCTCCTGAATATTCTAAAGTGGTTCCTGCCAGATATAATAAACTTTTTTTATCAACTACAATTTTTATGTCATTATCTTCAAAAATCTTATCATTTTCAAGAAGTTTATTATCAAATTTCAGTTCATATGAAAGTCCGGAACATCCACCGCTTTTAACCCCAACTCTAACAAAGTCAGAAGTATGATTGAAACCATCATCTTTCATCAATGTTATTACCTTATTTTTTGCAAAGTCTGTTATACTGATCACACCACTAAGTTTAATCGAACTACAAATATACGATATAACAGCTTTTTTTTATAAAATATTAGTAATATTCCTGATTTGATTAACATACTTTTAACTAAAAGAATGTAAATTTGCCCTCATGTTAGAAAATAAAAATAAAAACCTAACTAACTTAGAAGATTTTGGGGAATTTAACCTGATTGATCTTCTAACAAAGGATTTAAAAATTAAACATAAGTCTACTATCAAATCAATAGGGGATGATGCAGCAGTTTTAGACTATAAATCAAAAAAAGTATTGGTTTCCACCGATTTTTTAATTGAGGGTGTACATTTTGATCTTTCATATATGCCTGTAAAGCACCTAGGCTATAAAGCCGTAATGGTTAATTTATCAGATATATATGCGATGAACGGTATTGCTAAACATATTACAGTTTCAATTGCAATTTCAAACAGGTTCACTAAGGAGGCAATGGAAGAATTATACGCTGGAATTAAACTGGCTTGTGATAAATATGATGTTGATTTTGTTGGTGGCGATACGACATCATCAGTAACCGGTTTAACTATTTCTGTAACCGCAATTGGTGAAGCTAATTTAAAGGATGTCGTATACAGAAATGGAGCAAAACCTAATGATTTGATTGTTGTAACAGGAGATTTAGGGTCAGCATTTATGGGTTTAAAAATTCTTGAAAGAGAAAAAGAGGTATTTAAGGTAAATCCTAAAAATCAACCTGATCTTGATCAATATACTTATCTGATTGAAAGACAATTGAAGCCTGAAGCTAGAAAAGATATTGTAAGACTTCTTCATGATTTAAAAGTAAAACCAACTTCGATGATTGATGTAAGTGATGGCCTTTCGTCTGAACTGTTACACATATGTAAGCAAAGCAAAGTTGGATGTGATTTATATGAAAATAAAATACCACTTGATCCTCAACTTATTTCCACCTGTGAAGAATTTAAATTAAACGTTACAACAATTGCCTTAAATGGAGGTGAGGATTATGAGCTTCTAATGACTATATCTCAAAAAGATTATGACAAAATTAAGGGTAATCCAAATTTCACCATTATCGGATATATCAAAGAAATGGAGTTTGGTAGAAACTTAGTTGTGAGGGATAACACAGTGGTTGAATTAAAATCAAGAGGGTGGGGGTCGTAAAATAACTATAAATTATAATTTATATACCTAATAATTTTTTTGTATTTTTAGTATAGAATTAATATTATGAATATAATTAAGTGGATAAAAAAAAATAACTTCAAAGATATCGATGATGAATTATCCAATCAAATTGATAAGTTAAGCCTTTTGCAATCTGATAAAGAAAAATTAATTAATAAAATTAAATACTATAAGACTTCCTTAAGATCCTTAAAAGAAAGTCTCGATATCATTAATGGCAAAATATCTAGAGCAAATAAAAAAGCACTGAAGGCACTAAAAGTTTTACCCATAATCTCTATTGGTTTTGATGCAAGATCATCAACTTATATTTGTATAGTTAAGTATAAAAATGCTACAAAATCATTTTATTTAGGTAATGAGTCAAAAATAAAATCACAATTACAGCAGTTTTATATTGATGATTTAAATACTAAAAAGGTAGACTACGTTAAGGATCAAGTTAAAATGATTGTTTCTAATGTGATTTCAGATTTTATAAATACCAGATCTAA
>Ga0066835_10000235_pt1 | contig 11107 bp, 10 predicted proteins | sample ETNtaG_3_FD_67280 | JGI IMG/M metagenome (GOLD analysis project Ga0066835, IMG submission 67280) | Marine microbial and viral communities from oxygen minimum zone, Eastern Pacific Ocean - ETNP201302SV84 | ecosystem: Environmental > Aquatic > Marine > Unclassified ... | reverse complement strand
GGCCATCAACAAGAGCAGCTAAATTGAATCCTAATGAGGTTCTAAGACATGAATAAAATTTTTACAGAAGATTTATCGAAAACTTTTATTACAGATGGAATTAAGAATTCTGTATTGCGTAATATTAATTTCTCTATGTCTCAGGGAGAAACATGTTCGATAATAGGTACCTCAGGATGTGGTAAATCTACTTTCTTACATCTTTTAGCTAAATTAGATGATTATTCGTCAGGAAGTATTTTCTTTAATAAAATAAATTATAGTGATTTAAATTCAAATTCATCAGCAAGCTTAAGGCTGGATAATTTTGGATTTGTATACCAATTTCATCACCTTCTTGAAGATTTTAATGCCTTTGATAATTGTAAAATTGTTCAAGACTTAAATAATAATAAAAATAATCCAAATATTGATGAACTCTTAATAAGTGTTGGCTTAAAAGATAAATTTAAATCTTATCCGTACCAACTTTCTGGCGGAGAGAAACAAAGATTAGCAATTGCAAGAGCCTTATCAAACAATCCAAATTTCTTAATTATGGATGAACCAACCGGCAACCTTGATAATAAGACCTCTAAGCTTATTCAAGAATTAATACTGGAAATTTCACATAAAAGAAATATTGGGATCATTCTGGCAACTCATGATTTAAATTTTGCTAATATGATGGATGCAGTTTATGAAATTTTTGATGGGGGCCTAAGAAAAATTAATGAGTGATATTTTTGTAGCAGGTGGCTGGTTTATGTGGCCTCTTTTAATTTGTTCTATAACTATAATTTCAATTTCCATTGAAAGATTCTGGATGTTACAAGAAAGACTTGTTTCTCCCTCTGGCCTAGATAAACAAGTTAAGAATTTAATCGATAGAGACCTTTTAGATGATTACCAGGAGAGGGCTGTTGCAGATATTTCATCTTTAGGAGATCTTTTAATAACTGTATACAAATATAAAGAATTATCTAGAGATTTACTTGAATCTAAATTAGAAGAAAAATCTATTGAAATTAAATATAAACTCGAAAGGAATCTTTCAATGCTTGGAGTAGTTTCAACTATTTCTCCATTGTTGGGGCTTTTGGGAACTGTTGTAGGAATGATAACTGTTTTTTCAACCTTTCAATCTTCAGGTGCAGCATCACCTGACTTATTAGCAAGTGGCATCTCGCAAGCCCTAATTACAACAGCCTTTGGATTAATGATTGCAGTTCCTGGTCTCATTTTACATAGACACTTTGAACAAAAAGTTAATAAATTAATGATCTTGTTACAAAGTAAAACTTCTTCTTTTATCGATAATTTTTAATGAAATTTGCTCAAACCTCAAATAAGAATCCCACTATAGAAATTACGCCATTAATAGATATTGTATTTATTCTAGTGATCTTCTTTGTTGCGACGTCAAAGATAACAGATTCTCAATTTCTTGATCTGGATTTACCATCCACTGAATCATTTAATATAGAGGGATCTTCGATATCTAACCAGATTTATGTTTTCAATGATAATAGTGTAATTTTTAACAATAATTCTTATGCAATTAATAATGATGCATTAAAAAATGCACTTTTAAATGAATTAATTGTCGAAGATACAATTATTTTAAGCATAGAAGGAGATGTTACTCATAAAATAACTATAGAGCTTATGGACTTTTTACAAAAAAATTCGTTCACTGATGTTCAAATTAGGACTTTAGCAAAATGAAACAAAATTCATTAAAAAGATTATTTTCTTACACATGGAGATATAAATGGTCTTTTCTAATAAGCATTTTTGGTTTTATTTTATTTGCATCAGCAGATATAGCAGCAGTTGAATGGATTAGGCAAATTATTGGCTTCATTAATGATAACTCAGAAGATAAGCAACAACTTCTTGCTTTATCTTTAATTGGTATTGCTCTTGTAAGGGGGTTAGGTTTCTTTATTGGTAATTACTTTATGGCTAGAGTTGGTTTTGGAGTTGTTTATCATCTTCGTGATGAGCTCTTTAAAAAACTACATCAGCTACCCAAGAAATATTTTGATCAAAATCAGTCTGGTCAATTAATTAATAGAATTACATTTACAACAACACAAGTTTCTGGGGCAGCATCTAATGCAATTAAAACTCTAGTTAGAGAAGGATTTTTATTAATAGGATTATTCTTTTATATGATCTATCTTAATTGGAAGTTAACTTTGCTTTTGATAGTTACAGCTCCTTTAATTGCAATAATTGTTTATTTTGCTGGTAAAAGGTTGAGAAGATTAGCAAAAAAAATACAAACCGCAATGGGTGATGTTACTCATATTGCATCAGAAGCTGTAAATGGTCATGTTGAGATTAAATCATTTGGTGCCGAAGACTATGAAAATAGTAGATTTGCATATGCTAACTCATCAAATAAAGTTCAAAATCTTAAACTCGAAGCTACTAATAATTTAGCCACACCAATAATCCAATTTTTAGTTTCTATATCTCTTTCCTTAATTGCATACTTTGCCTTAGGTTCATCACTAGATATAACTTTGGATGCAGAAACCTTTGTAGCATTTTTCACTGCAGCAGGGCTGATGGCAAAACCTATAAGACAATTATCAAGCATCAACGGCGTTATACAAAAAGGCTTGGCTGCTGCGAATGAGATATTTGATCAATTAGATTTCGATGATGAGATAAACGTTGGAAATTTAACCAAGGTTATTGAGGGCGTTATAGAATTTAAAGATGTTTCATTTGGGTATGCTGATGATAAAAATATATTAAATAACATTAATTTAACTGTTAATAAGCATGAAACCATAGCATTTGTTGGTAAATCGGGATCGGGAAAATCGACATTAGCTAATCTTATATCAAGATTCTATTCAAACTACACCGGGCAGATATTAATTGATGGAATTCCAAATAATGAATATGATTTAAGTTTCCTTAGAAAATCTATATCTATAGTTACTCAGTCACCAACATTATTTAATGACACTATAGAAAAAAATATAGCTTATGGTGATGATGAATTTGATAGTGAAAGGGTGATGGAGTCTGCAAGATTAGCTGGATGTTTAGATTTTATTGAAAAGTTACCTGAAGGGATTAAATCAGAAATTGGTGATGACGGTGTTCTTCTGTCAGGCGGGCAAAGACAAAGGCTTGCTATAGCAAGAGCTTTTTATAAAAATTCTCCTATCATTATTCTTGATGAGGCAACCTCAGCACTTGATACTGAATCTGAAGAATTAGTACAAGAGTCTCTTGAGAAATTAATATCTGACAGAACTACAATAGTTATTGCTCATAGATTATCAACAATTGAAAACGCTGATCAAATTATTGTATTAGATAATGGTGTTATATCACAACAAGGCAAGCATATAGATCTTCTTGAAGAAGAAGGTATATATGCCTCACTTTATAAAAATATTCCAATTGAAAGTAAGCGGCCATCATCAACATCTTTACAGAAAGTTTCATATTTACAGCCAATGGATGATGTTGAAAATAATTCTAGTTTTGTAATAAATGCTTGGTATCAAAAACATTTGTGGCTATATCTACTTTTACCATTTTCTTGGATTTTTACTTTTCTAACCAATAGACGAAGAAGAAAATATCTTAAAAACCAGATTTCGTCTTTCAAAACAGATACACCAGTTGTTGTTGTGGGAAATATAAATATCGGCGGGACTGGTAAAACACCTTTAGTTAAATATATTGCATCAAAATTAATTGAGAGAGGTTTAAAGGTAGGAATCGTTTCAAGAGGCTACGGTGGAAACTTTTCAGGAACTCTAAGAGTTAATGATAATACTGAATATAAGAAATCAGGAGATGAGGCGCAAATGCTTGCTAATTTAAATGCACCACTTTATCTAGATAAAAATAGACCTAGAGCAATACAAAATCTAATAAATGAAAATGATTGTGACGTAATTTTATCTGATGATGGTCTTCAGCATTATAAAATGCATAGAGATATTGAAATTATCGTTATAGATGGATCAAGAAGACTTGGGAATGGTTTAACATTTCCTGCTGGACCTTTAAGAGAATCATCAAAGAGATTAAAGACAGGTAACTACATAATCAACAATGGGGGGCCAACAGAGGATGGTGAAACTCTAATGACTCTTCAGCCAAGCAAATTTGTGCATTTAAATACAGGAAAAACTTATGAGATTGATAAATGGCCCATGCATAATCAGATACATGCAGTCGCTGGTTTAGGTAATCCTGGCAGATTCTTTGACACCTTGTCACAATTAAATTTTGATATCGAAAGACATCCTTTTCCTGATCATCATCAGTTTGAACAAAGCGATCTTGAATTTCTTGATCATCATCCAATAATAATGACTGAAAAAGATGCAGCTCGTTGTAAGAATTTTGATAATCCTAGAATTTGGTATTTAACTGTTGAGCCTAAAATTGAAGAATCATTTATTAATGACCTAGAGTCAAGAATACGATCTTTGCCTAGTGATGAATGAGTTTATCGTAATAATTCCTTCAAGACTGTCGAGTACAAGACTTAAAGAAAAAGCTCTTCTTGATTTGAATGGAAAGAGTTTGATTGAAAGGGTTTATCTCAGAGCTATACAGAGTAAGGCTACAAAAGTTTTTATAGCAACTGATTCAAAAAAGATTGAAGATCATGTAAAAAACTTTACTTCAAACGTTATCTTAACATCAATAGAACATGTATCTGGCACTGATAGAGTTCATGAGTGTGCTTCAAAATTGGATATTAGTGACGATATGGTTATTGTTAATGTCCAAGGTGATGAGCCATTTATTAATCCGGAAACAATAAACAAAACAGCAGATATAATTTTTAAAAATAAAAATGCATCTGTTGGTTCAGCATGTGCATTATTTAATGATAATGATTTCGAAGATCCAAACAATGTAAAAGTTTCATTATCAGACTCATACAAAGCTATAAATTTTTTACGAAACGTAGATCAAACTAAACGCTTAAATACAAAAGAAAAGTATTTCCAACATGTTGGGATATATTCATATAATTATGAGACTTTAAGTACTTTTGTTTCATTACCAAGATCTAAAAATGAGATTCATGAAAACCTTGAGCAATTGAGATTTTTGGATAATGGATATGATATTTATTTAGAGGAAATTGAAGAGTTAAGTATTGGAATAGATACCGAGACTGATTATAAAAAAGCTTTAAAGATCCTTAATGATAATGACTAATTCTGAAATTAAAATTAAAAACTCTTTCAACCTTCCTTGTTATACAAATACATTATATGAAATTGAATCAAATGAAGATTTTCTTAAAGTTGATTTCAACAAATCTGATGAATTCCTGATTATAGGAGAATGTACAAATCTAGTTCTTCCTACAAAACTAGATAAAAAAGTAATTAAATCAAAAAATTCAACTATTAATAAAATATCATCAACCTTGTATAGAGTTGGATCTGCTACAAATTGGAATGATTTTGTATTAAGTGTTATTGAAGATAATAGATTTGGTATTGAGAATCTAATAGGGATTCCTGGATCTGTGGGTGCAGCTCCAGTTCAGAATATAGGGGCATATGGAGTTCAAGTTTCTGATTTTATAAAAAGTATCAATATTTATGACATCGAAGATAAAACTTTTAAAAAACTGCTCAAAGATCAGTGTGATTTTGGCTATAGATCTTCAATTTTTCAAACTAAACCATATTTTATTATTGATATAGATTTTGAATTTAATCATATTGAAAAACTAAATATGGATTATGAAGGAATAAGACGCCTTATTTATTCTCAAAATAAAGATATAAAATCTATTACTTCGAAAGAACTAGGTGAGATTATTTGTGAACTGCGTGCTTCTAAATTACCTAACCACAAAATAATTCCAAACGTGGGAAGCTTTTTTAAGAATCCTATTATTAATGAAAAAAGTATTTCATATAACAATTTCAAAAAAGCAGATTTGATAATATGGGATCATGATAAATTTAATGTAAAAGTCGGAGCTGGAAGACTTATTGAACTTATAAAAAGTACTCTTAATAAAGAATCTATTGATAATTTACATTCAAGTCATGCACTAATAATTACAAACAAAAACAATATTAGTTATGATGACATAATAAAAATCTCTTTAGACATTCAATCAAAAGTCTATAAAGAGTTTAATATTCACCTCGAGATAGAACCAACAATTATATAAGAATGATTTATGCAGCTTTAGCTCATTTGTTTGCTGTAATGAGCCCAGGACCAGATACAGCAATAATTATTAGAGAAGTCTCACTTAATAAAAGAAGAGGGGGGTTATTCTGTGCATTTGGGATTGGAGTTGGGATATTAATTCATTGTTACCTAGCAATATTTGGTATATCAACTTTATTACTCTCAAATAATATAGCAGGTGATCTTATATCCATGTTTGGATCTTTTTACTTAATATTTATAGGTATCTCATCATTTAAAAGTGAATTACAGACATCTGAAAAATCCCAACTAATGTCAAGCAGTTTTATAAATGGATTTATTACAAACATCTTCAATATAAAAGCTTTTATCTTCTTTATTTCATTATTTTCAATCATTCTTAATGATGATATTTCATCTATTGGAAAGATCTTTATTCCTATCTACTTTGCAATAGCTACTTCTTTATGGTTTTCTTTCTTAACTATAGTTCTTACTCACGATACTATTCAAAAGAGATGGGAGCCAGTTCAAGAAATTATCAATAAGATTGCAGGATCTATCCTTATTGCTCTTGGATGTTTAATTTTGATAAATATACTTATCTAGAATAATTCTAGTAGCATACAACGAACTGAACCACCACCAATTCTTTCAATTGTGGGAATATTTATTTCTACGATATCGTAATATTTTTCAATAAATTTTATTTGCATTAAATCTAAAGCTTTTAGACCAGATGAAGATATTAAGAATTTAGCTTCGTTAGAAATATTTCTTACAACTATGGCATTACCTGAAAATTTTTTAACCTGTTCTATAGATAAATTAAGAATCTTATGAGTTTTTTTTATATTTGATAGTAAGTATTTAGAATCAGAAATAGAATCAAAACATATTCCAGCAAATTTATCTGTAATAAACATTAGAACATTTGTATGGTAAGTAGGTTTTTTATCTATATAGCTTTTAAAATGAACTAGATCATATCCTCTGAGTTGAGACCACTTAGAAGCTAAACTTACGTTAGATCTATTTGACTCAGCCATATATACAGTTTTGTTAACTCTATCTAAAACCAATGAACCAGTTCCTTCTAAAAAAATATTTTGTTTTTCATATACAGATAAATCATTTTTAAGTGAATAGTTCGTATTTAAAAAGTTTATGTTTGAATTTGATCTCTCTATTCGTCTATTGGAAGATTGCATACTAAATAAGTCATAGGTTCCATCTTCAAAGGTTACAACCCAATTATTAGGATATATGCTGTCAGGTGAATTTTTTGGACTCTTTAAAATATTAAATGAGATTTTATTTTTATCTAATGTGTTTATTAAGTTATCAAACTCTTCAAAAACATATTGTTTATTAAATTGAATATCATTTTGAAAAATATTTGAATCAAATGTCTCTGTATTAAAATTAAAATTTGATGGCTCAACAAGAGCTAATTTATTTGCTGATTGATCCAAGAATTTATATTTTCCTCAAGAACATAAAGAGGTATTCCTCCATGCCTCAAAACTTCATGATGGAATTCCTTAATATCAAACTTATCACCTAACTTATTCTCTGAAATAGCTCTAAGTTCTTTTATTTTAAGTTCACCAATTTTATATGCCAGTGCTTGACCAGGCCAATTGATATATCTATCAATTTCATTTATGACATCCTGTTTTGTTTTTGCTGCATTATCTAAGAAATATTCAATTGCTTGTTGTCTTGACCATCCTTTGTAATGCATACCAGTATCAACAACAAGTCTTACTGCTCGCCACATTTCATATGTTAGCTGACCAAATTTTGAATATGGATCTTTGTACATCCCTAAATCCTCACCCAAACTCTCAGCATATAAACCCCAACCTTCAATAAATGCAGTATAGCCACCATATTTTCTAAAGTTGGGTAAATCTAATTCCATGGTATAAGCAATTTGTAAATGATGGCCAGGCATTGCTTCATGAAGTGATAGTGCTTCTATTTCATATTTAGGTCTAACCTCTGGCATATATAGATTTACATAGTAATATCCAGCTCTTGAACCATCAGCAGCAGGTCTTTGGTAATAGGCTGTTGTGGTATCTGGAGCACTTTCCATAGGAATAGGTTTTAGTCCGTATGGCATAGAAGGTAAGTCTTTAAATAATTTAACCAACAAAGGATCAATTCTTTTAGATGTTGCAAGATATTCAGTAAATAGTTCTTCACCTGTTTCAAAATAAAACTGTTTATCTGTCCTTAGAAACTCTAAGAATTCATCAAAACTTCCATTCCATTGAACTTGATCCATAATCTTAAACATCTCATTCTTTATCCTAGATACTTCACTTAATCCAATATTATGTATTTCGTCAGGGGTGAGCTCAGTAGTCGTAAATTGTCTTGCGATTAATTCATAGTACTGTGAACCATTTTTAATATCGCTAATTCCTATTGTGTCTCTACAATTAGGATAGTAAGAATTTTCAAAGAAATTTAATAACTTTACATAAGAGGGTATTACAACATTGGTTATAGTAATTTGCGCTTGTTCTTTTATTTGTTCTTGTTCTTGATTTGATATTTCATCTGGTAAAACCTCAAATGCATCATAGAATGGACTATTTATATAAGAATCAACATTTTGTAATTTAATTTGATTTAAGACTCTGCTCATTAAAACCTTAGGGGGCATGACTTGATTTTCAATTCCTTGGTTTGCTAGCGCAATATATTGATCAATTACACCATTAAGTTTTTCTAGACGAGAAATCCAATCCATGTATTGTTGAAAATTACGAAGAGGTAATGATTCAGCTGTTTCATGTTGCAGTTGAATACCGCCTCTATGACTAAAGGGCAGTAAATGTATTTGATATTGATGCTTATCTGCAGAGTTTTTGTAACCATCTAGAAATAATCGATAGTTTAGTTTATTTTCGTCTGAAAAATCATCAACACTCATCATCTCAAGTTCTTGTATAACTTTTAATGTATGTTCATGATCTTTATTTATCTTTTCAATTGAATAATCAGGCCACAGTGTATTGAAGCGTAAATCTCCCATATAGGATGCATAGATGGGATTGTCCTCTACTGATTTAGCAAATTCTTTATCTAGAAGTTGTAAAAACTTTTGCTCATCATTAGTTTTAGAAAAGAAATTAGGTATCAGAGATAAATTAAAAGCAACAATTAAACCTAAAGATAGTAATCCTGTATAGAGAATATATCTAAGCTTAAACATTACATATTGAGGTAATTTGGACCGCCCATACCTTCAGGTGTCACCCAAGTAATATTTTGTGACGGATCTTTGATGTCACATGTCTTACAATGGACGCAATTTTGTGCATTTATGACAAACTTGTCTTGACCAGCCTCATTTACAACCTCGTAAACACCTGCAGGACAATATCTTTGAGCTGGTTCTGCATATTTAGGTAAATTTACACTTATTGGGATGTTTTCATCTTTTAACTTCAAATGACATGGCTGATCTTCTTCATGTGAAGTATTGGAAAGGTAAACAGAACTTAATTTGTCAAAAGATATAACTCCATCTGGTTTAGGATAATCAATTTTAGGCATCTTTGAAGCATCTTCTAAGCAAGCATAATCAGGAGTGGGGTGGTTTAATGTAAATGGTAGATTGCCTCTAAATATGAATTGATCTATAGCAGCCAAAATAGGACCCATAAAATTACCAAATTTATGTAATAAGGGACCAAAGTTTCTTGCTTTATATAATTCTTTTTGAAGCCAAGAATTCCGTATGTTATCTTCATAAATAATAAGATCGGAACCAAAATTATTATTTTCTAACGCATCAAAAACAGTTTCTGCCGCAATCATCCCTGATTTCATTGCTGTATGCGTTCCCTTTATCTTGGGAAAATTGAGTGTACCGGCATTATCACCGACAATAAGTCCTCCATTGAAAGACATTTTAGGTCTAGACTGATAACCTCCTTTTATAAGTGCTCTTGCGCCATAAGCTACTCTAGTGCCACCTTTAAGAAGTTTCGATATCCCAGAATGATGTTTCCATTGTTGAAATTCATCATATGGGCTCAAATAAGGATTTTTATAATCCAATGGAACAACATAACCCATATAAAGTTGATTATTTTTTCCATGGTAGCAATAAGAACCCGAGACTGTCCCTTTTGCTGGCCAACCGGCAGTATGCATAACTGTTCCTTCTTTATGTAAATCAGGCTTGATATCCCATATTTCTTTAAAACCTATTCCATAATGTTGGGGATCTTTACCGTCGTCTAAATTAAATTGTTTAATTATTTGTTTGCCAAGATGACCTCTGCAACCCTCAGACAGAATTGTATATTTCCCTCTAAGTTCCATACTTGGTTGATACGATGGTTTCTTTTCACCATCCTTACCAACACCCATTTCACCTGTAACAATTCCTTTCAACCGATCATCTTCAATAATTACTTCAGAAGCAGTAAATCCTGCAAATATCTCGACACCAAGAGATTCAGCTTCTTTTGCTAACCATCTACAATAATTAGCAAGACTCATTATGTAATTACCATGATTATTGAAATTAGGCATTAATATAGCTGGCAGAGGGACAGGTATAGATATATTTTTATTTATCAGATATTTAACAACATCTTTTTTAACTGGTGTATCAAGGGGTGCTTCTCTTTCCCTCCAGTCTGGAATAAGTTCATTAAGAGCTGTTGGCTCAAATACATTGCCAGACAAAATATGAGCACCAACTTCAGAACCTTTCTCAATAACGCATATTGAGTGATTTGTATTATTTTTTTTGTTTAACTGAGCAAATTTTATGGCTGTAGAAAGTCCAGCAGGCCCAGCACCCACAACAAGGACATCATATTCCATTACATCACGTTCCATAAATACTTCCTAAGCTCTTTAGAAATTGTGTAAAAAGCATTACAATTATAGCCGCAAAACCCTTTAAACTTAA
>Ga0066835_10000233_pt1 | contig 11119 bp, 12 predicted proteins | sample ETNtaG_3_FD_67280 | JGI IMG/M metagenome (GOLD analysis project Ga0066835, IMG submission 67280) | Marine microbial and viral communities from oxygen minimum zone, Eastern Pacific Ocean - ETNP201302SV84 | ecosystem: Environmental > Aquatic > Marine > Unclassified ... | reverse complement strand
CCATTCCAACCGTTGTAAACAAATTTGGAATTTGCAAATACTTAATGGCAGCAAGGCCAGTTATCAAAAAAATTCCTACTCCTGACCATGTTGCATAAGCTACGCCAACAGGAATTTCATCTAGAGTAAAAGAGAGCCAGTAAAAACTAGCAGCATAGGAAATCGCGGTAATTACTGAAGGAATAACTTTTGTAAAACCTTCAGTTTCTCTTAAATACAAGGTTCCAATTACCTCAGCAATAATTGCTAATATTAAAAAAATATAAGCATTAGTTAGTGCAGACATGGTGTAAAATAAAACTTAATTAATTTTAACTTATAAATATGTCAAAACATAACGCACTTCAAATGTTTGGTCGTTCAGGAAATCCTACCCTTAACGATGCAACTTTTTCAAACTTTAGCTCTTCTGATTCTGTTGGAGGAAGTTTCATGACCTTACAGGGAACAGTCAATAAAACTGGGATTTTATTGCTGCTAGTTACATTGTCTGCTACCTTGACTTGGAACTTATATTTCGAAACAAGAGACGCTTCTGCAGTAATGCCTTTAGGGATTGGCGGCGCTATTACAGGCTTCATTTTAGCAATAGTGACCATGTTCAAACCATCTTGGTCAGGAATAACTGGTCCTGCATATGCTCTTGCTCAAGGGCTTTTTTTAGGAGCTATTTCAGCAATTTTTGAATCTCAATATCAAGGAATCGTGATACAAGCGGTGGGATTAACACTGGGCACCCTATCCTCTCTTTTACTGCTTTACAAAACAGGCATAATCAAGCCAACAGAGAACTTTAGACTTATGATAGTCTCGGCTACTATGGGAATAGCCTTACTCTATACTGTAAGTATTATAATGAATATGTTTGGCTCAGACATTGGATTTATACACTCTAACGGTTTATTCGGAATAGGATTTAGTTTGTTCGTAGTAGCAATTGCTGCTTTGAACTTAGTTCTAGATTTTGACTTCATCGAACAAGGCTCAGAACAAAATGCACCAAAATATATGGAATGGTTCGGTGCTTTTTCCTTAATGGTAACCTTGATTTGGCTTTATCTTGAAATGCTAAGATTACTTGCGAAACTCAGAAGCCGTTAGTGGATTCAAATCTTATCTTTTTTTCATTAATTGCTATTGCTTCGTTAGCAATATTTTTTTTCATTGGTCCTATGAGAGCTTCTGAAAAGCAAAGAAACAGAACTAATAGAATTGATTGGACCTCTAATAAATACTGGTTTGTAAAATACTTCTTCGTGATAATTTTAATTGCACTGCTGACGGCTTCATTATTTAGAATATTTTTATAAATTGGTCATCAAAACAGACATTTTAATAATTGGTAGTGGTGCAGCCGGACTAACAGCAGCAATAGAATTATCTGATAGTTTTAAAATAACTGTTATCTCTAAAAATCAAATTATTGATAGTTCTACATGGTATGCCCAAGGCGGTATAGCTGCTGTTCTTGCTGAAGAAGACTCAACTCAAAGTCATATTGAAGATACTTTGAAAGTTGGAGATGGATTGTGTGATGAAAAAGCAGTCGAATTTTGTATAGAAAATGGAAAAGAAGCAATCCAATGGTTACAAAACAATGGTGTTGTATTCACCAAAAAAAATAATGCTTCAGATCTTCATTTAACTCAGGAAGGAGGGCATTCTTTTAGAAGAGTCGTGCATGCTGCTGATGCAACTGGAAGAGAAGTATCTGATTCTTTGGCAGGTAAAGTTCTTAAAAATAAAAATATTAAAATACTTGAAAACCACTTAGCGGTTGATCTTATTGTAAAAAATAATAAATGTCTCGGGGCATACGTTTTTAATAAAAACAAAGAAAATGTATTAAGTATTTCAGCAGGAGCAATAATTCTTGCAACTGGAGGAGCTAGTAAAGCTTATCTTTATACTAGTAATCCTGATGGAGCAAGCGGAGATGGCTATGCGCTTGCTTGGAGGGCAGGATGTCGATTAGAAAACATGGAATTCAATCAATTTCACCCAACATGTCTTTTTCATCCAGATGCAAAATCCTTTTTAATTTCTGAAGCTTTAAGAGGAGAAGGTGCAATTTTAAAAACTACTTCAGGAATTCCTTTCATGAAAAAATATAATTCTAAGGCCGACCTAGCCCCAAGAGACATTGTTGCGAGGTCAATTGATAATGAAATGAAAGTTAGTGGAAAAGATAATGTTTTGTTAGATATTTCCCACAAACCTTCTAAAGAAATAAAAAATTCTTTCCCAAGTATTCATAAAAAGTGTTTGGAATATGGATTTGATATAACAAAATCTCCAATTCCTGTAGTTCCTGCAGCTCACTACACTTGTGGAGGAATTTTGACAGATCTCAAAGGGCAAACAGATATTGAATCCTTGTATGCAATAGGTGAAACTTCATCAACTGGACTTCACGGTGCCAATAGAATGGCAAGCAACTCTCTTCTTGAATGCGTTGTCTTTGCAAAGGCAGCTGCGCAAGATATCAAAGAGAATTTTTCTCATAATAGAAAATTAATTCCTGAGTGGGATGATTCAAAAGTAATAAAAGCTGGAGAAAATATCTTAATTAATCACAATTGGGACGCTTCCAGAAGATTAATGTGGAATTACGTTGGCATAGTTAGAAGTAATGACAGACTTAAAAAAGCTAAAGACAAAATGAAGCTAATTAAAAACGAGGTTCAAGAATTTTATAAAAATTTTGAAGTGACTTCGGATTTTCTAGAACTAAGAAATCTTGTTCAGGTGTCTGAATTAATAATTGATAGCGCTATTAAAAGAAAAGAAAGTAGAGGGCTGCATTACAATATTGATTACCCAAAGAAACTAAAAAAAGCATCTTCAACTATCATTTCGCCAAAATGACTAAATCTTCGCCTTATTCAATAAATCTAAAGTCTGGTTAAATTCTCTTACAGTTAAGCTGATAATTTCTTCAACACTTTTGACTTCATCGATTAACCCCATAGATTGCCCAGTTAAAGCTGGGGCAGCGTTAAGATCGCCGCCAAAATATAGGTCTTGAACTCCTTTAAAAACACTCATATCCATTGATCCTTTTTCAAAAATTTCTTTGGAATAGTCTGTTTTAATAGCTCTTAAACATGGCGAACCAGATTTATTTAATACATAAGTATCTGACTCAGAACCAGATAAAATTGCATCCTTCCAATTCTGATGTACTGGACTTTCTTTGCTCGAAACAAATCGCGTTCCCATTTGAATTCCCTCAGCTCCACAAGCAAAAGCTGCAGCCATTCCGATTCCATCCGCAATGCCTCCGGCTGCAATAATTGGTAAATCAATTTTTTTCCTTATAGCTTGTATTAAAACGTGCAGACCTATTTCCTCAGGGTTTTTGAATCCTCCGCCCTCAGTCCCTTCGACAACCAATCCGTCGACTCCAGCTTCCTGAGCTTTTAGTGCTCCAATCATGCTTGGAACGGCATGGTATACAATCAGCCCAGCTGACTTGAGACGATCAATATACTTTGCGGGGCTTCCAGCAGATGTGGTTACAAATTTGACTCCACATTCTGCTACAAAATCAACAATTGAATCATCTTGTAAAAAAAGAATTGGAAGATTTACTCCAAAAGGTTTCTCGGTTAATGAAGCCATTTTTTTAATTTCTTCTTTACAAGCATCTACTTCTCCAGAAGAAGTTTCTATAACCCCAAGACCTCCTGCATTAGATACTGCGGAAGCCAATTGACTCCTTGCTATCCAACCCATTGGAGCTTGAATAATTGGAAATTTTGTACCTAAGTGTTCTGTTACTCTATTCATAATTCTTCATTTAAATAATAATATAAAAAACAGTCTAAATTAATAAAACCAGAATCTTTCAATTTTTTTTGACCCTTAATGAAAGAATAAAAATAGCTAACAAAAAAAGTATTATAAATGGAATTCCTTCTACACCTGGGGTAATTCCATTTTTATATTCATCTGAGATGGAAGGAAAAAAGTTAGTTAAAGGATATATTCCTCTCATGCTCCACTCGAATAAATTGACTAACAACATTAAGGGAATAAAACCTTTATATTTGAAAAGAACTAATATCGTCAAGCTAGTTCTAATTACTTGCTCTAAACCCCATAAAGAAAAAAATATATAGACCAAGGGCATAGGATCAGGCGTACCGTCTAATCGGTTTACACTAGCAATGTCATGCAAACCAAATTCCCAAAATAAGAAATGTACTAAACTTCTCCATATAAGAAGACCAGTAAATAAAATTAAACCGTAAAAAGCTAAATTACTTCCGTAATAATTTGTCGGATCTTTTGGAAATATTATTTGTATTAAGTTCACTTATTTAAATTAATTATCAACCCAAGTTTAGGCTCTACATCGCCAGTTAACATATCATTGTATATCTCTGACAATCCCTCAAAATCTCTTATTTCATTTATATTCATCCAACTTTTACTTTGCTCTGACCTTTTCTTTAAAAACTCGTTGGCAATTTTGTTAAATTTTTCTGCACCCCATTCACCTGATCTCTTTTGAGCATGTCCGGGTGCGAAAAAAAATTCAAAACGTGAATCTTGAACATTTGTTATCACATCATCGGTAGAGGTAATTTTTTGCCAATGTGTTGCTCCTACAGTTAAGAATTTTTTTAGATTATCTTGCAGGAGGGTCGAAAGCTTTTCCATTATTGCTGGATTTCCAGCCATATCCACAATGACTGAATTTTTACTAAAGTCTAAATTATCTATTTCTTCGTAAGGTAAAATTTCATCATAACAATTTAAACTCTCTACGAATTCTTTATTTTTTTTTGAAGTAAATCCAAAAACTTTAGGCGCGCTATCTGCTTCCGATAGTCCTTGTGCCAAACCAATAGCAGTTTTACTCGATGCGCTTAAAATAATTACTTGTTCACAATCATAATAGTTTTCATACAACAAAGCATCGCATAAACAAAAAGCTGTTAAATGCAGCGGGAATAATAAGGCTCTTATGGAATCATTTGAGGCATCATAATCGGCTTCACCTTCAAGCCTTACATAATTATTGTAAATTACTGGAAGATCTTTACGGTGCGGAGTTGAATCAAAAAAATTTTGGCTCGAAATTTTCGCAGGTTGAATTTTTAAAAAATTTGAAGGAGGAAAATAGCCAAAAAGTCTTTCAGATTCTCTAATTTCATCGTGATTGGATTTTACAACTTTTGCGAACCCCCACATTGGAATACACCCCCATTCTCCGTTTTGATTATCTTTCGCAGGAAAAAATTGCCAATAGCCTAGCGAATCTCCTGCAACACCGTAGCTTATATTATTGGCAGTAAAAGAAAAATTTTCTATTTGTACAAGAATCTCATCTTTTTCTAAACCTGATTGATTTATATCAACTTCGGCAATTCTTGTTTTTGTGATATCACTCTTTAATACTTGAAACTCTCTCATTTTTATCTCCTAATTAAATTTATGCAGTCTGTCTTGTCTAAAAAGTTTGAAACCTTTGTTTTTTCTTCGTCATTTAATTTTTGATACTCATCATTTATCCAACGTAAACATTTAACTTGATAAGGAAAAGTTTGTTGAGACCAATTCGAATCGTCAATCATTGCCTTCCAAGTTTTTTCTTGATCTATTGAGGCTTTTTCGTTTGCTAAAAGAGCCGGTACATAAACTCTGCCTATTTCTTTAAAGATATTAATTAAAGATTCAGACAACTCTTCATCAATCCAGTCCTCGTCAGAGACTTCAAGCCCCGATAAGTCTTCCATAATATTTGTCCAAGCTACGGTTCTCGGTGAGACTTTATGTGCAATCTTTCTAGAAGTTGGGTCAAACCCGACTAACTGACTCAATTGACCAAACAAAGCAAAATCGCAAGAAGCAGGTCTATTACCCAATAAAAAAGGGAATTGTGAAAAATGCTCTTCTAATAAATTCAAAAATCTCTCATAGCTTCTTTCTATTGCTGCCGCAGTAACATCACTTGATCCAACAACTCCCAACCTGCCAATTTGTCTTTGGGCAATATGCTCTTTAAAAGACGATAATGATTTGCTATCTAAATTAACAACCTGATTCAGAGGTAGAAGCGTTCCTGCATTGTCTATGTCTTCATCGAAGTGCCATCTATAGTGAAACATATATTTTGTCACCCATTCGTCTGCAAAATCTTCCAAAACATAATTTAAAAAACTTAAGACCGGATTAATTGGAATACAATTTCTTGAAGGATACTCCTTTTCAAATCTGCGAATCAACGGAGTAGAATCAGTGAAAGCTGTTAATTCATTCGATTCGTTTTCTAAAATGAATGTGGGAAGTAGACTTGGCTTTGGTGGATCGATATTTAAATTTGCTAAATCTCCACTGGTCAATAATTGCACGGGGTCTCCCCAAATTACTTTGTAAGGTATTTGTTTGAATCTCAGTAATGCGATCATTTTTCTTGTGTAGGGAGATGGAGGACTTCCAATCAATACTATTGGGTCTTTATTATTCATTTGATTTTTGTCTCTATATTCAACTGCCCTGCTAATCCTGCAACTCTATGTTGGGCGCTTTTTATGTAATCGGGATCTGAAATCATATCCAACATAGCTTTTCTATTTGGATAAGTTGCAATCGCTACCATGTCCCATAACTCTTCTACCTCTCCCAACATTAACCTCTCAACCTCTGCTCCAAAAATTGACTTTCCACCCACTTTAGACAAATGGCCTTGAACTTCTTCAGCGTAAATTGCGTATGCTTCTTTTCCTGAGAGATCGGTTGTTCTTTTATCTGGGTACTCTGCTTTTTCCTTAAATTTCAGTAGATTAACCATATAAATTGGCTCATCATTTCCGGGCTCCAAGAACTCTGCCATTTGCTCCTCGCTTGGCATTACTTTATTTTCTACTTTCAAGTTTTATCTCCTATTCTTTGACAAAATTAATTAAGAGTTTTGATAACTCTTCGGGCTTTGTCCATTGATAAAAGTGGCCTCCTCCAATGTGTGGAGCGCTTTTAGCAACAGGACACATTTCTAAAACGTCTGGTTCAATGCCATTTGTCACTGGGTCATCTCCAGCAAAAATACTCAAAAAAGGCTTTTCCCAATGCTTGAAAACTTCTCTTGCTTCTCTTTGAGCTTCCAAAGAGTGGTCAGGAATTATTGGAACTTGCATAGGCATAGCTCTTATTCCCATTTTATAAGCTGGAGTAGGAAAAGGAGCATCATATGCTTTAGCGATATCTGATTTCATCGGAAAGTATTTACCAATGCCTAGCATCACGAATAAATAATAAAGACCATTTAAAAGATTTGCTCTCCCTCCCATCATTGTATTCATCAAAAAACCAGTCGGAAGGTCTTTGGTATCCCAACAGTATTTCTGCCAATACATGAATTTTAAACCCGGATGAGCAGCAACACCCTTGTCCATATTCCCTATTTCTCTTGCCATTTTCATTGGGGTTAGCTTGATATTGCTTGTCCTGAAAGCTTTAATTTCGTCGATTATATTTTCAGGAACATCAGGGTTGTAAGGTAATCCCGTATTTCCCATAGAAACTTTATCAAACCGATCTGGCTCTCTTGCGATCATTCTTAAGCCTATTAAGCCTCCCCAATCTTGACCAAAAAAAGTTAAGTTTTTTAAATTATTTGCTTTTAGCCATTCAGTCATCCAATCAACTTGTCTTTGAAAGCTATAATCCTCTCTTGCAGCTGGTTTATCAGACTTTCCATAACCAGGTAAATCAGGACAAATTACTCTTATTCCAGCTTCAGTAAAATAAGGGATCATTTTTACATAAAGATAACTCCAAACAGGCTGACCATGCATACAAAGAATAATTGGTCCTTCTTTAGGGCCAACATCAATGTGATGAATTCTTAAATCTGTATCGTCATGAGTTTTAATGGTTGTGTAGTGTGGCTCGAAACTGTAGTCCTTTAAATTTTCAAAGCATTTTTCTGGTGTTCTTAAAATCTCCATAATCTTCCCCTTACCTATTTTGACAGTATAACTGCCGATTGATAAGGTACTCAAAAAAAATGGGTAAGTTTTTAAAATATTCCGTTGCAATAATTTTAATTGTTTTTATTCTAATCTTCATATCGTTAAGAATTCCTTCTGTTCAAGACAGATTATTAAATATTGGGCTTGCAAATTTAATCAATGCTGAGAGCCCTCTTACTCAGGAAGATGCTTTAAGTGCAATTGTCTGTGGATCAAGATCACCCTTGCCTAATCCTGACAGAGCTGAAACTTGTATTCTCGTGAAGGCTGGAGAAAGAGTTTTCATCGTCGATACTGGAGATGGAAGTGCGAGTAATTTAAGAACTTTTGGTATTCCCTTTGAATTCGAAGCTATTCTAATAACTCATTTACACTCAGATCATATTTCTGACTTACAAGATTTTCACTTAGGAAGTTGGGTCACTGGAAGAAAAAGTAAACTCAAAGTTTATGGACCCGAGGGAATAAAAACCGTAACAAATGGTTTTGAACAAGCATATTCTTTGGATGCAAAGTACAGGTACGAGCATCACGGAGATGAAGTTCTTTTAGAAAAAGCTTTCGGTTACGAAGCAATAACCTTACTTGAAAATCCAGAGCCTTTTTACAACGAGAATGAACTTAAAATTACTGCTTTTTTAGTAGAACACGAACCTGTCGAACCCGCATTGGGATTTAGATTTGATTATAAAGGCAGATCTCTTGTGATAAGCGGCGATACAATTTACAGCGACAACCTCGTCAAATTCGCAAAAGATACCGATGTTTTATTCCTAGAATCTTTATCGATGGATATCATTGGGCGTCTTCAGAAAGCTCAAAAAGAAATTGGAAATGATAGAAATGCAAAAATAATGTTTGATATTCAAGATTATCACATCTCTCCAACTGATGGCGCTAGATTAGCCAAAGAAGCTAATGCCGGGCATCTGGTTTTTTATCATTTAGCTCCTGCCCCAGTTATCGATTTAATGGCAACCGTTTTTACTAGAGGTGTCGATGAAATTTTTAGTGAATGGACTTTATCAGACGATGGCACCCAAATAATACTGCCAATCAACTCAAAAGAAATATTGATTTCAAGAATTAATTAACTATTCTGCCGCTTCCTCTGCGTCCATTTCTTCCCAAACTTCTTCAAGCACTCTGCCAGAAGTTACAGCGTTTGGCCACCCAGCATAATGGGCTAAATGAAAAATAATTTCTTGAATCTTTTCTTTACTAATACCTAAATTTCTAGCTCCTCTAAAATGCAAACGTAGCTCATTTTCTCTATTTAAAGCAATTAAGCCGGCTAAAGTGATTATGCTTCTCTCTTGTATTTCTAGCCCTGATCTAGTCCAAACTGATCCAAACAAAGTTTCAATTGTATGCGATCTAAAGTCCTCGGAAAAACTACCCTCTGCTTTATGTAAGAAATTTAACTTCTCTAATATTTTCATTCCTTCTTTTAATCTTTTCTCATCACTTTCAAATGTCATATTTTCCTCCTATCTAACTTAATAAGTGTCGCCCAATATCTACAAGCATTATTATTGTGACAATAAATCCAATCATATAAAACAAGCTTCTTAAACTTGGGTTTTTTCGCGTTGCCACAGAATAATAAACACCTGTAAAAATATACCTTGAAATCACATAAACTATTATCAGTCTCGCGAGTCTAGTAGGATCTAAACTTAATAAAATGCTCATTAAAGCTGCGCCTAAAAAAGGAACAATATTTTCCAGTGAATTTTTAAATGCTCTGTCGCTTCTAAATACAAACGATTCAGGACCTAATTCAGGATTTATTACTCCTGGAATAAGTTTTTTTTGAGTTCTTGATGCCCCAATAGCAATAATTGCTTCAATAACTATTAAAACTAAAATTGCCCAAATTCCAATAAAACTAACATGATATTCTTCCATTAATTTAACCTCTTTTATTTAAAATCTTTCAGGATGCTTTCCTGTATATTTTTGAAAATGTATTTTTAAATTTTCTATGTCTCTTTCATTATCTCCTGTTGGTTTAAATAATTCACCAAAAACAAATCTTTTTTTTCCAAAATCTATCCCAGTCAATTGAATTTCAGCATTTATCTCTTCAGCTATTCTTAAAAAACCTGTTTTCCATTTTTTTACTTTTTTTCTAGTCCCTTCCGGTGTAATTCCTAATAAAATTGCTTCTCTTGTATGACCTAAATCAGATACATATTTTTTAGCTTGTTTAGGCATATCTCTGTTGACTGGAATTCCTCCCAGCCAAGTAAAAAAATGTTTTATTCCAAAAATAAAAATAGAATCTTTAGCTAAAAAATTTACCTTGATGTCTAACGCCAAAACTAATGGAAAAGCTCTTACAAAGTCTTCATAAGAGGTATGAGGCGCAGCAAGAATGATAACTCTTTTATTAGTAAGTAAAGTTCCTTCTATTTTCCACCCATAAAATCCGAAAATTAGAGTGCCTAAAAATATAAAAAAATTTGATCTTCTTGCTCTAAAATGTTCTGGAATAGAATCTCTGAATTCTTTTATTCCAGATTTATTAAACACGAGAAAGAATAGTTTTAAATAAAATAAAATTTATAAGGGTTTAACTAAGTCAAACTCAATCAGGCTTTCGGCTGAGGCTATAACAGATTCTTCTCCAGATCTAGGCTGCCATCCTAAAATATTCTTTGCTTTTGAATTATCTAATTCCTTTGTTTTTCCAAGCTGGTTAGCTACAGTCTTCATTAAAGGGCTAAATAAACCAATCAATTTAATAAGAAAATCTGGTGCTGTACGTTTAGGAAATCGCTTTTCATACTCGGGTATTTTTTCTCTAAGGGTTCTACTTATATAAGGAATTGCCATAGTTTCAGAGCTAGCAATAAATCTATTGCCAGAAGCTTGAGATGACTCTAACGCGAGTAGATGTAGTTCTGCTACATCTCTTACATCAACAATTCCAAAACTAATATTGGGCGCTAAAGGGAAACCTCCATCTAAAAATCTTTTTACAACTTCAACACTAGTACCAGGGTCTGTTTCAAGAACTGGGCCAAGAACTAGCGAAGGATTTATTACAGAAAGTTCCATGGTACATTCATCACTATTGATAAAATCCCATGCTGCTTTCTCGGCAAAAGTTTTTGACTTGTTGTAAGCAG
>Ga0066835_10000230_pt1 | contig 11268 bp, 5 predicted proteins | sample ETNtaG_3_FD_67280 | JGI IMG/M metagenome (GOLD analysis project Ga0066835, IMG submission 67280) | Marine microbial and viral communities from oxygen minimum zone, Eastern Pacific Ocean - ETNP201302SV84 | ecosystem: Environmental > Aquatic > Marine > Unclassified ... | reverse complement strand
TGTTGAAAAATAAAGTTTATAAACTTCTTTGTTGGCAATCACTTTAAATTTTATTTGATCTTTGAATTGTTCAAGATGTTCTTTTTTTGTAAATATTAATTCACCGTTTTTGACAACGTAGGCTTGAAGATAGTGTTTACCATCATCTTTGGTTAAAGTAAAATTAATATAATTATCATCTTTTTGAAAAAAACTAATTCCTGCTTCTGATCCATCGGTATTCGGTTCAAAATGCATTTGTGTTAAGTATTCAAAACTTGATTCAGTTTGCTTAAATCCCAATAGGGCAGCTCTACCTCTTTCTTTTATCTTGTTTGGATGGCAAATTAAATTTAGACGTTGATCTTTTTTGTCTAAATGAAATATATTCTCAATTGGGTAGCGCCTAAAGTTCCATTTTAGGTTCAGATTGTCTGATTCAAAATTATCCTTAAAAGATGTTTCTATATTTTGGATAGAGTTATTAAAGACTATATCATTTGATAATTCTATACGACCTGTTTTAGGAGATACTACTGGCCATAAGTGTTTAGTATCTTTCCATTCGAAGGGCTCTCTTTCCCAAGTAACAGGGGCAAGAAAAGTTTCTCTTCCCATGTTAGAACCTCTTTCAATTTGATTTCTAATACCCAATAAAACCATGTAATTTCTTCCATCATCTAATTGAATTATATCACCATGACCAGTGCTATTTACCCAATTATCATAAGAAAGGTGTCTTGATGTTATTATGGGGTTTCGTGGATTTGATATGTAAGGGCCTTCAATATTATCACTAAGTGCTACCATTACAGCATGATTAAAACTTGTACCCCCTTCGGCAATTAATAAATAATATCTTCCATCTTTTTTGTACATATGTGGGCCTTCAGCCCAAACACCTCCGCATGCACCTCTCCACAATAAATGTTTTTCTCCCACTAATTTAAATTCATTTATGTCTAGCTCTTGAAGCCAAATCTCCCCCTCACCGTCAAAATTTGGATTTTCTGGCATTTGATTACCTACATACCATACCTTACCATCATCATCAAAAAATAAATCTGGATCAATTCCAGGTGCTCCCAAAATATGTATTGGATCCGACCATGGGCCTGCAGGATTTTTAGCAGTAATAATAAAGTTTACCATTTCAGCTTTCTTCTCTTTCTCATCGTAATAAACGTTTGTCGTTATTATGTAATAAACTCCATCTTTATACCTTATAGTTGGAGCATGAATTCCGCCATTTGACTGAACATCAACTAGGTTTACTGTTGAATCAACTTGAGATTTTCTGTTTAGTCCGTAGCCAATTAATTCCCAATTAATAAGATCTTTGCTTTTATGAATTGGTAAGCCCGGAAAATATTCAAAAGAAGAATTAACTAAATAGAAAGTGTCTCCAACTTTACAAATAGACGGGTCTGGATATCCTCCTCTTATTATAGGGTTTGAAAATTTTTCTTGACCATAAATTGATAAGAAAAAAATTATAAAAAAATATTTTATTGATTTTAATATTAGCTTTTTCATATAAATTATCGAACAGTGAAACTTACCTCTTTAATCATCTTTCCAAGCTCTTTACTTCTATCACCAGGTGAACTTCCACCAACAAATATCTTAAAATTTCCTGGTTCTATTTCTTTCACACCTTTTTCATTGTAAGATCCCATAGTGTTATCGTCAATTAATAAATTAATTTTCTTTTTTTCACCAGAATTAAGGTGAATTCTTTGAAAAAATATCAGTGACGAATTGGGTGTTCTAAAAGAAGCTTCAATATCATTTATGTATACTTGTACGACTTCTTCACCTGGTATATTACTATTATTAAAGACTTCAAAATTCAATTCAATTGAATCACCAATATCTATTTTTTTCTTTTTTAGTGAAAGGTCAGAATAGTCAAAACTGGAATAACTTAATCCAAATCCAAAAGGGTACATTGGTTTATGATTTGTGAATTTATAGGTTCTATTGTCCATATTGTAATCACTGTAATATGGAAGATGTGAAAGGGATTTAGGAATTGTAATTGGTAATTTACCCGACGGATTTACATCACCAAAAATAACATCGGCTATTGCATTTCCACCTTGTTCACCTAAATACCAAGCATAAATAATAGCATCGACATATTTAGAAATTTCTGTAAGTTCAATAGCAGACCCTGATTTTATAACTAAAACTATTGGTTTATCGCCGGCACTTTTTCTTAATTTTCTAAGATATTCAATCTGATTTGTGGGAAGAGATATCGTATTTCTATCACCATTAGCATCAGACGAAATTGCAGCGCCCTCTTCACCTTCAATTAGTGCAGAAATTCCCATGATAGCAATTGTAACATCACTTGATCCCGCTAAACTTGCTGACCAATCCATTCTATTATTATCACTAATAAGGCCAACTCCCTCATTGAATCTTATCATTGTACCATTAGAAACTTTTGTAGTAATACCTTCTAATGGAGTAACGATATTTGGGCTCAATCCATTATAATTTGCAAGTAATGTATTTACGTTTGCAGCATTTGGGCCAGTTATAAAAAGCCGATTTATATTTTTGGATAGTGGAAGAATGTTATTTTTATTTTTCAATAATACTATTGACTTAGCAGCTACATCTCTTGCTAACTTAATATGATTTTTATTGTTTATATGATTCTCGTTTAAACCTTCGTATGGATTATCATTAACTTTTGTTAATATTCCAAGCTTTAATCTTGTCATCAATAGTCGTTTTAATGATTTATCTAAATCTTTTTCGGCTAGATAGCCCTTCTCAATGGCTTTGGGAATTAAATTATATAATGATCCACAATTGAGATCGACACCACCCTTTATTGCATATGCAACACTTTCTTCATCAGAAATTGTAAAATTATGATTTGACTTTATATCGTATATAGCACCACAATCAGAGACAACATGACCTTTGAACCCCCAATCCTCTCTGAGCAAATCATTTAATAAGGATTTGCTTCCACAGCATGGCTTATCATTTAATCTATTGTAAGCACACATAACTATTTCTACGTTTGCTTCAATCAACTCTTTGAAAGCAGGAAGATATGTTTCGTTTAAATCCTGAGGGCTAACTTTTACATTAAAACTATGCCTAATTGCCTCTGGACCTGAATGAACAGCAAAATGTTTTGCGCCTGCTGCAACCTTCAAATACTTAGGGTGATTTCCTTGTAACCCATTAACAAATGCTTTTCCAATTTTTCCAGTTAAATAAGGATCTTCCCCATAGGTCTCGTGGCCTCTTCCCCATCTTGGATCTCTAAAAATATTGATATTGGGTGACCAGAATGTTAAGCCAGTGTATTCTAATCTCATTCCTTTTTTATTAAAAATATTATACATGGCCCTAGCTTCAGTTGAAATAGCATCTGCAGTATTTCTAATCAGTTCAGGATCGAATGTTGCTCCCATCGCAATTGCCTGAGGAAATACAGTTGCTTTTGCTGATCTGGCAACCCCGTGTAATGCTTCGTTCCACCAGTTGTACATTTCTATTCCATGCTCAGGAATAGATCTAGAGGTGCTTAACATTTGTGAAGCTTTTTGCTCAATTGTTAAAAGGGAGATTATACTATCGGCAGTCTTATTAAACGAAATAATTACTTCAGATACTGGGTTATAATCAACTTCTGTTGAATTAGACTCAAAAGAAATTAAAGCAAAGAGTAAAAAGAATAATAAAAATTTTAATTTATTTTGCCTCATATTCTAATTTACAATAAAAATCAACATGGATGTATTAATCACTGGAAGTACTGGAATGGTTGGAAAATCGGTTTTATATGAATGTATTAAAGATGATAGAATAAGAAAAATTTATTTGGTTAATAGGGTTCCGGTTAATTTAGAAAGTTCTAAAATTTCTGAATTCATTTTAGATGACTTTTTAAAAATAAGTGAATTAAAAAATAAAATTAACCATTGTGATGCCTGTTTTCATTGTATGGGTATTACATCTTTTGGACAAAAATCCGATTACTATTACAGGGTAACCTTTGAAATGACCAAAGTAATAACTGATCTAGTTTATGAAATTAATCCTAACTCAATAATGACATATGTGTCAGGAGAAGGAACAAGTAAGAATGAAAATAGTAAAATACCTTGGGCCAATGTAAAAGGAAAAGCAGAAAACTATATTTTAAATAAAGGTCTGAAGGGTGCCTATATGATAAGGCTAGGGCTTTTAATTCCAGAAAATGGTATTAAAGCCAAAACTAAATTATATAATTTGTTTTACACTTTAATGACGCCTATTTATCCATTAATGAAAGTATTGCCAACAATAACTACAAGTAGTAAATTGGGATTAGCCATGATTAATTGCTTGTACTTTCCATTACTAAACAAATATTTAGATAACAAAAAAATAAATAAGCTATCTAAAATGCACATAAAAAATTAATGAATAGATTAACGTACATATTAATAATTATATTAGTTTTTGGTTGTCAATCAGAATCAGAAAATAATGATCATTGGGGGGGTGTATCACCAGATTTAATTTCTGCTGTTGATATTTCAGATTATCCAAAGATTCTGAGTTATAGCCCAACTTTTTATGATGAAAATAATAATGAAATCAACTTTATTAATGCGCTAATTCAAAATGGTGTAAACACAATTAGATTAAGATTGTGGGTAAATCCTGCTGATGAATCTTCATCACTTGAAGAAGTAAAGGAATTTTCAAATGAACTAAGATCACTGGGATTTAAAATATGGATTACCCCACATTTTTCAGACACTTGGGCTCATCCGGGTCAACAACAAATTCCAACTAATTGGCAATCCTTAAGTTTTGAAGAATTAAAAAATCAATTATATGCTCATACCAATCAAATAATGAGTGAAATAAATCCAGATTATATACAAATTGGTAATGAAATAAACACAGGTATATTATTTCCGCATGGAAATATTATGGATAATCAAGACCAATTTATTGAATTGGTAAATATGGGTGTGGATGCTGTAAGAAATAACTCAGCAAATACAAAAATTATTCTTCATTGTGCTGGATTTGAATCCTCTGATTGGTTTTTTAATATTGTCAAAGAGGTTGATTATGATATTGCAGGAATCTCATACTATCCATGGTGGCACGGTAAGTCACTGGAAGATTTACAAAATCAATTATCAAACCTTTCAATCAATTTTAATAAAGAGATATTAATTGCAGAAACCTCTTATCCATTTACCCTAAGTTGGAATGATTGGACTAATAATAATGTGGGGTTAGAAGAACATCTTATTCTACCAGAATACCCAGCAAGTCCACTGGGTCAAAAAGATTTTATTAGAGATATTAAAAATCTAATATTAGAAGTTAATAATGGGATAGGTTTTTGCTATTGGGGTGCGGATCTAATTGCTTGGGATGGTGAAACTTCAACAAATGGATCGACTTGGGAAAATCAAGCTGTTTTTGATTTTGACAACAAAGAGCTTCCTGTTCTGAAAGAATTTAATTTAGATTAATTTTTAACCAGCCTAAATACAACCTTTTTATTTTCTGCGATAATTGAAAGGAAATAAACTCCGGGGGCTTCAATTATATTTAAACCAAAAACTCTTCCTTCACTATAAGACTTATTCATTAATTGTCTTCCAAGTATATCATTTAATTGTATAGTTACATTATTATAGTTTTTCCTTAAATCAACCGAAACAACTCCGTTAGTTGGGTTTGGGTAAATAATTGGATTTTCTGGGAAAGTATTTTCGATTAATCCTAGTGAGGATTCTACAATTACCACTGAGTAATCTTCCGTTTCACCATAAGTAGTTTCAACACAAGGATCAACAGGTACATCAGCTGCCCAATTTGCTTTAGCTCTTAATATGTGTTGTCCTAAAGTTGCATCCTCAGGAATAATTAAATTTATTGTTTCTGTATATACTCCCCCCGCTACTCCGGGTGCAATAATGTGGTTATTTACAACAACTTCATCCTCAGTAAAATCAAGGTCATCATTATAATCGATCCAGACCTTAATATATTGATCTCCATATCCTGTTGTCACGGTTAATTCATATTCCACACCTTGTTCCAAATCAGTTGACAACGAAGTAAAATCTCCATAACCTTCACAACCTGAAGTGTTTTCTATATCTTGTAATTGGAACAATTGAAAACCATCGTTGTAATCACAATTCATGATCGGTGTACATAAAACATTTGCTCTTACTTCATACATAAACCTATATGTTTCAGAAACTTGTCCTTCATTTGATTCAGCAAAGACTTTAAAAAATACTTTTGTGCCAGCTTCAAAATTTGGAATAGCTGAATTTGATATCCATACATCATTTTCTGAATTGGACATCTGAATTACATCAGACTCCAATTGTGTTGACCATTCAACATAAACACTACTTAAATCACCATCAAACTCAATGGTTGAGGTAACAAATTGATCTAGGCCTTCCTTTGGCTGAGTGTCTGTAGGTTGATTAGAAATAGTTGTTGTTCTTATTGATGGATAATTTTCTCTTCCCACGAGAGAATATTCCCACACACCTCTGCCCCAAGTTGTGCCTCTCAAAGTATTTGACCCATATACAACTTCAAGCTCCATCATAGTTGTATTTGGTAAATTTTCGTTATACAATTCCCAAGAGTTTGCAGACATTGATTTTTTATAAACTCCAATTTCAGCTCCTAAATAAATAGTCGAATTTTCAGTATGATCGATTACCACACTTCTAATTGGCATATTACCTAAATTATATGTAATATTTTCCCAGCTATTACCCTGATCATTTGAAATGTAAACTTTTTGGTTATTGTTTGAATAAGTTCCGTAAGTCACTATAATTGTATCATCATTATTTGGGTCAAATGCAATATCATTAATAAACTGATTTGGTAGAGATTGAGAAACCTCAACAAAAGTTAGTCCTCCATCATTTGAAATTTTTAGTCTGTTATAATTAGATATAGCTAAAATGTCGGAATTGTTTTCAGCAATTGCAGCATTTTGAATATTTCCACCAAAAAAGCTGTTGGCTAATGTTGTCCAACTAGAACCAAAATCATCGCTTCTATATAAAATATTAGTCATCGTGTAAATACTCATCTGATTATTTGGATCGTACATTAAAGGAGTAACCCAATCCCCGCTAAAATCATCTGGGTTTACACCATCCTGGTTATAACCTCCATCCTTAGTTCTTCGCTTACCTCCAAATTGTAAACTACCAATCATCCAATCATCATTTAATGGATGTATAATTCCCTCCATACCATCTGCACCGTAAAATTCTATCCAATTATTTTCATTTTTAATACTAGTTCCATTATCCTGGGATCCTGTTATGGTTCTAAAATGATTTGACTGACTTACTCCTAAACAATAGTTTTCTCTAATTGATTGTCCTTCAAAAATTTCCCAGGTTATACCATTATCAACACTTTTTGCTAAAAGCCCATCAGTATTCACCCAAAACACCCCATTATAACTTCTTGATCCTCTAATATCAGCGTGAACATATTGACCTGTAGTGTCATAGTTTGCATTACCTGTTGCCCAATAGGTTACTTGATTCCATGTCTGACCTCCATCATTACTCATGTGTGTATCAATATCACCAAATAACATATAATTTTCATCAGTATCGCTTACAGCAAAAGCACCATAATTTGCAATATTTGGATTTCCCAGTAATGTAAAGGTGTCTGCTAAATTATCGGATTTCCAAACTCCATCACTAGAGCCGACAAATACACAATTTTCACATGCAGCAGAAACTGACAGTTGAATATTGCTTCCATTTCCCGGAATTGTGCCGGATTGAACAAAATTTTGTCCTTGGTCTGATGAAACATATATCTGAGAGTCATTATTAAAAGTTGATGCATATATTATATTTTGATCCGTTGGATGAAATTCGATATAATCGTAGTCTTGATTATATTCCCAGGAGTTGCCGGTCTGAACAAAAGAAAATGATTCAAAATTATTATCTGACCTAAAAAGCCCTTCACTAGTTCCAGCAAAAACGAGATTTGGAATTGTTGGATGGTACATTATTTTATAAATTCTGTTGTTTGTACCAAGACCTCCCCAATTCAAATTGTCAGGGTTGAAATTCGTAATTGTCCAAGTATCACCACCATCAAGTGATTCATAAATACCATGAGTAGTTCCATTATAAGAATTTCTTACATTAATCAAAACTCTATTTGGATTATCTGGAGAAACAGCAATGGTATTTACTCCAGATGCAAATAAAAAATCTGTAGTATTTTCCCAAGTTTGTCCACCATCTAAAGTCTTCCAAAAACCTCCACTCCTGGACCCTAAAAATATTCTATTATCATTATTTAAATCAATGTAAAATGTCTCTATCCTTCCAAGTCCAACTGCATAATGTCCAGTTACTTCTTCAATGTAATAAGGTCCCAGCTCCTCCCATCCATTTTCAAAATTTGATTTATTCGAGGAAGAGTTTTTGGATAAAAATTCTTTGTATTCTTTTGCGACAAAATTCGACTCAATATTATTTCTAATTCCGGAGGGATAATATTTCGGCTCATTTTCAAATAACCATCTTTGATATGCCTTCCACCCAGAACCTTTTTTTGTTTTATCAATATTTTGAAAATATGCTTCTGCTTCAGCTACAACATCATATAAATTTACGTTTATATCGTTGGCCATTTCCTTCCATTGCTGAGAAAATGAAAGATTAATAAATCCAATACATAATATTAATAGTAAGTGTCTCAAAATAAATACATTTCGAATACAAAAGTAAGCATCACATACTTGCAGTACAAACGTGCAATAATAATTTTATTTTACATATTTTTAGACTAAATAAATACCACATGAAAAACATATTGTTTCTAATTGTAATTACATTAAGTATAAAATCATATTCACAAGATAGAATCACCGGGGAATTATTCTCGACTAGGTCAGAAGTTATTGCTGAGAATGGTATGGTGGCTACTAGTCATCCTTTAGCAACAAATGTGGGAATTGATATTTTAAAAAATGGTGGAAATGCAATTGATGCTGCTATCGCTGCTAATGCTGCAATTGGTCTTATGGAGCCTACGGGAAATGGAATCGGTGGTGACTTATTTGCTATAATTTGGATTGAAAAAGATAAAAAACTTTATGGTTTGAATGCAAGTGGAAGATCTCCAAAAAATCTAACATTAGATTATTTTAAGAATAATAATTTTTCTGAAATTCCCGCATATGGCCCCTTACCTGTAAGTGTTCCTGGGTGTGTAGATGGGTGGTTTGAAATGCATGAAAAATTTGGAAGCACTCCAATGCAAGATTTACTACAACCAGCAATTGAATACGCTGATAACGGATTCCCAGTAACAGAGCTTGTTTCATATTACATGAAAAAAGCTATAAAAAACTTTGATATGTATCCGAACTTTAAAGAAACCTACTATATTAATGGAACAACCCCTAAAAAAGGCCAAATTTTTCAAAATAAAGATTTAGCAAACACCTTAAAAGTAATTGCAAAAAAGGGAAGAAAAGGATTTTATGAAGGTGAAATTGCTAAAGTAATTTCAGAGTTTATTATTGAACAAGGTGGATTTCTTTCATATGATGACTTAAAAAATCATAAGTCTGAGTGGATTGATCCGGTCTCAACAAGTTACAGAGGTTTTGATATTTGGGAGCTACCTCCTAACGGTCAAGGAATTGCCGCACTTCAAATTTTAAATTTATTGGAAGCATATGATATTAAATCCATGGGGTTTGGTTCAGCAGAATATATTCACCATTTTACTGAAGCTAAAAAAATTGCTTTTGCCGATAGGGCAAAATATTATGCAGATATGGATTTCAACAAAATTCCTGTTGATTATTTGATTTCAAAAGAGTACTCAGAATTAAGAAGAGCTGAGATCGATTCTGATAAAGCTGCCCTAAAAGTGAGTGCTGGTGAAATTGAAAATGGAGATACAATTTATCTAACAACAGCTGACAAGGATGGTAATATGGTCTCACTTATTCAAAGTAATTATCGTGGGATGGGGTCTGGAATGGTCCCTCCTGGTTTAGGCTTTATGTTACAAGATAGAGGAGAATTGTTTTCATTAGAAGAAGGACACTTCAATGTATATGAGCCAGAAAAGAGACCATTTCATACAATAATTCCAGCATTCATAACAAAAGAAAACAAACCCTACGTTAGCTTCGGACTAATGGGTGGGGCAATGCAACCACAAGGCCATGCTCAAATTGTAATTAATTTAATCGATTTTGGTATGAATTTACAAGAAGCAGGTGATGCTCCAAGAATAAGACATTTGTCAAATCAACAACCAACAGGAGGCAATATGCTTGACGGAGGTGAGCTATCACTTGAGTCTGGATTTGATTACAAAGAAATTCGTCAACTAATAGAATTAGGACACAAAGTTATTTTCGATCTAGGTTCATTTGGTGGTTACCAAGCAATAATGTATGATGGTAAAATGGGTGTCTATTATGGAGCTTCAGAATCAAGAAAAGATGGTAGTGCAATGGGTTATTAAAATGGGGATGTAGCTCAGCTGGCTAGAGCGCTTGACTGGCAGTCAAGAGGTCGTGGGTTCGAGTCCCATCTTCTCCACTCAAAAAAATTTACATAAAACATTTAAAATAAATATTATGAAAAAAACTAGAGACATAATCAGATTTATTGATAATCTACTTACAAAATTCAGAAAGGTATTTGTAAATACAGTTACTTTTATTTTCTTAACAGGATTTACATTAGTGTTTCTTTTCAGCCTAGGGTCTTTATTTGAATCCGATGAAATTGATACAAAGAATCAAATTTTATACCTAGAGCCAAAGGGGTTAATAGTGGATAAGGCAATCACAAGAAATGATCCTTTTGAGGACCTTGAAATCTTTGAAAGCTCCACTAATCAGATTGAATTAAAAAATATTTTAAAAGTTATTAATCAAGCTGGACAAGATGAAAACCTTAAGGCTATTTATCTCAATGTTGACGAATTAAGAGCTTATTATACATCTGCATTAAAAGTAGCAGATGCACTTTACAAAGCAAGGGAAAATGGCAAAGAGATTATTGCTTTCACTAGCGGTTTAGGAACTACTGGATATCTCATGGCATCTCAAGCTACTGAAATAATTTTAGAAAAAGATTCATATGAATCTGTGCTTCCATTTGGGTTTAGTAGGGTTAGACAATACCAAAGAGACTTCTTTAAAAATATTAAAGTTGACGTAAATGTTTATGCTGCAGGTGACTACAAATC
>Ga0066835_10000229_pt1 | contig 11299 bp, 12 predicted proteins | sample ETNtaG_3_FD_67280 | JGI IMG/M metagenome (GOLD analysis project Ga0066835, IMG submission 67280) | Marine microbial and viral communities from oxygen minimum zone, Eastern Pacific Ocean - ETNP201302SV84 | ecosystem: Environmental > Aquatic > Marine > Unclassified ... | reverse complement strand
GCTGTCATAGCATTAGTAGAAGCATCATCTTCAAATTCTGTGTAACCAACTGTCATAGCGAAATCGCCCAATTCAAAACCGTAAGTAATGTAAAAATACTCACCTACGTCATCGTATTCACCATATGCAAATCCGAAATCACCGAAACCATAAGAAATTTCAATGTTATCGGAAGCTGAATCTTGTCCTGAAGCGAAAGAAAGTCCAAAATCACCATATCCAAGACCTAAGTACGCTTCTTCAAAATCAACATTATTGGTGCCTGTTAAAGCAGGATAATCAAATTTGATATATCCAATATCATAAGAAATATCGCCCATTTCTCCTGCAAGACCACCATAGTAATCTACCTCAGCACCTGATCCTACAGCTGCCACCCAAGTTCCAACATAAAAACCAGAGTCAAATTCAACGTCTAATCCACCATTTATAGATGCATCTCCATTGTTTTGAGTCATACCTCTCCATGTATAATCGCTTTGAAGAGTCGCGTTTGCAGAAACTGATGCTGCTGAAGCGATTCCCGAAGCAAGAATCAAAGAGATACTAACTATTAATAATTTAAGTTTATTCATTACATCTCCTGTTTATTAATTAATAAATAAAAGTTAATTAAACCGGAAAATTTAGAACCTACTATTTTGTTAATTCATAAGTTAATTCTTATATATGTTCAAATAAAGTGCATTTAAAGTGCTTGGCTAGAAAGAATGTGCTGTTTTAATGCATGATTAAAGTAAAAGTATCTTATTTTTTTTATTTAATGTTAAATGTGGTTTTAAATTTTAATTATGAATTTTAAAGCTTTTGTAACAGAAGAAACTGAAGAAGGGTTCGTTTCAAGCGTAATGGAGAGGTCTCTAAAGGATCTTCCTGAGGGAGATGTTTTAATAAAAGTATTATTCTCATCATTGAATTATAAAGATGCTCTTTCTGCTTCTGGTAACAAAGGAGTATCTAGAAATTATCCTCATTCTCCTGGCATTGATGCCGCCGGTATTGTTGAAGAATCAAATTCTGATGAATTCTCAAAAGGAGACGAAGTTATTGTTACGGGATACGATTTGGGTATGAATACTTCTGGGGGATTTTCTGAGTATATAAGAGTTCCAAAAGAATGGATTATTAAAAAACCAGACAATTTAGAGTTGGAAGAATCTATGGCTTATGGAACTGCAGGATTAACGGCTGGACTATGTGTGAGAAAAATATTACTTGGCGGAATAAAGCCAGAAGATGGAGAAGTCTTTGTAACTGGTGCAACAGGAGGAGTAGGAATTGTTGCAGTAATGCTCTTAGCTAAACTTGGATTTGATGTTGTTGCAATTACTGGAAAAGATACTGAGATAGATCTTTTATTATCATTAGGCGCTAAGGAGGTGATTAATAGATCTGAATTTGAAGGAGAAATGAAAAGTCCTTTGGCAAAACCAAGATGGGCAGGCGGAGTTGATGCAGTTGGAAGCGAGATTTTATCCAACCTGATTTCAGCTACTCACCAAAGAGCGGCAATAGCATGTTGTGGAATGGTAGGAGGAGTAAACTTAAACACAAGTATTTTCCCTTTTATTTTGAGAGGACTATCTTTGTTAGGTGTTGATTCTGCGGAAACTTTGATAGATGTAAAAAAAGAAATATGGAATAATTTCGCGTCGGATTGGAAATTAGAAAAAATTAATGATCAAATAAAAGATGTTGGACTTGAGGAATTATCATCTGAAATAGAAAAAATTCTCAATGGCAAACAAGTTGGCAGAATTAGAATAAAAAATTAATCATGGAAGAAAATCAAGAAACACAGTTTGATGAAAAAGCGGCGGAGGCGGATAGCAAAGTTGATGCCTTAGTTGCTGTTATTATAATGCTGACACTTACTGCTATGGTTGTTTTTTGGGTGGCCTCGCAATAATGGATATAAGACAATTTTTAAAAGAAAATACGCGAATTCCTGTTATAGGAGCTCCACTATTTACTGTTTCTTACCCTGAACTTGTAATTGCACAGTGCAAGGCTGGAATAGTTGGATCTTTTCCAGCTCTAAATGCAAGGCCCGCCGATCAACTGGAAGTATGGATTGAAAAAATTTCTAAAGAACTAGAAGAATACAAAGAAGCAAATCCTGAAAAAAAAGTTTCTCCTTTTGCAGTAAATCAAATTTGTCACAGTTCAAATGATCGGTTGGAACATGATATGGAAGTTTGTGTCAAACACAAAGTACCAATAATCATTACTAGTTTGAGAGCACCAAAATTTGTGACCGATGCGGTGCACAGTTATGGTGGAGTAGTTATGCACGACGTTATCAATATTAGACATGCGAAAAAAGCCTTGTCAGAAGGTGCCGATGGATTAATTTTAGTGTGTGCTGGTGCTGGAGGACATGCTGGCACTTTAAGTCCTTTTGCTTTGGTTAGAGAAGTAAGAGAATTTTTTGATGGGCCCATTGCTCTTTCTGGAAGTATTTCAGAAGGCTCTTCAGTTTTATCAGCATTAGCTTTGGGTGCAGATTTTGCTTATGTTGGAACTAAATTTATTGCAACAGAAGAAGCTAATGCTTCTCCTGGTTACAAGCAAATGATTATTGACAGTACTGCAGATGACATTATGTATTCTGCTACTTTTACTGGGGTTCATGGCAATTATTTGCGACCAAGCGTAGAGGCTGCTGGACTCAATCCAGAGGAACATACTTCTGGAAGCAAAGAGGACATGAACTTCAGCACATCTGCAATAGCAAAAAAAGACAATTCTTCAAAAGCCTGGAAAGATATTTGGGGATCTGGACAAGGAATTGGTTCAATTAAAAACGCTCCATCCGTTCAAACTGCAGTGGATCAAATGGTTTCTGAATACGAAAATGCTAAATCTAGGCTGGATAATTTTTAACTATTTCTAGATAGCAAAAACTGATCAAATTCCATATGCATAATAGATTTAGCTTGAGCAAAAGCTAATTCGTTTGCACTTTTTTTGATCATTTTTAATTGTAATCCTGGCATCTTTTCAAACTTACTTATCCATTTTTTTAAACACTTATTTTTATCTTCTAAATTGAAGGTTTCATTTAAAAATCCTTTATTTTGCATTTCTAGAGCATTAAATTTTTCTCCACTTAAAACTACGTGCTTTGCTTCTGAGAGGCCTAAACAACTTATTGCAAGAGGCAAACCAAACCAGCTTAAGTTCATACCTAGCTCAATTTCCGGATAACCAATTAAGGAATTTTTTTCAGCTATTCTAAAATCACAAGCCGAAGCAATTACAGCGCCTCCGCCTAGACAATAACCTTCAATCATACAAATAGATAATTGAGGCAAGTTTAGAATTGAGTTTATGCATTTTCTTCCATAATTTTCATGCCAATAATCTTCAAGAGTTTTATTTTTTTTTATTTCTGTTATGTCAGCTCCAGCAGAAAAATTTTTTGATGTAGAAGAAATGACGACTATTTTAATTTTTTTATTCAAAGCAATTTCTTCACAAGCTTTCGAAATTTCTTTTAAAGTTACTGAACTTAGAGCATTTAACTTTTTAGGATTGTCTAAAGAAATATGGCAAACTTGAGTTTTTTTTGTGATTGAAATATTTTTATAAATATTCATTTTAATTATTGCAGGTTCAGTTTAAGAGGATTCTTCAATATATTTTTGAGCATCCAAGGCTGCCATGCATCCAAATCCAGCAGATGTAACTGCCTGCCTATACACAGAATCAGCAACATCGCCCGCGGCAAATACTCCCGGTTTGCTGGTTGATGTAACGTCTCCTGTTAGACCGCTTTTGATTTGGATGTAACCATTTTTCATATCGAGCTGATTCTCAAATATTTCAGTATTTGGTTTGTGTCCAATGGCAATAAAAACTCCATCAACTTCTAGCAAACCATGATTATCTAATTTTATCTTTTCAACAAACTCATTACCGATTACTTCTTTAAGTTGGTTGTTCCAAATTATTTCAACTTTTCCGTTTTTTTCTTTTTCAAAAATTCTATCCTGAAGAATTTTTTCAGCTCTCAAAGCATCTCTTCTGTGGATAAGGTAAACTTTAGAACAGATATTGCTCAGGTAAAGTGCTTCTTCTACAGCAGTATTTCCTCCGCCAACGACAGCCACTTCTTTATCTTTGTAGAAAAATCCGTCGCAAGTGGCACAAGCGCTCACGCCTCGACCTAAAAACTCTTGTTCTGATGGAATACCTAGATATTGTGCAGATGCACCCGTTGCTATTATTAACGTCTGGGTACAATATTCGTTGCTTCCTTTTAACAGAAAAGGGTTTTTTGAAAGGTCGACTGATTCGATATGATCATTGATAATTTCAACATCAAATTGTTTAGCATGTTCTTCCATCCTGGTCATCAATTCAGGACCCTGCAAGCCATCAGAGTCTCCGGGCCAGTTTTCAACATCCGTTGTTGTAGTAAGTTGACCGCCCATTTCTAAACCAGTAATTAAAACAGGATCAAGTCCAGCCCTTGCGGCATAGATGCCAGCACTATAGCCAGCTGGCCCAGAACCTAAAATTATAAGTTTTTTTTCTTGAGTCATTTTTTTAAAAGAAAGATTAATTTAACTCTATTATACTTACATAGCTATAATGCAGAATAATATTCTTAAATTTTTTGAATAAAAAGAGAACATCTTCAATTTCTGAATCTGTAAGAGCCAGATTCCAAGTGAGTTCTTCGACAAAGAAGCTGCTCTTAGACCTTTTCGTTTTATTCCAATTGTTATCAGGAATAATACTTAGCCTTTCTTTGCTGACATTTTCAATTGATGATTTCCAATGGATGGAATCTCCAAATGCTGCTGTTAGCAACAGTATTGGACTAGTTGGGGCTTGGGTAAGCAGTTTGCTATATTCTTTCTTAGGACTTTCTGCTTGGATAATCTCATTAATTCTTTTTATCAATCCTCTCAATTATTATTTGAAGAAAACCGATGAATTAGATGGAGAGGCTCAGATTAAATCTGGGGTCGTTACTTTTTTAGGATTTGTTATTTTATGTTTTTCGATTTCTCTTTTAATTAGCTTGCACATAGATCCATATAATAACTACTTCCCAGAGACTTCGGCTGGAATTTTTGGAAGTTATCTTTCTTCAGTTACCTTGCCCTATCTTAGTTCAGTTGGCACAACCATTGTAGGAGCCTTTTTCTTTATGGTTAGTTTGAGTTTATTGGTTAATTTACATTGGCAAGAATTGATTTCAGTCTTAAAAGACAGATTTATAAACCTCCTTTTTTACCTTAATAAAATATCGAAAGAAGGCTTCTCTTCTTTTAAAGAAAAAATAACTAAAAGTAGAGAAAAGAAAAATAGGCAAGAATTTCTTAATCAACATAAATCAAAGATAAGATCGATGCCAAAACCTGAAATAAAAAAAGCTGAGCCTAAGATTCCAGAGGGTAAAAAAGTTATTTTAGAGAAGCAGGAAGAGTTATTTGAAAAGAAAATTCCTGGGGAGATGCCAAAAATTTCTTTGCTAGACGAAAGAAAAGAAGTCAATAAGGAAATGTCTTCTCAACAGCTTTATGAGTTAGATATTTTGAAAGAAGCGTTAATTACTAAACTAGCAGAATTCAAAGTGACAGGTCCTGAGGGTGAATATGCAATTGTAAGAGAAACTATGCGCGGTCCAGTAGTAACTAGATTTGAAGTTGAACTGCCGAAGGGTATAAAAGTTTCAATGGTTTCAAATCTAAACAAAGATTTAGCTCGTTCGTTGGGAGTAGGAAGTATAAGAATAGTCGAAGTCATTGAAGGGAGAGAGACTATTGGGGTTGAAATTCCAAATGCCGATAGAGAAAGCGTTATGTTAGGTGAAGTTATTGCTTCGAAGGAATTTGAAGACGCCAAAAGCCCTTTAACTCTGGCTTATGGAAAAGATATTGAAGGGAAACCAGTCCTTGAAGACTTGGCGTCACTACCACACCTTTTGATAGCCGGGACCACTGGGTCAGGAAAATCGGTTGCTCTTAATTCAATGTTAATGAGTATTCTCTATAAAGCTAACCCTCAAGAAGTAAAATTAGTTCTAATTGATCCAAAGATGTTGGAACTTTCGGTCTATGAAGATCTACCTCATTTGCTTTGTCCAGTTATTACAGATATGTCTGAGGCTGCTTATGGATTGAGATGGTGTGTAAATGAAATGGAAAGAAGATACAAACTTATGTCTGCGTTATCCGTTAGAAACTTAAGTGGTTTTAATTCAAAAGTTAATAAAGCTACTGCTAATGGAAATCCAATTAAGGACCCAACAATGAAAATAGATGAAGAAAAGGGTATTACAGAAAATGATATTCCTGATTTGATTGAGTTACCTCAAATAGTTATAGCTGTTGATGAGCTAGCTGACTTGATGATGGTAGTTGGAAAGAAGGTTGAACAATTAATAGCCAGGTTAGCTCAAAAAGCAAGAGCTGCAGGCATACACATGTTGTTAGCTACTCAAAGACCTTCTGTTGATGTAATTACTGGTTTAATAAAAGCAAATATTTCTGCCAGAATGGCTTTTAATGTTGCATCCTCTATGGATTCAAGAGTAGTTTTAGATCAGGTTGGAGCAGAGCAGCTTTTGGGAAAGGGAGATATGCTTTATGTTGGATCTGGGACTTCAATTCCTCTTAGAGTTCATGGTGCTTTTGTTGGAGAAGAAGAAATAATAAGAGTCGTGAAAGATTGGAAGGATAAAGAAACAGTTAGTTATTTAGATGAAGTAACAAAAGCTCCCGAAGTCTCTGACGGAACAGACTCTGATGGAGATAATTCAGAAAAAGATGAGTTCTATGATCAAGCAGTTGCTTTTGTAGTTGAATCCAGACGAGCATCTATATCTGCAGTCCAGAGAAAATTTAGAATTGGTTACAACAGAGCAGCACGTTTGATAGAAACAATGGAAACCGCAGGCCTTGTAAGTGAGATGAATTCAAATGGAAATAGAGAGGTTTTAGCGCCAGGGCCTGATGCTGAATAAAAATCTCACAATTTTTTTTCTTATCCTTTTTCATTCAGTGTTAAATTCGGCTTGCTTGGAAGAACACAAACATTTATCAATTTTTTCCAAGGAGAAATTCTATAGCGCTGATTTCTCTCAATCATTTGAAACTAAAAAAAAAGAGACAATATTCGGCAAAATTATTTTAAAAAAACCTTTCTTTTTAAAGGTTTCAAATACGAATTTAAATTCGATCGAATCAGAAATTATCATTAATGAGAAATCAATTTATAGAATTGATTACGACCTTGATCAGGCGGTTAAATACAAGAAAGAAAATATTATTCATCAAATCCCTGCTGCATTTCTTCTCGAAGATTTGGAATCTATCTGTCTTAACTCCGCAAAGATAGATTGCTTTAATAATTCTTGTACTATTTTTCCTAAAGATAAAACCTACATTTCCAAAATAGATCTTATTTTTGATGATACTTTTATAACAAACATAAAATATCAGGATGCTTTTGGAGTTACGAGTGAAGTCATAATTACCAATTTTATCTCTCAGCCCAAACTTTCTTCTTCTGTATTTAGCTATAATTATGAAGTGAAAGATTTAATCTCGCTTGATTAAGATGATTGATATTCAAAATTTAAAAGAAAATTTATCCGAAACTATAGATAATCTATCAAGAAGAGGTTTTGAATTTGACAAAGATTATTGGCTAAAGACAGAGAAAAAAAGAAAAAAATTACAAGTTGAAACCGAACAACTGCAGGAAAATCAAAATAATTTAGCCCGAGAGATTGGAAAATTACAAAAAGATAAAAAAGACTTTTCAAAAGTAAAAAAGGAAGCATCAAAATCCTCTGCGGATTTAAAAATAAAAAAGAATGAACTTGATAAAGTTCAGGCTCAATTACAAGATTTCTTGTTATCAATACCAAATCTTATTGATACCAGAGTTCCAGATGGTAATTCAGAGGCAGATAATGTTGTTGTTGAAGAAATAGGAAAAAAACCAACATTTAATTTTGAAATTAAAGATCATCAAGAATTAGGTCTTTTGAGCGATGGAATAGATTTTGAGGCGGCTTCCAAGATTTCAAAATCTAGATTCGTGGTTTTCAAAGATTCGCTTGCTTTACTCAATAGGGCATTAATAAATTTTATGTTAGATGTTCATACGAAGGAACATTCTTATAAAGAGATTTACGTGCCATTAATTGTTAACTCAGATTCTCTGACTGGAACAGGCCAATTACCAAAATTTAAAGAAGATCAGTTTAAAATTGACGATGGCGAACAGGACTTGTATTTGATTCCCACAGCAGAAGTTCCTGTAACCAATTATCATAGAAATGAGATTTTAGAATTAGATAAGTTACCTATTTCATATGTTTGTCATACTCCTTGCTTTAGAAGCGAAGCTGGAAGTTACGGGCTTGATACCAAGGGCATAATTCGCCAACATCAATTTGAAAAAGTTGAACTAGTAAGTTTTGTAGAACCAGATAAGTCTGATGAACATTTGGAAATTCTTACCTCACACGCTGAAAATATTCTTAAGAAACTTAATTTGCCTTTTAGAAAAGTAATTCTGTGCTCAAAAGACATAGGATTTTCATCAAGCTTAACTTACGATTTAGAAGTTTGGCTTCCCAGTCAAGATAAATACAGAGAAATTTCTTCTTGTAGTAATTTTAAAGATTTTCAATCAAGAAGACTGAAAATAAGAATAAAGAAAGATAAAAAAAATATTCTTTGTCATACTCTCAATGGCTCTGGACTAGCAGTTGGTAGAACTATGGCAGCAATCTTAGAAAATTATCAAAATGAAGACGGGACAGTGTCTATTCCCGAAGCACTTAAACCTTACATGAATGATATAGAGACACTTTGATTTTTTTAATTCAAGATATTAAATATTACTGATAGAATCTTCAATCAAATTTAACTTCTAATATTATGGAAATTCTAATCGAGTATGGTCTTTTTGTTTTAAAAGCTTTCACTATCATTATTCTAATTTTCTTGCCCGTTTTCTTTTTTGTATCTTCGATGCGTCAACCAATTGAAAAAAATGAATCTTTAAAAATAAAAAATTTAACTAAGCGATATCAATCAATGGCTAATTCCTTGAAAGTATTAAGCATGAATAAAGAAGAAAAAAAGAAACTTAAAAAAACTCTTAAGAAAGAAAAAAAGGCCAACCCAAAAACAAAAAAGAAACCAGTTTATGTTTTAAATTTCCAAGGAGATATTGAAGCATCTAACGTAGAAAATTTAAAAGAAGAAATAAGTGCAATTCTTCAAAGTGAAACAAAATGTGAAGAAATAGTTCTCAACCTAGAAAGTGCAGGAGGCACTGTTATTGGATATGGTTTAGCTGCAGCTCAACTTCAGAGAATTAGAGATGCAGGAATCAAACTGACGGCTTGCGTTGATAAAGTAGCTGCTTCAGGCGGGTATATGATGGCATGTGTAGCAAATAAAATAGTTTCAGCTCCTTTTGCAATAATTGGCTCCATAGGAGTGGTAGCAGCAATTCCAAATTTCAGTAAAGTTTTAAAAAAATTAGATGTTGACTATGAGCTTCATACGGCAGGTGAATTTAAAAGAACGATTACTACTTTTGGAGAGACCACTGATGAAGGTAGAGAAAAGTTTAAAAAGGATCTTCAAGAAATTCATGACCTTTTTAAAGAGCATGTCTCAAAATTTAGACCTGAACTAAATATTTCCAAAGTTGCTACCGGAGAAATATGGGAGGGTACAAAAGCTCTAGAGGTAGGCTTGGTTGATGAGATCTCTACTAGCGATGAATACTTAATGAATTTTTCAAAGAAACATGAAGTATATGAAATTAAATTTGAAACTAAGAAAAAAATACAAGATAAACTAAGCAGATTTTTAAACACACTACTTAAGGATTTCATAAATACAATCGATGAGACTTTAAACAAAAATAGATTTAAGTAAATTAAAAGGAGAGATAATGATTTTAGCTAGAGTAATATGTTTGCTTCCAGGATTAATGCTTTTACCGAGTGGTATAGGGTGGATGATCAGCCCAGCTGAAACTAGTTCTAGTTTTGGATTCATATTTGATGACTTAAGTTTGGCTGCTCAAAATGCTTTGATACGAGATCTAACAGCTTTCTTTTTGATTGTTCCAATACTTTGTCTTTTAAGCTCAATCACTGCTAATCATCGTTGGATTTTTGCAGTAGCAATTTTATTTGGATTAGTAGTCTTAGCTCATATTGTTGCTGCAACAATTCATGAAACAGGTTTTATAATGGAAATGTTTCTACCAGAAATTGTCATATTGATCCTTTCTATTGCGGGAACATATTTGATGGCAAAACAACAAAACAAAACTTAATTTAAATTTTTATGAAGATCTGACAAAAATTAACCGAATAAGTGAATCAAAATTTTATTAAAATATATCTTTCAGTTTGATCAAAATAGTATCTAATATGTATTCAAATCAATTTATTTAAAGGTACATATGAAACTTTACGTAGGAAATCTCCCTTGGAGCATCGGTAATCAGGAACTAGAAGATTTATTTTCAAGCTTTGGAACAGTAACCTCTGCAAATGTAATAACAGACAGAGATACTAAAAGGTCTAGAGGATTTGGTTTTGTTGAATTAGATTCTGGAGGTCCAGAAGCAATTGAGGCAATGAATGAATCCGAAGTGGAAGGCAGAAAAGTTATTGTCAACGAAGCAAGACCCAAAACATAATTTATTCTGGCTGCTTTAGAGAATTAGCCCTCTATTCAGCCACCATATTTCGGCTGGAATGTATCGTTGCAGACTTTCCAGCCTAAAAAAATCAAAAAGCTTATTTTTTAAGAATCGCCGCTATTATTAGAAGAGAAACTAAGGCAATTAAGCCTTCTTCCCCAATAATAGATAAGATTGAAGAAAAATTAGATACTACTGATCCAAAAAAAGCAGTCTCAGGTCCAAAAATAATACCGACCAACAAAGAAACAGCTACAAATAAAGCCAAGACTTCAGTAACTTTGTACAGAAAGTTTTTTGCCGTCTCTAAATTTAACCAATCCATAATTTTTTGAAAAGGTAAGGGATCTTATGAAAGACCCCTTAGCCTATATCTTCAGTTATCTAAGTAACTGTATAAGAATAGCTGCTGCTAAAAGCCCAACGATTCCATTGTCACCCAATGTTTGTATGACAGCTATAAGCTGATTTAAAACATCACCAAAGAAAAAAGAGTTTCCGCCAAAAACAATTCCAGCAACAACTCCCAACCCGATTACACCAACTAAGATTCCAGTTAAACCTGAAACCAAGTCACGAATCATATTAAATGCAT
>Ga0066835_10000228_pt1 | contig 11311 bp, 16 predicted proteins | sample ETNtaG_3_FD_67280 | JGI IMG/M metagenome (GOLD analysis project Ga0066835, IMG submission 67280) | Marine microbial and viral communities from oxygen minimum zone, Eastern Pacific Ocean - ETNP201302SV84 | ecosystem: Environmental > Aquatic > Marine > Unclassified ... | reverse complement strand
AACTAAAAAGATTGACGAGCTAGAAGCACGTTTAAAGAAGATAGAAAAGAAGAAGTAAAATGTTTGATCAATTAGGAATGGAACTTACAGATATTTTAGCCCCTTGGATTGCAATACTAATATCTATATCGGCGGCTTTCTGGTTTAAGGACTTTGCAGTTAACCTAATGTCTGGATTAAAGTTTAAATTCAATCCTGCTTTTAACGAAGGCGATCATATTATATTAGATGATGACGATGCGATTATTGTTAAAATAGGATTACGTGAAAGTGTATTTGGTGTATATCGAGACAAAGGATATGTTTGGAGATTTATACCCAACGATAGATTAAAGTTTCATAAACTTGAAAAAATAATTAATCAAGATTTACATTTAGATAGCGAAGCAGAAAAAGGACGTAGAATGCAGGCAATGATAGATAAGGCACAAACAGACGCTATAGAAAAAAATACAAACGAAATAAAAAATATTAAAAATGGAAAAAGATAATAAATTAGAAGAGGGGGCGAAGCCGGTGGCAGATGTCAAGAAAAAAGTAAACGTAGAGTTAGAAGTAGATACTTCTGTGAAGGACCTAGGTCCAAATCCATATGCAAAATTAATACATATGGCAAGAGCCGTAGATGCTTGGAGAATTTTTCCAAGATTATTCCTAACTGTTTACATTGTACTTTTATACAAGTGTGTAATTTGGTATATGAACTTACCAAGTCCTACTATGGAACAATCAGGTTTGATTAGTATTGTAGTTGGTGCAGGTGCGGCATGGTTTGGATTATACACAGGAACCAGCAAGAAGTCTGACAAGTAAATTAGCTGATAAGTAATAGTATGGACTATTACAACAGCCTAGGTGTCTCACGAAACGCCACTAGTAAAGAAATTAAGAGTGCATACAAGAAACAAAGTATGCAACACCACCCTGATCGCACGGGTGGCGACGATACCAAATTCAAAGAAATAAACGAAGCATACCAAACATTATCTGATCCTCAAAAGAAACAGATGTATGATCAATTTGGTACAACAGATCCACAACAAATGCACAGAACACACCAAGGTCAACAGTTCCATTTTAACATGGGCGGTAATGGTTTTGAAGAAGTGTTTAGCACATTCTTTGGCGAAGGCTTTGGACAAGCTAATCCATTTCAAGGACGCAGACAAATGCGTAATCAAGATATAACTATCGCCGCAGACATTACATTAGAAGATATTATAAATGGTAAGGAAGTAATAGCTACATATAGGTTACCTAGTGGCAAAGAGCAAACAGTAAACATTACATTACCAAAAGGAGTACGTCCTGGAGATACAATACGTTATTCAGGAATGGGAGGAGACCAAGTTCCTAATATGCCAAGAGGCAATTTGTTTGTTAAAGTAAGAGTCAGAAGACACCCTGACTATGAAGTAGATGGCATAAATTTATATATAGAGAGAAACGTTAGTGTATTCGATCTATTACTAGGCTCAAACATTAGAGTTAAAACATTACACGGAAAAGAAATAAGTGTTAGTGTTCCTCCAGGCTCAAACTCAGGTACAACTTTTAGTATAAGTGGACAAGGCTTGCCAGATCAAAGAAGTGGTAGAACTGGTAACTTGTTTATGAAAGTAATTGGTATAACACCAAGTATTACAAACGAAAACATTAGAGAAAGACTAGCAAAGATAAAAGATGAAATTGATATATCACCCAAATAGTTGGTTAGAAAGAAAAGTAGATCCATTTGATTTTGACAATCTAAATGCAAAAGAGATTGAAGAACAAATGATTGAAATTATGGATAAGAACCAAGGAGTTGGACTTGCGGCTAACCAAGTTGAACTTAATGCACAAATCTTTATTATCAAACCAAAGGGGTTAGAAGGATACGAAGACGACAAACCTTTTGCAATCATCAATCCTAAAATTACACAGGTGTCAGAAGAGATGGTTGAAGGTGAAGAAGGCTGTTTAAGTTTTCCATTACTATACTTTAAGGTTAAAAGACCTTTAGGATTGGTAACAGAGTGTCTTGACTCTAGCGGAAAAGAGTGTACAATAGAGTTAACAGGTTGGAATGCGAGAATCTTTGGTCACGAATATGATCATCTTTACGGAATCAACTATATTGATAGAGTAAGCAAGTTGAGATTAGATATGGCTAAGAAGAAGCAGAACAAATTATTGAAACGAATATCAAGACAAGTTAAGGATACTAAATTATATGGTTGAACCAAGTGAACAGTTACAGTTAGTTTTTGATAAAGCAGTAGATGTTGCAAAGAAATTACATCACGAGTATGTAACTATTGAACATTTACTCTTTGCCATGTTATGTGAGGATAGCTTTGCTAAAATTATAGAAGGCTATGGTGCAGATCCAGAGTTCCTTAAGAAAAATGTAGAGAATTATTTAAAAACACAAACGGAAACTATTCAATTAGATAAAGCACAGGCTAAAAAGTACAAGCCTAAGAAGACACACGCAGTTGAAAGAGTTTTAAATAGAGCATTTACGCAAGTATTGTTTAGTGGACGTAATCATATTGATTGTTCAGATGTATTTTTAAGCATTATGAACGAAAAGAAAAGCTGGTCTTACTATCATATTAGCAAATGTAATATTGATAAAGATAAATTTGCAGATTATCTAAGTAATGAAGTAGCAGATAGCTATGAAGATGAAGAAATGCAAGGTATGGCTACTAGAGCTTTACGTTCATTTACAACAAATCTAAACTTAGAAGTAGACAAAGGTAAAATTGATCCTGTTATAGGACGTATAGAAGAATTAGATTCTATTGCACTCGCTTTAGGTAGACGTGCAAAGAATAACGTTTTGCTAGTGGGTGATCCAGGCGTAGGTAAAACAGCTATTGCTGAAGGCCTTGCCTGGAACATCGTCAACAACACAGTTCCAGACTTCTTAAAAGAGTATAGTGTTTACAACTTAGACATAGGAAGTATGTTAGCAGGTTCTAAATACAGAGGTGACTTTGAAGAACGTTTCAAACTTGTTATGTCAGCACTTAAGAAACGTGGTAAAACTATTGTATTCATTGACGAAGCACATATGATGAATGGTGCAGGTGCAGGTGGTGGACAAAGTTCAAACGATCTAGCTAATATGTTAAAGCCTGTGTTAACAAAAGGTAATATCAAAGTAGTAGCAAGTACTACTTGGGAAGAATATAGAAAGTATTTTGAAAAAGACCGTGCATTAATGCGTAGGTTTGCAAGAGTAACTGTTGATGAACCAAGTAAAGAAGTAACAAAAGATATCTTGGAAGGTATTAAGAAGTATTATGAGGAGTTTCATAACACAGTTATTACAGAACAAGCTATTGATACTGCAATTAAATTAAGTGTGAAGTATCAAGCAGATAAGAAGCTACCAGATAAAGCAATTGACTTGATTGATTGTGCTTGTAGTAGATTTAATTTAAAAGATCCTAAAGCTGAAAAGGTAATAGGTGAAGAAGAAGTACAATTTGAACTTGCAAAAGCAGTTAACTTACCTGAAGAGCAAGTCAAAGAAAAAGAAACTAACAATCTAGCTAAACTTGAGAAGAATCTTAAAGGTGAGATTTACGGACAAGACAAAGCAATTGATGAGATTGTTGATAAAATACTTGTTGCCCAAGCAGGGCTTAAACAAGAAAACAAACCAATTGGATCATTTGTATTCATGGGTCCAACTGGTGTAGGTAAAACTGAAACAGCAAAACAACTTGCTGGCCAGTTAGGTGTTAAATTAGTTAGATTTGATATGTCAGAGTATCAAGAGAAACATAGTGTTGCCAAGCTAATAGGTTCTCCTCCGGGATACGTAGGCTTTGAAGAAAATGCAGGACTATTGATTACTAAACTACAAGAACATCCTAATTGTGTGTTATTGTTAGATGAAATTGAAAAATCACACCCTGACGTAAGTTCTTTATTACTACAAATCATGGACAATGGTTTTGTAACAGGCTCAAATGGTAAAACTGCTGACTGTAGAAACATTGTACTGATCTTAACTACTAACTTAGGTTCACAAGAAGCAGAACAAAATGCTATTGGCTTTGGTGATGTAACTAAAGACTACGAAGATACAGAGTTGAAAAAGTTCTTTGCACCAGAGTTTAGAAATAGACTTGATGGAACAATGACATTTAATAAACTTGAAAAGAATACAATGATAAAAATTGTTGGCAAGTTCCTAGTAGAACTAAAAACTATGCTAACTGAGAAAGGTGTCACAACAACTGTAAGTGACGATGCAATAGACTTGTTAGTTGACAAAGGCTTTGATGCTAAGATGGGTGCAAGACCTTTACAACGTGTAATTGACAAGGACATTAAGACTCCTTTATCTAAGAAACTCTTGTTTGGTGATTTAAAAGATGGTGGTACATTAAATATCGATATTAAAGACGATAAATTTGTATTAAATATCGGTAAAATCAAGGAGCAAGAAACCGTTGATCAAAAAAACTAGTAATAAACTGTTCTGGGACAAGTACGCCTACAAGCTAGGAGTATATAATTCAGCTACACATATCTTCAGAAACAAACGTCTGCAGAATGCTAGAGATATTATTGACGGACTAGAACTTAAGAGTGGACAAGGACAGCCATTAAGATTAAAGTTTCATAGATACTCGCAAAGAGAAACTGACATTACAGAAAATGATTTCTTTGATCTTAAAGTTTTAATTAGTCATTTCCAAGATAAAGAAGATTTTATGTTAAGATGTGAAGGCTCACGTCTAGGTATATACTCTAATAACGTACAATGGTTAAAAGTTATAGCTAGAAAGCTAAAAGATGTTCCTTGGTTATGGGAACCTAGTATGCCTAACTTAGAAAAGAATACTATTGTTGTAAACAAGCCAATAGAATATGAATTCAAAGCATACCTAAATGGTACTGCGGATCCTAACTTTGCAGAATATTGTTTAAGCAATACGGATAAGATTAGAGCAGGAGATAGGCTAATACGTGATCTAAAACAGGAACGTAATTTAAAGGGCAAATACATATATGTTAAGAATGATAGCATATTAACTATCGTTAGATTGTTCTTAAATGACAATATAATGCGGATCGATAAGCTCGTGTACCAACCCGAAACAAGATAAGTACTTGTATGAAGAAGAAAACTAAAGTATTTGGAAAGAAGAAAAAGAAAGACATACCCTTTGAACCTAAACCATATTACTATACACAACGTGATTGGGATAGAGCAGTAGGGTGGGGAAAAGTGCCTAAAGAGTACCAATACCCCGGATTAGATTATTCGGATAAATAATACTATGTCCAGTTCAGAAACAATTATGTCAAACCAAGTCCATGCAGGTGACTCTACAAGCACCGTTGTCACAGGTGATAACTTCAAAGGTGACGGATTCTATGGTAGAGCAGATGGTTTTCACACAGTTCAATACAACGTATCGGGCTTTAATGGAACTATTAAAATGCAAGGTACACTTGCAACTACACCAGCAGAAGCAGACTTTTTTGATATAGCAGGAACTGAGTCAAGTGGCACAGAAGGTAGCTATTTTTATAATTTTACAGGTAACTTTGTATATGTAAGAGCTCACGTAACGTTTACGTCAGGTACTGTACAGAGCATTTTATTGAATCACTAGGATAATAGCATGAAGAACTTTATTAATATTGTATGGGAAAACAAGGCATTGAGCGAAGTAGATGAGTATCTAGTAGATACTGTACTAGAATGTGCTGATGAGGCCTTAGTAGAAGATGAAACTAACTACGAAACATACGATACTATAGATGGTGGTACTGTATTAGCTGTAGAGCTACATAAACAGCTTAATGATGACGAATCTACAGTTATAGCAGAGCGATTAGCTAATAAATTGTTTGATTTAGGCCACAATAACTTCGATATCGAAATTTCCGTCTAGCTTTAAACTATGATAAATACTCTTAGTATAGGAGTATTCTATGTCTAAAACATTTAAAGATTATTTAAAAGAAACAGAGGAACAAAACCGCTGGGTTGAAGAAACCTATGAAGGTGATGATTTCTATATCGCATATGGTGATATGTGGTTCAACGAAGACGAGATTGTAGACGAAGCTGAATACCAAGGACGTAAGGTAAAACTTGGAAAGCCTATGAGAGGCGACGTTAAGAAGTTCAAAGTTTACGTCAAAGATCCTAAAACAAAGAATGTTAAAAAAGTAAACTTCGGTGATCCAAACATGAAGATTAAGAAATCAAACCCTGCAAGACGCAGATCATTTAGAGCAAGACACAACTGCGATAATCCAGGGCCAAGAACAAAAGCAAGATATTGGAGTTGCCGCAAATGGTAAAACTAGTTGAATTTAGCGAAGACAAATACGAAGACGATTTAGGCTTTAATGTTGTTGAAGACTTATGTCAACACATGAGAAACGATCCTATGTTCTATCGTAAGCAGTACTATCCAATGATGGCACTTATTCAAGACAAACTTAAAAAGGGTGAAACACTTGATCAAAGAGAAATGTTAGCACCTATGATAGAAAAAGGTTGTAAGCATTACTGCTCCAAGTATGACATTCCTAAAAGTCCAGAAGAACTTTTAACTAAAGAAGACTATACTGCAATAGTTGAAAAGTTATATGGAGAAGAAATGGAGTTGATCAGAGATGGAGAGTACTAATGTTTCTAAGGGAACTATTCGAGGCTCCTAAGACTGCCGTATTTGCTTTCGGGCGAATGAATCCTCCAACAATAGGACACGCAAAATTAGTTGATGTTGTAAAGCAACAGGATGGTAAACCTTTTCTTTTTTTAACACATACACAAAAACCTAAAACAGATCCTTTAAGTTTTGCAGAGAAAGTTTTCTTTGCACAAAAAAGTTTTACAGGTATTGAGATAGGAAATCAAACAGTTAAAACAATTATAGATGCTATGAAGCATTTAGAAAAAGCAGGCTACACAGATATCATTTATGTAGCAGGATCAGATAGAGTTGCATCATTTGAAAAATTATTAAATGACTACAACGGAAAAGATTATAATTTTAACTCAATCAATATAGTAAGTGCAGGACAACGTGATCCAGATGCCGAAGGTGCTGAAGGTATGAGTGCAAGTAAACTTAAAGCCGCGGCCGCAGAAGGTGACTTTGAAACTTTTAAAACAGGTGTTGCTGGAGATGAAAAACTAGCCCAAATGATGTACAACAAAGTTAGAGCAGGTATGGGCATAGAAGAAAGTTTACAAGAGCTAGTAGTAAAACAACAAAAGCCTAAAATAGATGTACTTAATAACATAGCAAGTAGAAGCGATGGTAAACCTTTTCCATTAAGCTGGAACGCAGACTCAAATGAAATTACAGTAGGTGGCAAGATATATGTAGCACCTAGCGAAGCAAACAAATTTTTACGTTTTTACGATAATCAAGAAAAAGAAAATCAAGAACTAATGAACAAAGCTCTACAAAGTGCAAGTAAGACAGCTAACCTATTTAAAAACATAGGTATAGATTTTGTTTGGAAACAAAACGAAAACTTTGCAGACGGTAAAAAAAAGGGTAAATCAAGACCCGGCAGAGTAAAGAAAGCAGGAGCAAGTTGTAAAGGTTCAGTAACAAGTTTAAGAGCGAAAGCTAAAAAGGCCGGTGGAGAAAAAGGTAAGATGTATCACTGGTGTGCTAACATGAAGTCAGGGAGAAAGAAGTGACGTTTAAGGATATGTCTTTAGATGAAAAGATTGATAACTTAAAAATGCGTATAAGAGGTTTTAAAAACAAACACAAAGAAACACTATATAAAGAAGATGGATATAAAAACACTACAGAAACTAGCAGGGATAGGGCAGTTCGAAGGCTATACGGAATACAAGGTTGACGAGAACCCTAGCATTACTGCAACTGCTATACGCAAAAAAGAAAAGAAGCTAGGAGTGAAGCCTGGCGATAGTGAATGGTTTAAACTTTGGTTTAGTAAACCTTACATGACAGGTACACCAAAGTTTAGAGGCAGAAAGAAAAAGTAATGAAAGTACGTCAGTTATATGAAAATGGTGGATTAATTGTACCAGGTGTTAATACAACATCTGATGTAGGACCTGACGAAATCAAGAAACAAGCTAAGAAGTTTGGTAATAAGGTTGACAAAAAAGGAGTTCCAGTATATAATATGCACAAGAAGGCTCATAAAAATAGTGATCCAAATACTTTATTCAATTTAGGATTAGCTGAGTCGAAAGAAGAAATATGGAACGAATGGAAAATTATGCCACAAACTATTAAGCCAATGGGTTTAGTACATAAGAAAGGCACAGGACCTAACAATAGGTTTGACTATAAAAACAAAGGCAACAATAGAGCCAACGAAGCTGATGCTACGGAAATATCAAGTGCAAGTGAAATATATGTTGATATGGACGGTGTGCTTGTAGACTTTTTTGATGCTTGGACAAAACTATTAGGTGTAGATGATTGGAAAGAAATAAAAGACGTTCCTGCCGCACTACAAAAAATTAGAGATACAAAAGACTTTTGGATAGACCTAAAGCCTACTTCAAACTCGCAAAACTTATTAAACATCATTAAGGAACTAAAAGGAGAGTATAAGATATTAAGTGCTCCTATGTCTGATGATGAAAGAGTTGAACCTAGCAAACGTGAATGGGTAAAGAAACATTTAACAGCATTTCCTCCTAAGGAAGTTATTATTAGTGCAAACAAAAGTCAATATGCAACACAACCAGATGGAACACCAAACATACTAATTGATGACTTTGGTCAGAACGTTGCTAAATGGGAAGCCTCAGGTGGTGTAGGATTTAAACACAAAGACCATAAGTTCGAAAGAACTGCAAACAACTTAAAACAATATTTTGACAAACCAGTTGAGGAAAGAGAATTGACAAAAGGTGAAGAAAAAGATAAAGAACGTTTCGTAAAAGGAATGAAGAAAAATGCTAAAGACTTTAAAAAACGTTATGGTAAAGATGCTAAAGCAGTTATGTATGCTACTGCTACTAAGATGGCTAAAGAAGGCGATCTTATACCTCTTCCGAAAAATAGTTTCTCGGTAGATTCAGATGCTACTGACTATGACTTTATGAAACTAGGACGTAACATGGCTAATATTAAAACAACTGATCCAGATGATGCTAACATGGGTGATCAAGATATCTTCTTAAACTTCTTTGGTGGAGACATAGAAGCTAAACACATGATTAAAAACCTAAAACGTTTAGGATATAAAGTTGGTGATGTAAGTGGTTATCAGGATCATAACTTTGACCCAGAGCCTACAGATGGAGAAGCACCACCACAAGTTAAGAGCAAAGATGTACCACAGTTTATAGGACGCAAGGGTAAAGTGCCATTGGATAAACTAAAGCCCGTACAACGTGATCGTAGTTGGCAAAAGCTAGGTAAAGCACTACAACGCACAGGAGATAAGAAGTATGCTCCTATACTATGTGATATGGACGGTTGTATTGTAAATGGACATCATAGATACGATGCTCTACGTTTACGTGGCCAAAAAGAAGCCAGAGTACACATGATCAACGGCCGTTTAAAAGAGATCATGCAACTAATGAAAAGATAAATATTACTATGCGTATAAGAGAAATCAAAAAGAATAAACCAAGTAAGCCAAGAGATCCTAACTTTCAGGCTATGCAGAGCCTACGTAAAAGTGGTGCCGCAGGAAGCCATGGTGACAAAACTAAAGAGATTCCACGCAAAGAAAAACACAAGGGTAAAGCATACGATATAAACAATGAAACTGCTACACCAGGTGCAACTAGCGCCGGTAATATTGCAACAGTGGCAAATCCACATATAGCAAACAGTAAAGCAAAGCCTAAGAAGCAAAAACCTACAGATAACGCACTAGATAACAAGAGTCACGGATTATTTGGTCAACCCTTAAAAAGGCTAAATAATAGTAAGGAAACGCAAATGAAAAGCAAAGACTTAATACAAGAAAATTTAGCCGACGAGGCTTCTAAAGTAGAGCAAGATCACGAAGTACAAATGGCAAGAGCCCAACTGTACAAGATTGCGAAGTATTCTATTAAGCTACACGAGATGCTTAAAAACGTTTCAGAACAAGAAGGATTAGAAGGTTGGGTACAATCTAAGATCACAAAAGCATCAGACTACATTGGTGCAGTATATCACAACATGGATTACGAGCAAAAGTTTGAAGAAGTTAGTGAAAGCATTAACGAAGCAAAGGATTGTAACTGTGGACCAGATTGTGCTTGTAAAGGCGACTGTGGTTCTGATTGTAACTGCGGACCTAACTGCAACGAAAGTGTTAAAGAAGAAGTTTTAGACGAAAAAGATCCTTGTTGGAAAGGTTACAAACAAATAGGAATGAAGAAGAAAGGTAAAAAAGAAGTACCTAACTGCGTTCCTGAAGATTACACATCATCTTTAGCAGATAAATTAGAAGCAGAGAAGTCCGAGTATGTATACGAAAAACAAAAAGGCGTTGACGGCAAAGTATGTTGGAAAGGCTACAAACGTATGGGTACAAAGAAAAAGGGCGGCAAAACTGTTGATAACTGCGTAAAGATGTAATGAAAATAAAACACCTCACAAACGAAACATTCACCTTCAACGAAAAACCTGAAAAAGGTATTTTCGGTAAAGCATTAGATAAAGCTAAGGCAGGATTTGATTACGTTGGTGGTGATGATGGAGCAATAGCTAACTTTGCCAAACAGGCAAGTACAAAGTATGGCGGTGCTCACGGTAACAAACAGCCTAAGAAGCCAGGCTTTGGTGGTGCATTACGTAAAGGACTAGGACTTGCACCAGACGACGGCAAGGGTGGTAAAACTGCAAAAGCACCTAAAACAAATACAAAAGCGGCGGCTCCAACTGTAGAGCCTAAGGTTGTTAAAAAAGGCGATCCTATTAGAGACGTAGGTGATCTTCCAAGCGGTAGTGCATACCAAGATGGAAAGTCTACTTGGACATATACAGGTACTGAGTGGACAGATGGAACAAACAAGCTAGACGCAAATACTGGCTGGAGAAAGTTCCAAAAGGCCATTCAAAAAGGCCAGGCTTTCGTAGCTAAAAAATAAACTTCCGATAAATACTTTAAATTAACAAACAGAGGATACTATGGCCTTTTTAGTTCATAACCTACCACCTGTAGAAGTATATGTAAAGAAAGAATACTTATACGACCTACAAAAGGGTCACGGAGAGTTTACTCCAGGTATATGGATTTCAATCAGAAGTATAATGGGCAAGGCTCTGTATGTAGAAACACTATTAACAGAGTATGGTGCTCTATATGATAAACTTCCTTTATCAGCATTTGT
>Ga0066835_10000225_pt1 | contig 11385 bp, 6 predicted proteins | sample ETNtaG_3_FD_67280 | JGI IMG/M metagenome (GOLD analysis project Ga0066835, IMG submission 67280) | Marine microbial and viral communities from oxygen minimum zone, Eastern Pacific Ocean - ETNP201302SV84 | ecosystem: Environmental > Aquatic > Marine > Unclassified ... | reverse complement strand
TTTACATTTACAAAATCTCCAACATTAAAATTTTCTTTTGGAAAAACAACAGTTGTGTTTTGTTGATTTCTTCCAGCCCAATGTAAACTAGATTTTTTTGATTCTTTTTCGATTAAAACTTCAACAGTCTTGCCTATGAATTGTTTGCTTCGGTACATACTATGTTTTTGTTGTAAATCAACAATTTCACTTAACCTTCTGCTCTTTGTTTTTTCATCTACGTTATCTTCTAGTTTTTTTGCTGCAAGAGTACCTGGCCTTTCCGAATATTTAAACATGTATCCGAAGGAGTATTTTACCTTATCCATAAGGGAAAGAGTCTGCTTGTGATCGTCCTCGGATTCATTAGGAAAACCAGAAATCATATCGTGACTTATACTACAATCAGGAATGATTTTAAAAATATTATCTATTAAATCTAAATATTCTTTTCTGGTGTGTTGTCTATTCATCGCCTCAAGAACACTATCACTACCACTTTGAACAGGTAAGTGAATGTAATTACAAATATTTTCATATTTAGCCATAATATTAATTACTTCAATAGACATATCCTGAGGGTTTGATGTTGAAAACCTTATCCGCATTTTAGGTTGCGTTAGGGCACACATTTCTAATAATTTTGCAAAATTAATGGATGACGCTCTCTGAATTTCACTTGCCTTAGAAAAATCTTTTTTTAATCCACCTCCATACCAAAGGTAACTATCAACATTTTGTCCAAGTAGAGTAATTTCCTTAAAACCTTTTTCACTTAAATCATTTAGTTCCTCAATGATTGACTGTGGATCTCTACTTCTTTCTCTTCCTCTCGTGAAAGGAACAACACAAAAAGTACACATATTATCACACCCTCTAGTAATTGATATAAATGCATTAACACCATTTGAATTGATCCTAGTGGGGGTTATATCACCATAAGTTTCGTCTTTTGATAATATAACATTTACGGCTGATTTACCATCTTCTATCTCTTCAAGTAAATTTGGTAGGTCTTTATATGCGTCAGGACCAACAACCATATCTACAATTTTTTCCTCCTCCAAAAACTTATGTTTTAGCCTTTCAGCCATGCAGCCTAATACACCAACTTTAACCCTAGCGTTTGATTTCCTTACTTTATTGAATTTCTCTAGTCTTTTTCGAACAGTTAATTCAGCTTTTTCTCTTATTGAACATGTGTTAACCAATATCAAATCAGCCTTATACATATCATTAGAAGTTTTGTATCCGTTTTTTGAAAGAATGGACGCAACTATCTCGCTATCGCTAAAATTCATAGCACACCCATAGCTTTCAATATAAACTGACTTATTTTTATTTTTATCAGTTGTATTTTCTAAAACCAGAGTATCACCGTTATATTTATACGGATTTTTTTCGCTCATTGTTCATTTATTATTGAGACATACAAATATATAGAAAATACGACAATTTGTCATGTTATTAATTTTAACTTTTTTTTTATGGCTTGATATTTGAAATGTTGAGTTATGAAAAAAAAATCTACATTTGTACACTTAAAAATCAAAAATGGCAGACAATTTAGTTATAGTTGAGTCACCGGCAAAAGCCAAAACAATTGAGAAATATTTAGGAAATGAATTCAAAGTTGCTTCAAGTTTTGGTCATATTTCTGACTTGCCTTCAAAAAATATTGGTATTGATATTGAAAATGATTTTAAGCCTAATTATGAGGTTTCATCGGATAAAAAGACTGTCGTTAAGAACTTAAAGGACCTTGTTAAAAAATCTAAGACCGTTTGGTTGGCTAGTGATGAAGATAGAGAAGGTGAAGCTATTGCATGGCATCTTTTTCGAACACTTAAGTTGAATGCTGATAATACAAAAAGAATTGTTTTCAACGAAATTACTAAGTCAGCTATTACCAATGCTGTTAACAATCCAAGATCCATTAATTATAATTTGGTTGATGCTCAACAGGCAAGAAGAGTTCTTGACAGAATCGTTGGTTATGAATTATCACCGGTTTTGTGGAGAAAAGTAAAAGGGGGCCTTTCAGCTGGAAGAGTTCAGTCAGTAGCTGTTAGATTATTGGTTGAAAAGGAGAGAGAAATTAGGGATTACAACTCAACTTCTTCATTTAAGGTAGAGGCTAGATTCAAGAATTCTGATGGAAAAGAGTTTACTGCTAGATTATCAAACGAATTTAGTTCTCAGGAGGATGCAGTAGCATTTTTGAGTAATTTAAACGGAGCAATATTTAGTGTTTCTGAAATTATAAAGAAGCCATTGAAAAAATCAGCTCCAGCTCCTTTTACAACTTCTACCTTACAGCAAGAAGCTTCAAGAAAATTATCATTTCCTGTTTCTAAGACTATGAGTGTAGCCCAAAGACTATACGAATCAGGTCATATAACCTACATGAGAACAGACAGCGTAAACTTGTCAACTCTAGCCATTGATGAGGCAAAAAAACAGATCATTAATACTTTTGGTGATTCATACTCAAGTCCTAAAAAATACAGTACAAAATCCAAAAGTGCTCAGCAGGCACATGAAGCAGTTAGACCAACAAACTTTTCAATGTCTGTAGATACCATCAAAGATTATGATCAAAAAAGATTATACAGTTTGATATTGAATAGAACATTGGCTTCTCAAATGAAGCCAGCTGAATTGGAAAAAACTAACATTAAAATTTCTAGTTCAAAAGGTGCTGAAATATTTTTTGCTAGTGGAGAGGTAATTAAGTTTGATGGTTATTTAAAATTGTATCAAGTATCCAAGGATAATGATAACGATGAAAATGATGGTATTTTACCTGGGTTTAATGAAAATGAGGTTTTAGAATTGTGTGAAATATTCGCTCAACAAAAATTTAGTAGACCTCCTTTTAGATATTCTGAAGCATCTTTGGTTAAGAAGTTAGAGGAGTTGGGAATTGGAAGACCATCTACATATGCCCCAACAATTTCAACAATTCAAAATAGAGGTTATGTTGAAAAAGGATCTACCGAAGCAAAATTAAGACCAGTCATAAAAATTAACTTAGTTAATGGAGCCATTTCAGAGGAAACATTGAGTGAAAAATTTGGTTCAGACAAAGGAAAACTAATTCCCACGGATATTGGAATGATAGTAACCGATTTTCTTACTAATCATTTTGAATACATAATGGATTATAATTTTACTGCGAGGGTTGAGCAAGATTTTGATAGTATTGCAGAGGGTAAAAAAGATTGGACAGAAATGATGAAAAAATTTTATGGAAATTTTCATCCTGTTGTTGAAGATGTACAACAAAATGCATCAAGAGAAAGCGGTAAGAGAGTATTAGGAGCACATCCTGAAAATAATAAAGAAATCAGTGTAAGACTTGGAAAGTTTGGACCTATGGTTCAAATTGGAACTGTTGATGACGATGAAAAACCTAAGTTTGCAAGTTTGCCACAAGATCTTCAGATTGAATCAGTCACATTAGATGAAGCATTATCACTTTTTGAATTACCCAGGACACTTGGTGAATTTCAAGGGGAAGATTTAGTTGCTAATAATGGAAGATATGGACCATACATAAAATTTGGTAAAAAATTTATTTCTATTCCGGTAGGTAAATCACCAACGTCTATTACTTTAGAGGATGCAATTTTATTGATTGAGCATAAAATAAAAGCTGATGCTCCAATACATGTTTACGAAGGAAAAGATGTTCAAAAAGGAAAGGGAAGATTTGGGCCATATATCAAGTGGAATAATATGTTCATTAATGTAAATAAAAAATATGACTGGGATAACCTAACTATTAATGAAATTGAAGAGCTTATTGAGGATAAAAAGCAAAAAGAAATTGAAAAAGTTGTGCATAACTGGGAGGAAGAAGGAATCAGGGTAGAAAAGGGAAGATGGGGTAAGTTTTATTTGATTAAATCTAAAAAGAAAATACTCCTTGATAAAAATCTTGATGTACATGCAATGAGTATAGGTCAGGCAAAGGAAATCTATAAGGCAAACTCTTCAAATAAATCAAAAAAATAAAAATGGGTTCAGATTACATGACATCCCCCTTTGATGATTTATTGAAGCCTGTAGATGAACATTTGATAGTACACAACGAATTGATGTCTCCATTAATTTTGGGGAATAGAATAAAAATTCACTCTGAAGAAAATGGTATTCCAGACCTAGATACAGTGAAGATAGCGTTATTAGGCATTCCTGAGGAAAGAAATTCTGTGGATTATCTCGGTGATGAACTTAATCTAAATGAAATAAGAAAATCTTTTTATAACCTGTACCCTGGAAACTGGTCAAATGGAATTTCAGATCTAGGAAATTTAATATTAGGTAATAATTCTGAGGAGACATACGGCAGACTAATATCGTTATTAACAATCCTTTTCAAGAAAGATATAATTCCAATTTTAATCGGTGGCAGTCAAGATTTGTTGTACTCTGTTTACAGGTCTTATGATTCTATTCAAAATACTGTCAATATAGTGAACGTAGATTCCAATTTTGATTTAGGAGATTCATCAAAACCTATAAATAATCTTAGTTATTTGGGTAAAATTATTTTGGAGGAACCACATAATTTGTTCAATTATTCTAATATCGGATATCAAACTTACCATAATTCTCAAGAGGAAATTGACTTAATGGACAATCTATACTTTGAAGCATATCGTCTGGGTGAGGTTTGCTCAAAAATCAGATTAGTTGAACCTGTAATGAGGGATGCAGATATAGTAAGTATTGATATGAAATCTATCAGATCATCTGAATTAAGCTCAAGACAAAAGTTTTCACCAAACGGATTTGACGGAAAAGAGATTTGCGCTATCAGTAGATATGCTGGGATTAGCAACAAGGTAAGTTCATTTGGTATTTTCGAATATAAATCCTCGAATGAAGATGAGGTTACAGAGATGCTTATTTCCCAGATAATTTGGTATTTCATTGAGGGAGTTAATTGCAGAATAACAGATTCAGATTTTAATAATGAAGATGAATACAACAAATTCACTGTTATTGTTGATGAATATGAGTTAATTTTCTACAAAAATAAAATTACTTCGAGATGGTGGATTGAAATTTTTGGTGAGGGTTCTAATACTAAACTTAAACAAACAACGTTATTACCCTGTACGATAGAAGATTATGAAACAGCTAAAAAGGGTAATATTCCAGATAGGTGGTTCAAAGCAATAAAGAAAAATATTTTATAGTTTTGCATAATATTAAAATTTAGATAATACTATAATTTGTTTATTTGAATTTATATGGGTAAGTTTACCCCACTTTTTTAAAAAGTAGACGGACAAATGAGAAAAATTTTAAACCTTTTTATCATAGCATTAATTGCTTTTAGTTGTGGTTCAAATGGTAACCTAAACAAATCCAAAGGTGAACTTGTTGGAGTAAAAGGAAATAAATATTTTGCTGAAAAACCATTTGGGATGGTTCTTGTTCCGGGTGGTTCTTTTATCATGGGTAAGTCAGATGATGACATGCCATCAATTCAAGATGCCCCAACCAAAACAGTTACTGTTAGATCATTTTACATGGATGAAACAGAAATAACAAATGCTGAGTACAGACAATTTGTTAGATGGGTTAGAGACTCCGTTATCAGAACGGCATTAGCTGAACAGTTTAGAGACAGAGATGATATCGGACCTGAAAGTGAATATTTTAAATATTTATATAAATCTGAAAAAGCTAGTAAAGAATCAGATGAAGATTCTGACTGGGACGGAAAAACAGATATAGACTGGGATGTCGATTTAGATTTCTTTGGTCCTACATATGGAAATGTCAAGTCATCATACTCCAGAGATTCAATTTTCTTCAATGAAGATAGTGAGTATGCTGAGGTTGTAAGAAGATTTTTATTTGAAGAGGACCAAATATTTAATGATATGATATTCTCTTGGAAAGTTGACAAATTTACCTATGAGAATAAATACACCAATCTGTCTGGACCTAATGGATATTTAGCAAGGATGGATGAGCACAAAAGACTTGCAATTGAAAGTTTTTATGATGAAAATGGAAATTTATTGCCTGGAATCATTGATCTATCTGAACCTGGATCAATGTTAAAATTTAAAATATTAGATCAGACTCCAACAGGTGGTTTCTCTGATGAAGGAACAGAGTTTATAATTGACGACGAATTTATCCACTCTGAATATCCAATAACGAGGAGAGAAAATTATATCAAGGAAGTTCCAATTCCTATCTATCCTGATACAACTGTTTGGATTAGAGACTTCAATTATTCTTACAATGAGCCGATGCATAATGATTATTTCTGGCATGACGCTTATAATGATTACCCTGTTGTTGGTGTTACATGGCATCAGGCTAAGGCTTTTTGTGAGTGGAGAACAAAGACTAAAAATAATTATCAAAAAACAAAAAAGAAAAAGAGTTTAGTTCCTGAATTTAGACTTCCAACTGAAGCTGAATGGGAATTTGCAGCAAGAGGAGGCCTACAAGGAGCTATGTATCCTTGGGGTGGACCATATACTAAAAATGATAGAGGTTGCTTTATGGCTAATTTTAAACCCATGAGAGGTGATTATTCAGTTGACCAGGCACTTTACACCGTTGAAGCCAATGCCTATGATCCAAACGGATATAATCTGTTTAATATGGCTGGAAATGTTTCAGAATGGATTGATTCTTCCTATGAGCCTGAAGCTTATGAATTCTCTTCAACTATTAATCCAAATGTCAATGATGAAGAAAATGAATTAAAGGTTGTTAGAGGAGGATCTTGGAAAGATGTCAAATATTTCCTTCAAGTAAGTTCAAGAGATTATGAAAATGCTGATCAAGCAAGAAGTTACATTGGATTCAGAACGGTACATGATTATCTTGGTGCAGATATGACTGCTAATGCAATGACTAATGCATCAATTAGAAAACAAAATAATAGAAGAAGTTCTATCAAATAGTAAAATAAAAACAAACAATTAAAATTTATAAAAATGAGATTACTTAACAAAACACAAATGAATTTTGCCTATGGTATGGGTGCGGCTGTTGTAATTATAGGTGCGTTAATGAAAATTACTCACTTTTCAGCTGGATTTTTAACAGGTAACTTAATGCTTACAATCGGTCTTGTAACTGAAGCAGTTATTTTTGCTCTATCAGCATTTGATCCACCGGCTGAAGATTACGCATGGGAGGAAGTTTATCCTGAGTTAGCTGGAGGAAAAGCTGGTTCATCATCTACTGACAAAAAGAGCCCTAAAGCTCTTATGAGTGAAAAAATTGATGATATGATCAAAAAGGCTCAACTTGATCAAAGTGTTGTGAATGGTTTAACACAAAGTATCAAAGACTTTGAAGCCTCTGCAAAAGCTGGTGCTAACAATGCTGGGGAATTAGCTAAAATCAATAAAGAGTTTGCAGATAATGCAAATAAGCTAACAACTCAAATGGAAAGTCTGGCTAAAAATTTAGAATCTCTTAACAACGTCTATGGTGGGGTTCTTAATGCTATGAATAAAAAATAATTTTATTGAACTATTCAATTTTTTGAAATAGACAATAATTAACACTTAAAAACAAAATTATGGCAGGAGGAAAAGAAAACGCAAGACAGAAGATGATTAATCTGATGTATCTTGTTTTCATCGCGATGCTAGCTTTGAATATGTCAAAAGAGGTTCTCATGACCTTTGGTGAAATTGACAGAGAAGTAGTGAAATCTACTAAATCACTAAAAGAAAGTAATAAAGCTGCAATTCAGGTTATAAAAAACAGCGCAAAGAATGACTCTCTACAATGGTATACCGCATATCAACCTATAAGTAAGATTTCTGAAGCTGCTAATGAATTAACTGAATTTATAAACAAAAATGATAATGAGCTCATTACACCTTACGAGGTAAATGAAGTTACATATCAAAGCTTTAAGAGACCAATATTAGAAAAGGATAACGCATTTGGAAGAACAATTGACGGTACGATCCCTGAAATGGTCGGTGATTATGAGGTTATGGATAATTCAGCTTCTTATGACGAAATGCTTTTCACTGGGGATTATGTAAATGAAGATAACACAGGTTATACCGCCGCTGGTCAGGAGTTTGTAAGACTCGTAAACAATTTTAGAGATACGGCAATTGATGAAATTACCAAATCGGACATTTCTAGAGATACAACTAAAAATAAAATATGGAATGATTCGAAAACAGGATTAGTAAGATTAATCGAGCAGAGTTTTAACACAGATGTTGTTAAAGTTGGAAAAGCTGAGGATAAAATTAAAAGTTGGCTTCATTTTAACTTTGAAGGCTTCCCTGAAATTGCATCAATCACTAAGTTGACATTGATGGAAGAAGATGTAGAGAACGTAATTCAGACTATGATTTCATCTGTTAATGAAATAATTCTTGGAGAAAATTTAACTGCATTGAGAGCTATCCCGCTAAACGTAAATGTTTTTTACGAAAACTCTAAGCTTGAAGGAAGCATTGCTTTAGGTAAGTATGATGAAACTTTCGTGGCTTCTACTGTGATGATTAAAAACGGAAATGGCCCAATGAAAGAGTACAGAGCTTCTGATGTGATGGAAAATGGTGAAGTTGTACTTGAAAAACTTAAATTAAACGTTGGTTCTGCAGGTGCTAAGAAATTAACCGGTAAAATTGTATTTATTAGAACTGAAAATGGTGAAGATGTGAGCAAAGAAATTCCAATTGATCATGAATATTTTGTAAATCCTCCGTTGGCTATTGTTTCAAATAAAGATATGAATATCGTTTATGAGAGCATTGAAAATACATTGAACATTAGTATGCCTGGAGTTTCAAATGAAAATATTGAAATTCTATCACCACCTTCCATTAGAAAAGGAAAGAATACCGGTGAATATATAATGGTTGGTGAAAAAGGTAAGAATGGAAAAGTTAGAATTAAGATAAAAGACAAACTTTCTGGAATAGTATCTCCAGATGTTGTTTTTGATGTTGTAAGACTTCCTAAGCCATTGGCTATATTTTCAGGAACTAGTAGTAGGCTTTCTGCTCAACAAATTGCATCTGGAAGGTTGACTGGCTCTTTTAATAATGAAAGGCTAGATAACGGTCTTAAATTAAATGTTGCCGAATTTAAAGTAAGAGTTGGTCTAAGAAATCTTGGTGTAGTAAGAAATACTGGTGGTTCTTTTAATGACAGGATTAAACAACAAATTTTAAGAGCAAGAAGAGGTGAAACTGTTACTGTTTATGATATTAAGCTTAATAGTGCAAAAATTGATAATGGTACAAGGTTTTTGAACCCACAAAATGATCTTGTTCTAACAGTAAGATAAACTATAAATAATGAAGGTTTTTAATAAAATATTTTTATGCATCTTTCTTTTATTAGGAATAAGTCTTTATTCCCAGAGTAATTCAAACTATAAGAAGGGAGTTAGTAATATACTAAATGCACAAAACCCTAATGATATTGGTATAAGATCTGCTTCGCAAATTCAAGAAGATAAGGATGATCCACTTGAATATGGTTATGTTAATGATAAAGATATTTTATGGTCAACAACTGTTTGGGAAATTATTGATTTGGATCAAAGGGTAAATTACCCTTTACTTTATCCAATTGATACAAATGTTGTTGGAAAAGAACGTAGACCAATGCTTTGGTGGTTAAGACAGGAAATTGAAAAATTTAATATTCCTGTTTATGATCCTGGTTTTGATGAGGGTGAATTTTTAGAGAAAGTTCCTAATGAGGATATCGAAAATATTTTTCAGATTAAAATTAACACCGAAAAAGGAGATCAGAGATTGGAAGATGTAGTGTATGAGCTTGAAGAGCAAATAACATCTCAGGTTGAGAAATATGGATTTAACCCATATGAAGAAGAAATTTCAGCTGAACAAAAGCAAGTGCTTGACTCTGACACCACATTTGTAAAAATGTTCCCCTACGAAATTAAAGACTACTCATCATACAAGCTATTATCTAGCAGAGATTTTAGTTATGAGCAATTTCTTGGATTCACAAGTCCAGATGGGGCAGTAAGATTTATGCAGCCTGATGGTATAGCTGATTTACTATCCCCGGAAGAGGTTGTTGAATACAATGCTGCATTGGAAGAATTGCTTTCAGAATTATTTTTTGAAGAAAATGATGATTTTTATTATAAAAATTTAGAGCTTGAAGACTTAAAACAATGGCTAATCAAAGGAATTTGGTATTTTGATAAAAAATATTCTGAATTAATTTACAGGCCCATAGGTTTAGCCCCAGTTACAAAACCCCTTCAAAAAAATGATGATGATGACTTTCTAGGCGGCCCTTTAGATAACACTTATGAACCGCCACCGGTAAATGGACCAGATTCAGATGGGGATGGAATTGGTGACCAAGACGAAATTGATGGTTTTGAAACAGACCCTCAAGTAGCTGATACAGATGCTGACGGTTTTAATGACGGAGATGAGATTAATAAGTTTTTTACAGATCCTCTAAATCCAAATGAGTTTCCTTCAGAATCTGATGTGGCAGCTTTTGATAATCCATCCCTTGATCCAGAACCACAGACTGACACTGCTGCTCCAGCTATCAGTAAGTTAAGACCTATTTTCTGGGTATATTATCCCCACGCAAGAGAAATTTTAAAGAAGGGTCAAGCATTTAATAACAGAAATACTTCAAAGTATGTTTCTTTTGATGATATTATAAACTCAAGAAGATTTGGTTCCGTAATTTATAAGGAGGAAAATGTTTATGAAAACCGAAAGATTGATAATTACATAAAAAATAATTCTTTTATGAGGTTGTTAGAATCCGAAAGAATAAAAGAAAAAATAAGAAATTTTGAGCATGACATGTGGAGTTGGTAGTTTTTACTATTAATTTCTAAATAAAAGCGATTTACCTCAGTAAGTCGCTTTTTTTATTATCATAATTTAGTTTTTATTCTTGCCAATACTAAAAACCATCGTATATTTGTAGACCACATCGCGGGGTAGAGCAGTAGGTAGCTCGTCGGGCTCATAACCCGAAGGTCGCTGGTTCGAGTCCAGTCCCCGCTACAAAGAAAAGGCCCTTAAGCAATAAGGGCTTTTTTTATGACTTACAATATCCATCGTTTTACTTAAATAATTGACTAATTATTACTATTTTGTTTATGTTATAACAAACTAAAAATTACTTAGTGAGGAAGTGGTTTTTCTTAACTCTTGTTTTCATTTCAGTATCTTTTTCTTATTCACAAGAAGATGCACAAGCTTCTATTAATTATATAAGTTTTAAAGATAATTTAATTTACTCCTCAGGTTCTGGAATTTCTGTTCACTTTGACCCAAAGGGAATTTACAAGCTAGGTGACGAATCAAATTTAGGTATTAATGACGCTAATAATAATGCATTTATTTTAGAACTTTCTGAAGAGGG
>Ga0066835_10000224_pt1 | contig 11391 bp, 11 predicted proteins | sample ETNtaG_3_FD_67280 | JGI IMG/M metagenome (GOLD analysis project Ga0066835, IMG submission 67280) | Marine microbial and viral communities from oxygen minimum zone, Eastern Pacific Ocean - ETNP201302SV84 | ecosystem: Environmental > Aquatic > Marine > Unclassified ... | reverse complement strand
TATTTATTCCATATTTTATATTTCCACTTGGATTGATAATTTATTTAGGTTTTTATACAAATTTTTCAATTTATGAAAAGTTTGGAAGCGCTATGGTTTTCCATTCATGGTTTTCATTAGGAATAGCCTCAATAGGATGGCTTTTAAAATCTCAAGAGTTAATTTTTGTTTATCTATCAATAATTGCAATTGCAGTGTCTGATGTTTTCGCATATGAGATAGGAAAAAGATATGGCAAAAGAAAACTTGCTGAAAATATATCACCAAATAAAACTGTGGAGGGATTTTTAGCTGGTTTGTTTATTGGAACTATATTTATGGGTCTTAATATCGCTATCAATCTTGATAAAAGTTATCTTTCATCATTTTTAGTCTCAATAGTATTTATATCTTTTGGAGTTATAGGTGATTTATTTATGTCAAAGATCAAGAGATCTATTGATGTTAAGGATTCAGGCACTATTTTTCCAGGTCATGGAGGTTTACTCGATAGAATTGATTCTTATTTAATTAGTTTTCCATTCCTTTTAATTGTTTTACAGTTTATTTATTTAAACCCCTAAGTGAGATAATAAGTATATGAACGGGATATTGACTATTTTAATGCTTACCTTTTTTGTGGTAATGCATGAAGCAGGACATTATTTTGCTGCAAGATATTCTAAAGTCGCTGTTTCCGAGTTTTTTGTTGGTTTTGGTCCAAAAATTTTTTCATTTAAAAAAAATGGAACAGAATATGGATTAAAGGGAATTCCTTTTGGGGGATATGTAAAGATACCGGGGATGGATGAATCAGAACAGGTTGAAGGATATGAAGAAAGCGAACTTTTTCATACGTCTAAATGGACCACAAAACTATTTATTGCTTCTGCAGGGATAATTGTTAATTTTTTAACAGCTTGGATTATGATATTTGCAATATTTATTACAAATGGAGTTACCCAGCCAACTCTTAATATTGAGACCATAGGAGACTCAATAAATCAACAAGAGATATCTCCATCTCAATCAGCCGGTCTTCGACCTGGGGATAGAATAATTCAATTTAATGGTAAAAATGTTGAATCATGGAATCAATTAGTTTCGATTATAGAAGTCAATCCTGGTCAAGAAGTCTCTATTAAATATCTTCGAGGAAATAGTACGTACTTAACATCTGCGATATTAGAAACTCGTAATATCAACGGCTTAGAAATTGGTTATTTAGGTGTTTCTCCAGTTATAGAACAAAAGGACGTTGGAATTTTAGATGCAGCATTTTTTACCACTAGATTAGAAGTTGAAATGACTATAGCAGCAGTAGACGGAATATTTACTTTACTTAGTCCTGAAAACATAAGAACACTTTTGGGTACCTACTCTGGAGAAATTGTTCCAGATGAAGCAAGGCCATTAAGTCCAATTGGCCTAGCTCAGGCTGGTAGTCAAATTGCCGATAATGGATATGTTAATTTATTTAGTCTGCTTGCATTTGTAAATGTATTTCTAGCTGTTTTTAATGCTATTCCACTCATACCTTTAGATGGTGGGAGGGTATTATTGTCTTTAATTGAAGGAATTACTGGAAAGAAAATATCCGATAGAAAACTTTATCCTATTGCAGCAGTTGTTATTTTTGTGTTTGTATTTATAGGAATAACTGCATTTTATCTCGATATAACTCAACCGATAAACTTATGAAATATAAAAGAAGACAAACTTCACAAATCCAGATAGGTAAAGTTGGAATTGGTTCAAACTTTCCAATATCAGTTCAGTCCATGACAACTACAAAGACAAGAAATGTTGATGAGACTCTTGCGCAAATATATGAAATAGCTTCAAATGGAGCCGATATTGTGAGAGTAACTTGTAACGAAGTAGAAGCTGCAGAAGGTCTTGTTGAGATAACGCAACGAAGCCCTGTACCAATTATCGCTGATATACATTTTCAATATAAATTAGCTCTTGCAGCAATAGATGCAGGTGTAGATGGATTAAGGCTAAATCCTGGAAACATTAGAAAAGAGTCTCAAATAAAAGAAGTAGCCAAGGAAGCATTGAGAGTAAATATTCCAATACGTATTGGGGTAAATGGAGGATCACTTGATAAAGATCTGCTTGAAAAATATGGTGACTCTACTCCTGAAGCCTTGGTTGAATCAGCGATGAAAGAATTGAAATATTTAGAGGATGTTGATTTTACTGATATAAAAATTTCTGTAAAACACTCCAATGTTCCTTTAATGATAGAGTCTTATAGATTGCTATCAGAAAAGGTTGAATACCCATTACATTTAGGTGTTACAGAAGCCGGGCCTTTACCAGGAGGATTAATAAAGTCCACCGCTGGTATTGCAACTCTATTAAATGAAGGAATAGGTGACACAATCAGATTTTCCTTAACTGCAGATCCTATAGAAGAGGCTAAGAGCGGAAGACAACTATTAGAGCATTTAGGATTGAGGGAAAGAAATTCACTTGATTTAATTGCTTGTCCTAGTTGTGGTAGGGCGGAAGTAGATGTTATAAAAGTCGCAGAAGAAGCTCAAGATGCACTAAACAAGGAAAATATACCCCTTCAAGTCGCTGTAATGGGATGTGTTGTAAATGGACCAGGTGAGGCAAGATCAGCTGATCTTGGTATTGCTGCCGGAAAGAATAAAGGACATCTTTTTATTAGAGGTGAAGTTGTGAAAGTGGTAAATGAAAAAGACATGGTGTCATCCCTCTTAGATGAAGCTCGTTTAATAGTTGAAGAAGGAATTGAGTCTAGATTAGCTGCCGCAGATGATAATGCTGCTGAACTTGCTCAAAAAGATGTTGATGACTTAATGAACTCTCAAGGCGACATTAATAATTTTGTAAATAGAAAAAAATCTGTAGTTGAGATTACTTCAAATCAAGATAATGATTAGTTAATCTTATAGAATACAAATATGGTAAAAAAACTGACTCCAATGTCCGAGGACTTTAATCAATGGTATACAGAAATTGTTCAATTAGCTGACCTCGCTGACTATTCACCTGTAAAAGGAACAATGGTAATTAAGCCATACGGCTATGCAATATGGGAAAATATACAATCATATTTAGATAAGAGATTTAAAGAGACGGGCCATAAAAATGCGTATTTTCCAATGTTTATACCAAAATCATTTATCGAGAAAGAAGCCGAACATGTTGAGGGTTTCTCACCAGAATTAGCTACTGTCACACATGCTGGCGGTAAAGAATTAGAAGAACCTCTGATAGTTAGGCCTACTTCTGAGACGATAATAAATCACATGTTTGCAAAGTGGATATCAAGTCATAGAGATTTACCAATGCTAATAAATCAATGGTCAAATGTAGTTAGATGGGAAATGAGAACTAGACTCTTTTTAAGAACTTCAGAATTTCTATGGCAAGAGGGCCACACCGCACATGCAACCGTTGATGAAGCTAAGGAAGAAGCATTAAGAATGTTGGATATATATGAAGAGTTTGCAAAACAGGCAGCAGCTGTATCAGTTATAAAAGGTACAAAATCAGAAATTGAAAAATTTGCCGGTGCTACAACTACTTACTCAATTGAAGCAATGATGAATGACATGAAAGCACTCCAAGCTGGAACATCTCATGAATTAGGACAAAACTTCTCAAAAGCATTTGATATTACATTTTCTGATGAAAATAATGAATTACAACATCCTCATCAGACAAGTTGGGGAGTGAGCACAAGGTTGGTAGGTATGATAATTATGGCTCACGGAGATGACAAAGGTCTAAAACTTCCACCTAATTTGGCTCCGCATCAAGTAGTTATCGTTCCCATAATTCCAAATGAGAATGATAAAGACTCAGTAATGACCGTAGTAAATAAATTAAATGATTCTCTAAGTGAATTTAGAGTTATTATTGATGATCGATCTGAAGTTTCACCTGGTTTTAAATTTAATGAATGGGAACAAAAAGGAGTTCCATTGAGAGTTGAAGTAGGACCTAAAGATATTGAACAAAATTCAATCCTTGTTTCTAGAAGAGATGACGGGTCCAAAAATTCATATCCTTTGGATAAAGTAGAAAATACTGTTGAAAAACTACTTAATGAAATTCAAGATAATTTATATAAAAATTCTGAAAGTACATTAAAAGATAACACAACCCATGTTGAATCTTTCAGCGAATTAATAGATGTACTAAATAGTAAAAAAGGTTTTGTTTCGTGTTTTTGGAATGAAAACAAGGAAGATGAGTTAAAAATTAAAGAAGAGACCAGTGCGACCCTTCGATGTTACCCTTTAGAAAATACTGATACAGAAAAATCAATTAATTCAGATTCTGAAAATGGTAAATTTGCTATATTTTCTAAAGCTTATTAAATTTTCTTTATCTTAAATCAAATTTACGTTAAGATTAAATTAACAACTTAACTACAAAATAGTGGGTTCAAAACCCACTTTTTTTATGAATGGAGGTGATCAAGTGGTTATCAAAAACGACATCTCCCGTGCAATTTCAGAATATTTAGAAACCGAAAATCTAGAACTATATGATTTAAATATTGCAGGTAATGAATCAATTTCTAGGATTGAGATATTTATCTTTTCTAAAGAATTACAAGAATTGAGTATATTTGAACGACTTAATTATCAAATTCAAAGACTATTAGAAGATATTGGGATTGAAAAAGGCACGTATGAGTTGATTCTTTCTAGTCCAGGTATTGAACGTGCTTTAAAAACAAAAAGACATTTTGAGTTGGCTATAAATGAAGAAATAAAAATTAATCTTATTAATCCCAAAAATGGAGAGTACACATTCATTGGAAATCTAGTAAGTATTAACGACAATGATATAGAGATTTTAGATGAAGGCTTGTCTCATAATTTTGAATACGAAAATATTAAGAAAGCAAAAATTAGATTTAATAAATTTAGGCAAAAAGTAAAGAGTTGAGGTAAACATGAAATTAGGAAGTGATATTAAGCAAGCTATAGAATCTCTTGCGTTGGATAAAGGTGTCGATGTAGACAGTATGTATGAGGCTTTAGTATCAGCCTTTAGATCAGCATATATGAGGATCCCAGGAGCTGCGGAAGAGGCTAGAGTTACACTAGATCCTGATAGTGGTGAAATAACTGTTTATGCTCAAGAACTTGATGTTGATGGAAATGTAATTAAGGAATGGGAACCTGATATAAGCGATTCAGATTTTGGAAGAATAGCTGCTCAATCATTTAAACAAATGATGTCAACAAAAGTAAGAGATGCAAAAAGAGCAACTGTACTTGATGCTTATATTGGAAGAGAGGGTGAACTAATTACTGGTATTGTTACTCAATTTGATCCAAGATTTAACCAGACAATAATTGATTTACAGGATGCCGAAGCAGTTATTCCTTCTAGTGAACGAATTCCTTTTGAAAGACTAGAAAGAGGTAACAGAATTAAAGCATTGATTACCGAAATTAGGACTGAGTCAAAGGGCATTCCAATTGTTGTCAGCAGAAATAGAGCAGAATTTGTACAAAGAATGTTGGAACTTGAAGTTCCAGAACTAACTGATGGAACCGTTGAGTTAAGAGCTATTGCTCGCGAAGCTGGAAGTAGAACAAAAATTGCAGTTTTCTCAAACGATCCAAATGTTGATCCTAAAGGTGCATGTGTTGGCTCACGAGGTTCGAGAGTAAGACAAATAGTGAATGAACTTAAAGGTGAAAAATTAGATGTAGTTGAGTGGAGAGAAGATAAGGTTAGATTCATAATTGAAGCACTTGGCCCTGCAGACATTGATGAAGTAATTCTAGATGAGGACACACAATCAGCTAAAGTCATTGTCAAAGATAGTCAGCTTTCACTTGCTATTGGTAAAGAAGGACAAAATGCGCGTCTCGCTGCTAAATTAACTGGATACAAAATTGATATTGAAGGTTTAGGAGACTCACCTCCTGAGGAGGAAGAGGCTACAAAAGAAGAAGAATAGATTAGATGGCAAAAAAACGTATTCACCAAATAGCTAAAGAACTAGATATTGCATCTGCTGACGTCCTTCATAAAGCAAAAGAATTAGGTTTTGAAGTAAAGACAGCTTCTTCTGGTTTAACCCCTGAAGACGAAGAGTTGTTGAAACTAGCTATCGCAGAAGAATCTTCTGATGAAAACATCCAAGAAGAAGAAAATGTTGAGATTAAGGAAGAGGTTATTCCTTTAGAAGAGGAAGAAGCTAACGAAAAAGAGGATTCAAATGAAGAATCTGACAATGTAGATATCAATATTATTGAAGTAACAGAGGGATCAACTGCAGAGGAAGTAGCTGCACTATTTGGTCTTGATGCTACATCAGTTGTAGCAGACTTAATGTCCTTAGGTATTATGCAATCACTTACATCAAATTTAAACAATGATGAAATTGAAAAACTTTTTGAAAAATATAATGCAATTCCAGAGTTCGTAGAAAAAGTAGAAATTAAAAGATCAGACATTATTGAGTCTGAAGAGTTTGAAGATGATCCAGATTCATTGGAAACAAGACCAGCAATCATTACGGTTATGGGTCATGTTGATCATGGAAAAACAAGTTTGTTGGATTATATTAGAAAAGAGAAAGTTGCTTCTGGTGAGGCTGGTGGAATTACACAACATGTAGGTGCATACAATGTCACAAATGAATCTGGAAGTGTAACTTTTATAGATACTCCAGGCCATGAAGCTTTTACTCAGATGAGAGCTAGGGGAGCAGATGTTACGGATATAGTAATACTTGTTGTTGCAGCAGATGACGGCATAATGCCCCAAACAATAGAAGCAATAAACCATACAAAAGCCGCAGATGTGCCAATGGTTGTTGCAATTAATAAATGCGATCTACCTGAAGCAAACCCAACTTTAGTCAAAGCTGATCTTACAAAATATGAAGTCGTATCTGAAGATTTAGGAGGAGATATTCCTGTCGTTGAAATTTCTGCAACTACTGGTGACGGAATAGACGATTTATTAGAAACATTAAATTTGGTAGCAGAGATTGAAGAATTAAAAAGTAACTACAAAGCTGATCCATCCGGATTCATTATTGAATCAAGAATGGAGGTTGGTAAAGGTAACGTCGCTACTGTAATAGTAAAAAGAGGTACTTTAAAATCTGGAGATTTTATTTATGCTGGTGGAGCTTTTTGCAGAGTAAAGTCTTTATTTGATCATAATGGTGAGATACTTAAATCAGTTACACCTGGTTCACCTGCTGACATAATTGGTTGGGACGCTTCTCCAATCGCCGGAGATCAATTTGTTGCTGCAAAAAACCAAAAAACTGCCAAAAATAAAGCTCAAGAAAATCAAAACAAATTGAAACAATTTGATGATACTTCTTACACAGTTGAATCACGAGTATCAGAAATGATGCAACTTCTTCAAGAAGGTGAATTAAACACGATAAATATAATTGTAAAAGCAGATACAAATGGTTCGGTTGAGGCTCTAAAAGATAGTCTTTTGAAACTCTCTGATGGCGATGTAAATATTCAGATTGTACATGCTGCTGTTGGTGGTATTGTATTGTCAGATGTTGACCTTGCGAGTGCAACTAGCTCAATGATCGTAGGGTTTAATGTTAGACCTGATAGTCAAGCAAGAAATATGGGGCAAAGTAAAGGTATAGATATTAGAACATACAACATTATTTATGAATTAATTGATGATATTAGTGAGGCAGTGTTAGGTCAGTTAACTTTAAGAACGGAGGAATCCGTAATTGGAATGGTTGATGTAAAAACAACATTCAAAGCACCTAAGGTTGGAGTTGTTGCAGGATCTGTAGTTTCAGAAGGTAGGGTTGAGCTAGGAGCAAAAGCCAGATTGCTCAGAGATGGAGTTGTTATATATGAAGGCAATGTTGTTTCTTTGCGAAGATTTAAAGATGATGTCGAGAGTGTAAATGAAGGTCTTGAGTGCGGTATTGGTTTATCTGACTATAAAGATATTAAACAAGGTGACGTGATTGAAATCTTGGGAGAAGTTGCTGTCTAAATTTTATGGATAAGAACTTAAGAGGTGGAAGAATAAATAGAATCAATCCAATGATTCAACAAATTGTTTCGGATTGTCTATTAAATAGCTCAGATCCAGTTCTAAATAAAGCAACAGTAACACATGTATCAACTTCACCAGATTTAAAAAGAACTACTGTATTAGTTTCTTCAATAGAAAATAATAACTCATCACTAGTCAGTTCTCTTTCGAGAAATAAACAAAAAATTCAAAAAGTACTTTCTAGTCAAATGAGGACTAAATATGTGCCTTCAATAACATTTGAGTTAGATAAATCATTTGATGATATTGACAGGATAAATAAGATTATTGGAACAATAAATGAAAACTAAATTGATTGATTATGTTAACGATGGTCCAATTTTTATAACGGGCCATCTTAATCCTGATGGTGATGCTTTAGGTTCTGCCTTTGCGCTAAAAATTTTTTTTGAATCCCAGAATATTAGTTCAGATGTTAATTTTGATATTACAACCAAATTACCATCTAATTTGAATCATTTACCTTATCATTTAATTTCAAATGACATAAAAGATAAATACAACACTGTTTTTGTTTTTGATTGTGGTAATTCTTCGAGACTTGGAAAATATGAAGAAGTTGTACTAGCAGCAGAGAATATAGTTGTTATCGACCATCATGTCGATCCATCTTTTGGTGATGTGCAGATTATTGATCCAGAAGCAGCAAGCACAACACAAGTCTTATTTCGACAATTTAAAGATGAAAATATTGAAATAAATGAAGAAATGTCAAACTGTTTACTAACGGGTTTAATTACTGATACAGGTCGATTTCAATATTCAAACACAACCTCTGAGGTATTTAGTATTGCTGCTGAGCTTTTAAGTAAGGGAGCTAACCTTTCTCAAATTAGCGAAAATATTTATGGCTCAATAGAGTTCAATGCATTAACTCTTCAGAGCAAGATAATTGAAAGAATAGTTTTAAATGAAGACTTACAATTTGCACATTCAATTGTATTCCAAAATGATTATAAAGATTATCAAGTAGAACCAGAAGAGACAGACTTTCTTATTGATGTTGTAAGACTCGTTAAGGAATCAACAGTTGCTTTGCTATTAAAAGAACAGAACGATGGTTCATTTAAGGGAAGTTTAAGGTCTAGAGGGGATATAGATGTCCAAAAAATTGCCTCTATTTTCGGTGGCGGGGGACATGTTGCTGCAAGTGGTTTTTCTAGTAGTCAATCACCTGAATTTATTCTCGAAAAAATTGAACATGAAATTAGAAAATCAATCTGACTTTTATTTACTAAATAAACCCCATAGTTGGACATCTCAAGATCTTTGTACAGTTTTTAAAAAAAAATATAAATTTAAGAAGGTTGGACATTCCGGAACATTAGATCCAAATGCCGAAGGATTGATGTTAATTGCAACAAATAAATACACAAAATTGTTTGATTTCATTGATAACACACATAAGACATATGAATTTGAAGCTTTGTTTGGCTTTGAATCGGCCAGCTTTGATACTGATTCAGAGTTAGTAGAAATTGAGACAATAGATTTGGAAAATAAATTGGATGATTTGAATAAGGGTATTTCTGAGCTAACAGGAAATATTAAACAGGTTCCACCAATCTATTCTGCTGTAAAAGTAAAAGGTAAACGGCTTTACAAGTATGCACGACAAGAAAAAGAAGTCGAGTTACCAATTCGCGAAGTAGTGGTAAATAATTTTAAATTAATTAGTTATGAGGGAAATATTGGAAAATTTACAGCAACCGTGAGTAAGGGAACCTATATAAGGTCTCTTATTGTAGATTTAGCTAAATCAATCGGAACAAAAGCAGTTGTATCTTCAATTAATAGAATTGAAATTGGAACATTAAATCAAAATAATACAAATGTAATTAAAAATATTGAGCAGCTTGATAGTAAAGATGCACCTGAACCTTTAGATTGGCGACTCTTGTTTGATATTCCAATTATTTCTGTTGAGGATGATATTTTAAATGAAATTGAAAATGGAAATTTTCTGAAAAGTTCATTATTTGGATCTGACGGTCCACATATAATAGAAAATAAAAATTCTATAGTTGCCATTTACGAACCATACAATGAAAATAAGTTCAAACCACAAAAAGTTTTAATATGAAGATTTACGAAAAACTAGATACAACAGATGAAATTAATGACAATTCTGAGATTGTCTGTATAGGTGCATTTGATGGAGTTCATTTAGGACATCAAGAGCTATTCAAAAAAACAAAAGATTTAAATCAAGAATTTGATATTGTTACTTTTGATGTATTGCCTAAAATTTATTTTAATGACTCTCTTAGTCCTTTAGTCTCAAAAATAGAGAGAATTGAAATTTTTAAAACATTCAGGCCAAAAAATCTAATTTATTTAAATTTTGAACAATTTAATAAAATTTCATCAAAAGAATTTTGTAAATTTTTGGCGGAAAACCTTAAGATAAGAAAAATTGTTGTCGGTAAAGATTTCAAATTTGGACAAAACAGATCTGGGGATATTAATTCATTGATTGATTATTTTGGCGAAGATAATGTTTATCTGTTAGATGATTTTTTGATAAATAATGAAAAAGTTTCTTCTACTAAATTACGCTATTACCTATCTTCTGGAGAGATTGATAGAGCAAATAATCTATTGGGTAGAGAATACTGTCTTACTGGTAAAGTTACAGAGGGTAGACGGTTAGGAAGTGAATTAGGTTTTCCAACTGCAAATCTTTTACTTGATGAAGAAGTATTCCTACCAACATACGGTGTATATTACGGAATCGTTGAAGTCGATAAAAAAAAGTATAACTGTATAACAAATATCGGGTTAAATCCAACAGTTGATGATGAAGATTCTGTAAAAATTGAGGCCCATATTTTAAATTTTAACGATGATATATACCAAGAGGAAATCAAGCTATATTTGAAAAATTTTATTCGCAGCGAGCAGAAGTTTAAAAATATTGATGAATTAAAAAACCAAGTTATGGATGATATTGAATCTGTAAAGAAATACTTTTAATTTACACTTTAGATCTATTGACTACTATTATTATTTCGAATGACAACCAAAGAAAAAATAATTAAAGAATACGGTAAAACTGAAAATGATACCGGTTCAACCGAAGTACAGGTTGCTTTACTTACACAAAGGATAAATGATCTAACTGATCATTTAAAAGTACACAAGAAAGATCATCACACAAGAAGAGGATTATTGATGCTTGTGGGTAAAAGAAAAAGACTTCTTCAATACCTTGAAAATCAGGATGTTGAGAGATATCGTTCTTTAATTGATAAACTTGGTTTAAGAAAGTAAATAAATATAAGATAGAGTGTTGTTAATTGAGAGCTTTTAAGGAAAGCTGGCAATTAATAACCTCATCTT
>Ga0066835_10000222_pt1 | contig 11400 bp, 10 predicted proteins | sample ETNtaG_3_FD_67280 | JGI IMG/M metagenome (GOLD analysis project Ga0066835, IMG submission 67280) | Marine microbial and viral communities from oxygen minimum zone, Eastern Pacific Ocean - ETNP201302SV84 | ecosystem: Environmental > Aquatic > Marine > Unclassified ... | reverse complement strand
GCCTCAACCAAAGTATCGATTAGGAATCCAGAGCTCCATTCTGACATCATATCCCAAAATATGAATGGGAGTATTCCAAAAATGATAGTAAGTGCACCTAGAATAATCATTCCAGAATTTTCATGCCATGAGATATCCCTTGGATCTTCCCCGTGAAGGGTATCTGGAAGAATTCCATGATGAGGATCATTAGATTCAAAAATGGTCTTCTGCATTGAAGTAAGATAGTAAACTGCAGTGATAATTAGTGTCAGAGTTGGAAGCAGTACGAGCCATCCAAATGACATCCAGAAGGCTATCAGTATTGTTACCTCAGCTACGAACCCTGCTAAGAGTGGGAGCCCTAAGCTAGCCATCCATCCAAGCATCATGTGTGCGGCAAGCCATGGACTGTGGTGAGCTATTCCTCTCATGGAGCCTATTTCTAATGTATGATAATGATGTTTGAAAGCACCAGCGACAGCAAAGAGAAGCGGGCTGATGATACCATGTGCGAACATCATGAATAGGGCACCTGCAATGCCCAGTGGTTGCATAGTAGCGATTCCAAGGAATATAAGTCCCATGTGAGATACTGATGAGTAAGCCACCATTCTCTTCAGGTTAGTCTGACCCATACATACCCAAGCCCCGTAAACTAGGCTGGCCATTCCGAGGAATATTAACAGAGGGATGAAGGCGACCGTGGACTCGGGGAAAGCAGAAACCGCTATTCTCAGGAAACCGTATGCTCCCATCTTTAGCATGACTCCTGCAAGTAGCATTGAGCCGGCCGTAGGAGCTTGCACATGAGCATCTGGAAGCCATGTATGGACAGGGACGCTTGGCATCTTTGTTGCAAATCCAATTAGTAGAAGTAACCAAACGAGATGCCTAAGGCCCTCGCTGGGAATGTAATCAGACGATGCGATCATGACTGACATATCGAATGTATGCCCAGTAATGGTGCCTGATGATGCAACAACTGGAGTGTAGAAATATAAAACTAAAATTCCAACTAACATAATCACGCTAGCCGTGAAGGTGTAGATGAAGAACTTCATTGATGCGTATTTCCTATCCTCGCCACCCCAGACCATAATTAGGAAGAACATTGGAACCAGCGTTAGCTCCCAGAAGGCGTAGAAAACAAACATGTCAAGAGAAACGAATACTCCAATCAGTGCTCCTTCCATCATTAAGATCAAAGGATGGAATAGATGACCTTTCTTAGCGTCCCACTCGACAAGCATTGAGATAGGAATCAGTAGGGTAGTGAGCCATATCATTGGGAAGGAGAGGGCGTCTGCTCCAACCTTCCAGTGAACTCCAATGGAAGGAATCAGAGCGAAAGCATCGTTGGTTAGTGAGTACCCCGAGTTATAGTCAGTCCAGTCCACATTTCCAATTTCTCCAAAAAATATCATGGTAGTGATGGCGAGCATTGCTAGAGAGACTCCCATACTAATAGCTCTGGATGCCCTTGCAAGCCCTTCCGCAGACCCAGAGATCTTAGGGAGTATCAGCAGGGCGAGACTGACTACCAATGGAACAATCGTAATTACTGTTAGTGGATCTGATATCATGAATTAATCCCCCATATCAGAGCTATGATACTGAGCATCCCTACAGTAGCCATTAGGATGTAGTCTCGCGCACTTCCGGTAGTCAGATTCCTGATCTGGACCGAGCCCAGAACTGATTTTGACTCTACTTGCTTAACCATGCCGTCGATGACTTTCCTATCGAACCAGGCTGTGAATTCTGAGAATGGTATGACTGTCCTAGCCAGTATCCCTTCGTATAGATCGTCGAAATAAAGTCTATTTTGGAGAGCTAATGATAGATCAGATTCTGATAATTTACTGACATCTTGACTACCAAACTTGGATGAAAGTGAGACTAGCCATGAAACTAAGGGCGTTGAAGACTCCCCTTCGGATAGCTTGCCCCCGTGTATCCTAGCTGCAAAAACGGGACCCACGATGAATGAAAGGAAGATCGTAACCCAACCAACAACCCTAAGATTCATCTTATCTGGAAGAAATGCGTACTCCAGTTTGTAAATTATCGATTCTAGTAGGGTTGATTTCTTGAGCTTGAGGTGCCCTGAATAGTCGTAAGCAGATGCAAGATAATCTGTAGCACCCAGAAGTGCGAAGGCAAAACCTCCGAGAGCAGTTATGATGGTTAGAATAACCAAGGGAGTTTTGATCCATGGGGTCTCCTCATGGACATGATTAACTACCTCTGATTTAGGCGCCCCAGAGAATGTCATAAACCACATTCTTGACATGTAGAAACCGGTCATTCCTGCAGTCAATAATACCAGAATTGCTGGCCCCATCATCAATGGCTCGTGCTCCAGAGCGGCAAGCCAGGTCTCAGCTATGATCCCCTCTTTTGACCAGAAACCTCCAATTAGAGGGATTCCAATTATTGACATTGATCCAAACATCATTGCAGTGGCCGTAACTGGCATCTTCGATGCTAGGCCCCCCATGTTCCTCATATCTTGAGGATCGAAGTCATGACCGTTTCCTTCACCATGACTATGGTGAATGTGGTCATGAGCATGATGCATTTCATGGATTACAGAACCACTAGCCATGAATAGCATCCCTTTTGCCATGGCATGATTGAAGAGATGGAACATAGATGACCCAAAGACCACTACGGCTGCGTGGTGTTCATCATTGTTGTAGAACCAGATTGCTGAACCAAGGCCTGTGAAGATGTAGGCGAGCTGGCTCATCGTGGAGTATGCCAGTACCTTTTTGATATCATTCTGAACGAAGGCGATAGCTGCAGCCATGAATGCGGTAATTCCGCCTACATATGCAATAATTAGTCCGAGTTCTTCTAGACCTGGAACTCCATGGTGTCCAACGTCAACGAATGGAACCATTCTAGCCACTAAGTAGAGTCCGGCATTCACCATTGTCGCTGCATGAATTAGTGCGGAAACTGGAGTCGGTCCCTCCATAGCGTCTGGAAGCCAGACGTGTAGGGGGAACTGAGCTGATTTGCCAACTGCTCCTATGAACATCATCATGAGGGCCCAGAATAGCATGTTTGAGTCCACCATTCCATCCAGTGAAGGATCGTGGAATATTACAGAGAATTCCAGTGATCCATATATGTCGTATAAAATAAAGAGCCCTATCATGAGGAAAACATCACCCACTCTAGTAGTTAGGAAAGCCTTCTTGGAGGCATATGCCGCACTGTCCTTCCAGTAGTAAAAACCGATTAGTAGGTATGAGCAAAGACCCATTACTTCCCAGAATATGAACAGCCAGAGGAAGTTGTCGGCTAGAACCATACCAAACATACCCAATGCAAAGAGTACAAACTCTCCATAGAACCTGTGATTCCTGTCCTCATTGATTGGATCGGTGTTCATATAGCCAAGGCTGAACCAACAGATCAGGAAGCAAAGGAAAGTAGCTACGAAGAGTATCATCAGAGTGATGGAATCTATCCAAACTCCCATTCCAAGTATCTTAGTTCCCGATGTCAGCGTGTAATCTGACTGTAGAAGATCAAAAGATACCCACTCCAGCCATTGTGTGATACTCTGCTGATTATTGAAGTCAGGTAGAGAGTCCACGTAATCGTAGACTAGCCACAATGAAGCAGAAAGTGACGCTCCGAGCGCTCCTAATGCTAGTATTCCGCCTTCCTTCAGCTTATCTTTCCAGTATTCTGTACCATTGTAAATCTGACCTGCGATGAGTATTACGGGGAATGTCATGAAAGGGATTGCAACTATCAATATTGAAGCCTCATGAGATTCCCACTCCAGAATATATAGTGCTGGAACCACGGCAAGGAATGGAAGAATGAACACCAAAAGTCCTGACTCGTTCTTGCTCTCTCCCATTTTCATACCTCAGTTCCTAAGTGTAGTTGCATCGTCTAGAGAAATTGTCTGTTGTGTGCTGTATAGTGATAGGAAAATTGCAAGTCCGATTGCAACCTCTGCGGCCGCGATTGCGATGGCTATTGCAGTGAATACCCATCCATTGACGTCTCCATAGTGCATGGTACCAGCTACGAAATTTAGATTGGCAGCATTGAGCATTACCTCGATGCACATTAGGACTACTATGGCGTTATTCCTGGTGAAAACACCGATTAGACCGACTCCAAATAGGATAACTCCCAATCCAGCTATCCAACTAGGGTCAATCACTGATCGTCCCCTCCCATGTCCCAGACCAGATTGACTAACCTCTCATCTCTCACCAGGTATGACGATCCGATCATCGCCATGGAAAGAAGAGCTCCGAGAACTAGTGTGGCGACAGCCCACTCATTGAATAGCGCGTCTGCTAAATCGAAAGTTGTTGGTGGATTCTCATTTCCTCCCCACAGGGGTCCATCCCACATGGGATGAGTCATAGTCTCTCTCAGAAGAACAAGAATGAAACCGACAGTTCCAACTCTGGCTAGAATAGATAGGAATCTCATTCAATGTCACCTTCTTGGATTTGTCTTCTGGTCAGCATCACACCGAACTGGACCACTAGCATCACTGATCCGAGATAAACCAGGATCTGCACAGCTGCTAGCATCTCGGCACTGGCTAGGACGAATATACCTGCTACTCCGAAGAAAGTGAGCATCAGGAAGAGCAGTGAGTGTGCTACCCTCCTGCCATACACACATCCTATGGCCCCTCCAACTGTAGCTACAGCCAGAATGAGGAATACTACTGCTTCGAAGTCTACACTCATAGCTATCCCTCAGCTGCGGCCTTGGCGGCTTTACGGGCAAGTTTCGCCTTTTCTTTCTCAGCCCTCTTGGCCAGTTCCATATCCACCCTTTCTTTGTGTGTGGAAGGTAGGACCCTAGTACGGTCAGCGTCCATCCATAGGTCCTGTCTAGTGAATCCTGACATTCCATCGTACTCGTTGGTCATGAAAAAAGACTCGAAGGGGCAAGACTCCATGCAAAGTCCACAGAACATGCACCTCCCCAGGTCTATCCTTCCTGAGACAATGTCTTTCTCTGCTGGTTTCAAATCGGAAGAGTCCAGGGTCTCAATTCCAGAGCCATCCATCCATCTTACTGTTGCCTTACCCCCACTGAGGTCAATAATCTCAGCAAAATCATATTCAGCAGGAGCTGCTTCATGGGCTGTCATCAAATCGAAGTTCTCAGAACCTGAGTCATCCTTGGGCCTAGCGGCGAAGCCGCCAGCTTCTAACTCACTGCCGTAACCATGCCACTCATCACCCTCTTCAGTCATATCAAGGACATTTACCCTCACTTCCGAGGTCATGTGAAGGCAGTCGTTGGGGCAAGCCCTGACACAGGCCTTGCAAGCGGTACAAGTCTCCCAGATTACTCCAATTCTCCCATTGTAGTTTCCCGGTACGAATAGCCATGGCTCAAGATCTTCTAATCTCTCATAAGGATACATCACAGTGACTGGCCTTTCTAGGAAAGGCATGATTTGACTCGTTTCCCTATCCGCGGCGAACTTCTGTCCTGAGCTTGGGTGTTCCTCGCCTAATCTATTCTTTGTGTTATCATCAATCATTATCGCAGATCTGCCGTGGTAGTCATTTCTGAGGAACCACAAACGACCGACAAAGGGAAAGGTTCGAAGTGCGGTTTTGAGAGTCATCCACATGGGCCTCATGACCAGATTCCTGAAGTTTGGAGTGGCTCTCGGATGGCCGGTATTATATTCATCAGGATATGCGCCTTTCATGTTATCACCTAATCCCTGTGACTCCCCGGGGATGCTTTGACGACAGCTTGGGTGCTGTATGGTCTACTCTTCAGTCTGGCAGCCTCTTCGTCTTCATCGAAAATGTAGATCAAGAAAACAATTAGAGAAACAGTTGTTACAACTGCTGGTACCCATAGATTCCAGTTACCTCCTCCGTATAGTTCGAGTCTCATGTAAGTGGCTATAACCAAGTTCAGTAATGACAGTGGCAGAAGGTATCTCCAGCCGAATTCGAGAATCTGATCGGTTCTGACTCTATGTAGTGACGCCCTTATCCAAACAAATACGCCAAACAAAATCCATGCCTTTAGCAGTACCCAAACTAGTCCCGGAATTAATGCGAATATTGTCGTAAAGACCCCACCTAGGACAGGTAAGTCAGAAAGCGTGTGCTGGAATGGTGCTTCCCATCCTCCAAGGAAGAAAAGTGCGAATAGGATACAGGCTGCGTATGATCTCATATATTCTGCGGAAAACATCAGGCCCCAGCGGATCCCTCCGTATTCTGTCCACCATCCCTCTACGAGTTCTGCCTCTGCTTCTGGCATATCGAAGGGGATTCTCTCAACTTCGGCAATCATGGTAATCAGGAATAGAGCTGCGCCTAGAGGCATCAGGAAGAAGTTCCAAACATTTCCTTCCTCTTCACCCATCTGAAAATCTACAATCTCTATGATGTTAAGGGAGCCACTTAGAACGGCTACACCGAGGACCGTGATAAGAAGTGGAATCTCATAGGCGGTGAGTTGAGCTGCTGATCTCATCCCTCCGATTAGTGTGTACTTGTTGTTAGATGCCCAACCCGCGAAGAAGACTCCCAACGGAGCTACTCCAAAGATTGCCATCATAAATAGGAGAGAAAGATCGGGGTTAGCTGCGTAAATATGAGGCCCGAATGGGACGAAGGCAAATACCATTACAGTAGTCGAGACTATGATAACAGGAGCTACCTCAAATACAACCTTGTCAGCATCCTTGGGGACCATGTGTTCCTTTGTTGCGAATTTGAAGAAGTCAGCGAAGGCCTGAAAGAATCCAGGGAGAAGGAACCAATACCCGTGGTAACTTCTGTTGTTCACTCTGGAAACTGTCTCAAGTTCGTGATCGTTTCCCCAAATTGAGTTTAGAGTGTTTATTGTCCACCCGATGGGAGTGCCAATTCCAAATGGAAGTTGATCCCACCACTCACCTGCTGTTGCTCCACTCTCCCCGACCCATAGACTTCTAAGAGTCGTTGTCGCTCCGAGCCTATCCATTAGTCTACCAATGAATTTCCTCTCAATATACGGAATTGCAAGCATTGTTAGCATCAATGTAGTGAAGACCACTGTGCACATTATTGACGCGTGGAAAAATGCCTCCAGTGCGGGCTGAATTGATGAAAATCCACTTTGAGGGTTGATCGATTCAATTGGTCCGAGTCCATATTCTTCATTGGGAAGTAGGTCGTGAGTTTGGTCCATTGACCAACCAACTATTGATTGGAGCCAGCCATTCACGTCTAACCAGTCACTGCTTGCCATTGTATCACCTATCCGTCTCCCCGATACATGGGTCAAAAGAGCCCATTATTGCTGGAATATCCGCTACCTTGTATCCAATCATACACTTTGAGGCATATGGAATCGTGATGAACATAGGAGACCTGATCGATACTCTGTAGGGATTCTTCCCTCGGGCCTCTCCGCCTCCTGCGATGTAGAACATGGATTCTCCCCGACTGTCCTCAAAGTGATGATATCCGCTTGTTCCCTCAGGTGCCCTACTAGGTGCCTTGGCGAGTAATTTTGGATCTCCGGGCTCGTGATACGTATCCGATCCGCCTGGCATCTTATCCAAGGCCTGAAGAGTTAGAAGGGCACTTATTCTCATTTCCTCGACTCTGACTCTGTATCTGTCGTAACAGTCGGCTCCTTTAATGGAGGATCTTTCTACAGGTGGTTCCCAGTCTAGTTCACTATAGACAGAGTAAGGATGAGCCCATCTAACATCATAGTTTACACCAGCAGCCCTCAGATTGGGCCCAGAAACCCCATGGTTGACCATCTCTTCGGCCTTGGCATATCCAACTCCTTGTGTCCTAACTAGGAAGACAGTGCTCTCGTCATACAACGCCTCGTACTCCTGTATTCTCTGTAGGAATAACTCTAGCTTCGAACGCGCTCTCTGTGCAAAGCCATGGGGTAGGTCTCTCTTTACACCACCGATACGAGGGAAATTATAATGCATTCTCGAACCTCCCATCTCTTGCAGAAGATCCATCATCATCTCCCTCTCTCGGAGACACCAGACCAGGACAGACAGATTGCCAGTATCCGGGCCATAAGCACCAAGCCACATTAGGTGGGAAGCTATTCTTTGCAGTTCTATCGCTATCAGCCTGATATACTCGGCCCTCTCGGGTACTTCGACGCCCAGTAGATCTTCAGCGGCATAAATGTAGGAGTGAGACCACGTGTTGGCACTAGCGTAACAGAGCCTGTCACAATAGGTTGTAATCTGGGTGAAATCACGGGACTCGCAAATTTTTTCCACGCCTCTGTGTATATACCCGAGATCGGGAACCGTGTCAACTACAGTTTCCCCATCAACCTTTATTTTCAGGGTCCAAAGCCCATGAGTCATTGGGTGCTGGGGGCCCATGGAAATCCACATTTCTGCCATTTTTACACCTACTTTACCTTGCCAACATCATCAGGCTTTCTAGAGAATCCCTGAGCGTCATCATACATCTCTTCAAACCCGTGATAACGAATGTTGTGATGCTTCTGAAGAGGATGATATCCGGTTGGAGTCTCATGTGGCTGGAGAACCCTTCTCATTCCTTTGTGTCCCTCGAAGTCAATACCAACTAAATCCCATGTTTCTTTCTCATTCCAATCCGCCCCTATCCACAAGTCTTGTACACTGGCTACCATGGGACTTCTAGTGTCTGGGATTGCAATACTGACCTCTATCTCTAGGGGGACTAATTTACCCTTTACCGTGGTTGGGTCGGTGATTATAGGCTGTTGAATGCCGTCTTTATCAGGAGGATTTTTGATTCCCGTACGGAGGAAGTGATACACTACCTCCCACTTTTTTTCCTCTGGCCCATCTGGCCAATGGATTCCGGTTATGAGCGAACAGTAGTCCACTTCATGGGTTGTGAGGAGCTTCTCAGCGAGGCCCCTCCAATTTTCTGGATCACACACAATTGATACTGTCCAACGAGATTTCGTACCACTGGATCTCTCGACAAGCTGTGCATCGCACCCCTTCATTCTACCGACTGCAGTTATCATCTTCTCTGCGGCTGACTTTTGAGTTGAGGATGGGACTACTCTAGACATAGTAAGACCTCACAAATCTCCGGCAATCAATGGCCTTTGAGTTGCTGGACGATCACTGCTTGGTTTCGCTCCAATACGGATAATCTTCTGCCTCAGCTTATCGAAACCATCTATCAGTGCCTCCGGTCGTGGAGGACAGCCTGGTATGTACACGTCAACGGGGATCACGGTATCGACCCCCTCCAGGATATTGTATGACTGAAAGTAGGGTCCACCTGAAATCGCGCATTCACCCATTGCAATACACCACTTGGGCTCAGGCATCTGTTCCCACAGCCTCACTATTGGATCTGCAAACTTCTTACTAATTGGTCCATTAACCAAGAGGACGTCGCACTGTCTGGGACTGGAACGGAAGAATACGCCGAATCTCTCAGCGTCGAAACGGCTCGCCCCAGCAGCGGCCATCTCCAATGCGCAACACTTGATTCCCAGATGAAGAGGAAAGAGGGATTTTCTCTGACCCCAATTGAATATCCTACCAGCTAGTACTCCAATGATATCCTTAATTCTACTAGCCTTCAGAGCCTCATCGGTTATGTCGCCAACCGTGTCTACAAGCATCCTACTGTTGAAAACTGCATAATTCTGGTCATCGTCCGCCATAGTCTAACCTCAGATGTATATTCTTCCCCTCTTCCTGAAAACATGCCAAACACCGGCTCCCATCAGGAAAATGAAGACTGTTAGTGTTGCGAGAGAACTGTAAATAGATACTGCTCCTTCCTGGATAACCAAGATACCACCGAAGGCTAGGAACATGAAAGCAATGTCAAAAACCAAGAAGATTATGGCATACCAGTAGTACTGAAAATGGAAATTAATATGAGCGTCTCCCACAGGGTCTGATCCGCATTCATAGGTAGTCTCTCTCCTGAGATACAGAGATTGGTCAGACTCATAACCAGGAAGTAACCATGAGCTTAGTTTGTTGGGGTCATTCGCAGTTTTTCTAGGCCTCAGGAAGCCTGATCCTACGAAACTCAGAACTGGAAAACCAATGCCAACGAGAGCCATCACAGCAACAGCGAGATAGGCCTCTGGAACGGTAGACATGACAAACACCCATCGGTCCCGTAGGGACCGTTAGACCTTGCCACCTGAAATTGGGCAATAAGCCTATCCGGTGTGGAGTCAGTAGAAGTGCTAGGAGTCATCTTGATCTAGTGCCCTAATTATTCTCTTATTTTCGGCCCTAGACCTCATGAAAAGAACGATTACGAGTAAGGCTCCGAATCCTGTTAGGCCATAAACCAGTAAGTCTTGAGTGGTTTGAGAAAGATTGAGGAAAGAATTTGATGTTACTGATACAACCGTTAGTTCGATTGGTTGTCCTGCAACGGGTATTCCCTCGGGTTGAGCAATAACAGTGAATCTGTATGTGTCGTCAGAAAGAAGTTCAGACGGAGGGGTGGCTCGAACCTGAATCTCTCTAGTTTCTCCAGGGGGAAGCTGGAATTCATCATCGATTACATCAACCGTCCAACCTCTGAGTGATTCTCCTGAAACTATCTCCACGTTTTCGACCACATTGCCGTTGTTCGTTACAAACATTGTGAAGAATGCCTTATCGGGATAATTCACCGTCTGCTCATCGTCCCCCTCAAGACTAAAACTGAGGTTATGTATTGTCATTACTTGAATCATGACATCGACCGAAGTGGTCTGTGCGGCGTTTCTCTCTGAGGCCGCTGATACCTTGATTATTCCTGATGCGCCGTTTGAGACTCCTTCCATTACTTCCATTTGTACTTCTAGTAGCACTCTGCCTTCCCTAGGAATCTGAATGGAGTCGTCTATCTTCACTCCATCTACAAACACGCTCCTAGAAACTGATGACTCTAATCCGGTGATTGTGATCACTGCTTTATCACCAGCTGGATAATCACCAGTATTATCAATCCAGAAGAAGGTTGACAGAGCGCCTCCCGGGGGCAAAGTTACATCCATTTGACCTGGTATTTCTCCGGGGGACTGAGGGGACACTGCCATCCCATAATTGTAGTTCGAAACTACCACAGAGACGGTGTGCTCTGAAGATTCACTGGTTCCAAAAATTGCTATTCTTACCAGAATTCTCGCAGAGTCGGCGTCTTCCTCGCCCTCAACTAGTACGTCTAGATAAACTTGTGAAGACTGTCCTGGGTCTAGTACAATTTGACTTATTGAGTTTCCATCGGAGTCAGAGAACGACGACTCCCACATGGGGCTACTACATCCTGTCTGATCTCCGGGATCGCAGGCTTGAAGTCTGAAGGTATCTCGGATGTTCCCATCGTTAGTCACTACAATGGGGAACTTCACTATCTGATCAGATCTGCCGGTTTGTTGGTCCGAAACCAT
>Ga0066835_10000218_pt1 | contig 11502 bp, 10 predicted proteins | sample ETNtaG_3_FD_67280 | JGI IMG/M metagenome (GOLD analysis project Ga0066835, IMG submission 67280) | Marine microbial and viral communities from oxygen minimum zone, Eastern Pacific Ocean - ETNP201302SV84 | ecosystem: Environmental > Aquatic > Marine > Unclassified ... | reverse complement strand
TGTAGATATAACTATTCTTTCCATCATTGGACCTTTCGGTACACCACCATGTATTTTATTTGCCCATTCATCTATTTGAAAAGAATTATCTTTTTGGCTATAATCGTCAAAGTCAGAATACATTTGTTCTACTAAAGAAATAGTAGGAACGATTATTAATATCTTTTTACTTGGTTCGTTATCGATATACCATCTAGAAGCTAAGTAAATAATTAAAGATTTACCAGATGCAGTTGGAGATAGTAAGAGTGAATTTTTGTTTGTTAGCGAGTGTCCTAACGCGTTTAACTGATAGTCTCGTGGTTGAATAGGTACTTGGTTTGATGTTAAATTTAAATTATCTAACCATTCTTTTGGAATATAATTTAAATCTTTTTCTGGTTCTAAGCTACCATACCTCTTAGAAGTAGTGCTTATACACTCGTATTCGCGTTCTAAGGCAAATTGTTTTAGGTACTTATACAAACCAATGTATAAAGTTTTTTTACGTGAATCAAACAGGCGAATTTTACCATCCCAATATTTATTGCGATATGCTGGCATAAATTTATATCCAGGAACAAAGAAACAGAAATGTTCTGTTAATTCCATTTCAATGCTGGGATCGGTTTCGATGTACATGAACGCGTGGTTCTTTTTGACTATCTTTATTTGGTCCATTATATAAGTTGTTTTAATCTATTCACAGTACTATTTATATCAGTACAAAGATAATCAAATATGTACCAATTCATAAACCTTCTTGCGTCTATTGGGTTATGCCAGGATAAATCATAAACTAAATCTTCTAATTGCGTTAAAGATTGTAATTGTTTAGTCGCCCAATGATATTCTGGAAAACCATAAGATATAATTGGAACATCATGCATTAGGCATTCTATTCCTGCTGTACTATTCTCTAGGATGGCAACTCTTGTTTTTGGTAATACTTCGTGAATACTAATATATCCTGATATAACATATATTCCTTTTTCTTCCCAATCTTTTATTTGTTGTAGTTTACCTTTTTGACTAGGATGTAATTTAACTACAATTGGAAACCTTGTTTTCTTAGATACATTTTCTACAATCTGGCATACCTTTTCCCAATGATTTCCAAACCCAAATCCATGTACAGTTTCATCTTTTGGCTGTTGACATATAATTAAAACATGGTCTGATGGTATTTCCTTTTTACTTTTTTTCCATTTTAATAATATAGAATCATCCCACTTATTTGCTCTTTCTTCTATCCAATTATGGATTTGTATATCATGATTAATATCATATTCACGCATATCTATTTCAATAGGCTTATCAAATGCTAAAGAAGAACTATTTGCATATCCAATAGTATCAATTGCAAAATGTTTAGATGTTGGTCCGGTAGGTTTTATAATAAGATTGTTATCTGTTTTAATCTCTTGTTGGTGACAATGATTATAGATGTATAAGTCTGGATAAGAGTGGATTTCAGGAGCACTATCTGTTTTAGCCTCATAATAAGGTTCTTCCCATTCAGTATGCCCTAATTCTTCTAATGCTTCTTTTACAATAGGATAATACTGTTTACCGATTCGGGAATATCGGTAATCATTAAATTTAAATTCCACTGGTAAATTTTCTCCACTCTATCATATTCTTTATAGTTTGGTGGCGCCATTTAATACTATCTAATATCTCTTTTAAAGTATTACATAGTTCTTCTTGGTATGCTATCTTTTTCTGATGTTCTTGTATGATAGGATCGGAGTCATAATATTTATCCATATCTGATTTCAGTACTGTTAAACCATTTAATGGGTCGTAGTTCCAACCCTTTTCATCTAACTCTTCTTGGCTTAATTTACCATTATAGTGGTTAAATTTATCTTTTAACAATACTTTAAATTCTAGTTCTAATTGTTTTAGTCTTAATTTACTAGTGCTATATAATTCTAAATACTTCGAATGAAGTTTTGCTGTTTCTCTGGAAGATTCATCTAATGCCATTTCATCAATAACATTATCTTTCTTCCACATTTCTAATACATTTTCTAAATTCATAACTACATATTATACCATATTTTAGGGAAAAAGTAAACCCCTATCTAAATTCAAATGATGTGTATTTTAATACTAGGTCTGCTTGTACGTATTCTATATCCGTATTTTGTGCGTTGAATTCGACAGCACTTAGGGATATTGGAAATACCCCCGAGAATGCTATCTCTTTATTAACATTATTATGTGATGACATTATTTGTAATACAGCATCAAACTTATAGTTTTTATCTGCATCACTTTTTTGTGCACTATTAGATAACCATTGAAAGGTTTCTATATAGTTTTCCATATTTTCGGTCACATTAAATCTTACTGCAAGATCTTCGAATCCCATTCGATCCCCGGTAAATGCAAGATTAACTCCTTTATATGGTATTGGGACATCACCCAGGCTTATCCCGGGTAATGTCACTGCTGTACAAAAGTATTCCAAATTAGGAAAACTCGTGTTATCTATTTTAAAATTAAACCCTACCGGGCTTAAAAAGTTTTTATTTGTTGTTAATGCCATCTATAAAAAATTTTTAATAACTTTATTAAGTCTACTTGATTTCATTATACTATGAAATCTTTTCCAAATAGACCTCGTGTCTGTTGGATCCGATAACAAAAGATACCAACCGACAAGCGATAATGGTATCAACAACATTACTGTTGTTTCTATCATACTACTATTTATACGACTTAAAATCATAAACATAAAAAAAGAGGCACCGAAGTGCCCCTTTTCTTAAGTTGTTTTGAAAAACGGTTTACACCATAATGTCATCAACTCTGAAGATTCTGAAGTATTGGTTACTTCTGTCGGAACCGATTGTACCATCGATTGCAACGTAAGGGTTAGCGATCATGCCGTACCTTGTTTTGAATCCCATTCTTGGTTGGAAGTCGTTCTCACCAACTGCTTTAACCATAGTTAAAGGAACGTATGGACAATAGAATAGTCCTGCGTCGTATGGGTTTGAACCTCTGTAACCAACACAAGCAAAGTCAACAGTTGAATATGGGTCAATGTAGACCTTCATTCTACCGTTAAGCACACCTGCGAAAGTGTTACCAGTGTCATCAACATTCAAGTTAGCTGATAAAGCTGGAGTGTAGTCTAATAGACCAGCAGCTGCTAAAGCTGAAGCAACGTCTGAAGAACAAAGTACAAAGTTACCTTTTCCTCTTCTTGTTTCTTTAGCGATAACATTAGCTTCTCTTTCGAGTTGCATAATTAGACCTTTGAATTTCTCAACCATCCATCTACCATCTGAGTCAGTAGCAACATCAAATATACCTGATACTGCAGTTGAAGATTGTAGTGCACCGATTTTAGCAGTTTTTAGAATACTTCTAATAACTTCTCTGTTGATTTCCGCTAGGATCTCAGCAGATAGGATATTAGCTAATTCACCTTCTGCGTCTAAACCGTGAACAGCTTTAAGGTCTTGTGCTAGTTCCATTGTGTACTCAGCTTTTAGCGCTCTTGATTTCGCTGTGACTGTAGCTTTCTCGATTGTGAAAGCCATTTCACCGAATGAACCATCTCCTGATTCTCCGACACCTAATCTTTCCGCAGCGGCTGTGGATAAACCAGAACCGAATGTGGAGACTGTGTCAGATTCGTCAGCGATTGTTGCATCAGTGTCAGCGTCAGTTACGCCGGATAACCCAGTTGGGTCAGCTTGATGAGTACCAGTACCAGAGAAGTCTGTGTCAGCTTCGTTGTATAAAGCTTCTGTTCCACTCTGTGAACTGTATTTTGACTTCATTGCAAAGATAAGTCCAGTTGGTCCAGTCATTGGCTGAACACCGGCAATATCATAAGCAATCAAGTTTGGCATTGCTCTCCTTACTAAAGAGATTAATACTGGGTCGAAAGTTCCAATGTTATTTGGAGCTGATCCTGAACCAATATTGTTAGCAGCAGCTGCCTCGGAAATGAAATTTCCTTGAGCTTGTGCTGACTCTTCTTTAAGAGCAACCTCTTGGTTTTCTAACAGTCTAGCTGTAACAGCTTTTCTGTAGCGATCATCAATACTAGGAGCACTCTCGTGGTCTAGTACTGGGGACCATTTTTCGATTAATTGTGAATCTGCGTTAAACATTTGTTTCCCCTATAGATTACTATTTGTTAAATTTTGTTATAGCCTGAGTGTATCTAGACATAACATCGTTAAGTTCTTCAGCCGGAGCTTCGTCTTCGCCTGCTATGCTGTTTACTTCATCAACTGATTCACTAACTTCACCTTTGAAGTATGATTGTTTGATAGTTTCAACTTTTTGTTCAAAAGTTTCTTTGTTATCAAACTCTACATCTTCGCAAAGTTTAGCTAATTTCTCAGCTTCTGTTTCTGCAAGCCCTGAAGAAGCATTTCTAACAACTTCGTCTTTCTCGAAAGAAGAGACTTTGCCGTGTAAAGAAATATTTTCTTCTGTGGATTTATTTAAAGATTCTTCTAGTTCAGCAACTTGATCGGCTAAATCGTCGATTAAGTCTTCTTTACCTTCTGGAACCTCGATATAATGTTCTTTGAACACTGCTTGTAAGGAAGTCATAAAGTCTTCAGCAATCTCGGTTTTAAGACCTTGATTAACTGCTACTTCATTTTCTTTCATCCAGTTTTCAACAACGTAGTTTAAGTAAGAATCTACTTTCTCTACTAGTTGAGCATCGATGTCGGAAACTTCTTCTTCCAAGTTTTGCGCATATTCTGCTTCTAAACGTTCAACTTCTTCTGCAAGTTTGCTAGTTAGCACTGCTTCGAATATAGTTGATGCTTTATCACGGAATCCATCTGAAAGAGTAGCCTCTTCTGAGATGATTGTGTCAAGATCTTCGTCGAAATCAACTGCTTCTACTTTAGCCTTTGCCTTAAGTTCGTTCTTTTTAGGTAAAGAACCCTTCATGGCTTTATCAAATTCAGCTACTTCAGCATCGTTGTCTTCGTCGACTTCATCTATCTTAGTCATCTTAGCGAAAAGCTTTTGCGCGTCCTCTTTTCTTGCTGATTTTAACATATCAACAGCAGCTTGAATTACACCAGCTTTAGTTTTAGGAATATCAACCGCTTTAGGTTGTACGGACTCTTCTTCGTGGTCCATTTCCTTTTTCACTTTAGCTTCTTCCAAGTCTTCAACAGACTCTTCTGATTGTGTTTCTTCAACAACTTCCTCTTCAGTACCCTCGACTACTTGTTCTTCATCGTTAAGTACTTCTTCGGAAGCTTGCTCTTGAATGTCTTCAGCGTCTAAGTTTTTAACGTCTTCTGACATGTCGTTCTCCTATTATTTTTTAGAGTTTACAAGTTTCGAGAGGAAATTTTTAAATGCTCGAATCTCTACATCCGAAGATGTGGTATTCTTTGCTGTTTTTATTTCAGTCTCAATTATTTCAATGTCTTGTGCTTTTAATATTCCATTGTCCCATACCCATTCTACTCCTTCCATGATTCCATTTACGAAAGCTTCGGGAGCAGATGGGTCTTGAACAATATCTACGGTGGCTAACATAAAGTCTTTACCGACATAGTTAGTACCGTTCTTTTGCACAAGGCTTCCCATTCCACGACTTGATACACCAAGCTTAACTCCACCTTCGAGCAAACCTTCTACGATTTGTCCCATAGGGGTTTTAAGAATTGATGCTTTTCCTACAACATTACTTCCCTCCCATTTGAGGTCTGTAATCTTGTGAGATACCTTATCCAGATTAACAGTTGGACCTTCCGGGTGATTTAACTCACCAACTGCTCTTCCGGTAGAAACCTGCTCTTTAACATATTTGTTAACAGCAGCTTCTAAAATCTTTTTCTCATATATTCTGCCGTTCCTATTCTTGGCATCGGCCTGCATGAATACACCTTCGATAACGTGCGATTTATTACCTTTTTTATCTTCAGTAATATAAGTTGTTATATCACTATCGTTGTATTCTGCTATAAGTTTCATAGTTGTCCTATTCGTCTTCTGCTTCTGCTGGTGCTAGTTCCTGCTCTTCGTCATTCTCCATACCAGTACCAGGTACTTCTTCAACAGGTTCTTCGACCTTTCTTTGTACCATACTAGAAGCTAATTCTACTTTTTTAGCGTCTAAAGCATCATTCATTTTTCCAGCCATTGCTGTGTTAAATGCTTTTTCTGCGTTTACATTATCACCATTTCTTAATCTATCAATAATGTCTTTTATAGTTTCACTCATCTCAATTTTCCTCGTCTGTATTTATTTATAATTTTTTAAGTCTTAACCGAACCTAGGATCGTCTGGATCTGGCATATCGTTTTCACCACCTCTTTCTTCATCCTCGATTTGCTTGTTAATAGCTTCAATATCATCATCGTTAAACCTAAGAATATTCTTTTTCACCCATTCATTTGATATAAATCGGCCAATATGCTCGTCTAACGATCCTAACATATCAAATCTTTCCCTATATATTTCAGCTTCTTTTAATTCACTGAAATAGTTATCCTCAATATAGTCGAATTGTATAGATTCTTTCCATTCGTTCCATTCTTCGGCTGTTATAACATTCTTTAACAATAGTTGTGTTTTTAACAATTGTATAAAAATGTCTGAGAATCTTTTTCTTAATCTATCAATAAACTTTTTAAATTTAACTTCATCTCTTGTTATTTCAGAAGCTCTACCTAAACTAAATTGTGCTTCTTGTTCTAGTCTATTAATAGGAACGTTTAACGCTCTATATAATTTCTTTTGGAAATAGATTATATCATCTATTTGTCCTAAATTCTCTCCACCTGGTAATGTAGATATTTCTGTACCTCTTCCACCTTCACGTCTTGGTAAGAAGAAATCTTCTAACATACTCATGTGTTTTTTATCGTCTTTTATATCACCAGTCTTAGCATCGTAAACTAATTTGTTTCTATATTGATTCATAATACCACGTAAGTATTCTTCTGCTTTACCTTTTGGTAAATTACCAACATCAATATAAAATATTCTACGTTCTGGTGCTCTAGATATTCTGTATATAACAACAGAATCTTCCATCATACGTAATTGGTTAACTGGCTTAATTGCTTTGTGCAAATAAGAAAGTATTCTTTTACGTGAAGAATCTAATACACCAGATGTTCCGTATGCTATAGCATCTGGATTAATTTTTAAACCTTGGTTATATTTTCCTAATGCGTTATCTTGGAAAATAAAAAATTCTTTTTGTTTCTTAATAAGTTTAGCACCAGTCTTTGGGTCTTCCTCTTCTTCAATCTCTTTTACTTTACGTAATTTAGTTGGATCGATATATCTTAATTCTTGTATTCCTTGTTTTTCATTACCTTCTTTTACAATAATGTGATAAGGTAATCTTCCATCGATATACCATTTTCTAAATATATCGTGGGAATATGCGTTAAAGCCCATCAGTGATATTATTTTATCAAACTCGGCTTTCATCATTTTTTTAATTTTATCTGAAGCTTCTACTTTATCTAAGACTATATCGATTGGAACATCGTTATGGTCTCCAACGATTGCTTCATTTACAATATCTTCTACTGCTGCGTCACACTCTGGTTGTGCAGCAATATCACGATATTTCATAATTAGGTCAACTTCACTTTTTGCTTTGTCTCCGTCTAAATCTAAATAAGCACCAAAATGACCGCCTGTGGTTATTACACCAGCGCCATCTTCATCCGTATTTGGTACGAAAGAAACTTTAGGTTTTTCTTTTTCCTGTCCCTTTCTGTTTATTTCGAATCCGAAAAATTCTGCCATATTATTATTTATCCTTAATATTATCGGGGGAAATTTCTTTCCCCCTCTAATATATTTATCCTAGTTTTAGCTAGTGGTATTTGACTCCCAGTATTGCATTTGTAGCTCTACAGTGAATTCTTCAATTGTGTTTTCCTGGTCATAGGCAACCTCAATTGCTGAAATGTTAGAAGGCCACATTCCTCGAATATCAATACTCTTGGTTACGTTTCCTTCTTTATCAAGTTGTTCGATAACACCGTCAGCTTGATAATCTGTAGGGTTACTTAGCCCACTGTTAGAGTTGTGACCATTAATACCATTACTCCATCTTTCGAAAGCGTCTCTAACTTCGAAACCGACATCGTTGATAACTGTAATAGTCCATGGTTCAAAAGACCTATCTCCAGCTATCTGAAGTTTTCTTCCTCTGAACGGAACTTCTACAGGTGCTACAATCGATGCTGGGAAAGAACCTGCCTTACACATAAATGATGTAAGTTCAACGTCTCCTCCCGCGTATCCTGGGAAGTTAACAGTACACTTGAATAAGTTTCCACGCGCACCACCGCCAACTAGTTTAGATTTAAAATCATCTACTCCTAAAATTGCCATGTTTTACCCCCTATACTCCTGCGATCTCGGAGAATTCCACTCCGGTCCTTGTTGCAATGAAGTTCAAAGTAATAAAGTTAATAGACCTTGCAGGCTTAATGAATATGTCTGCTACGAATCTATTTGAATCTATTACTTGACCTGTGTTATTAGTTGTGTCACAAATTACTTGGAAATCTGTAATACCTCTACGCCCTTTAACGTCTCTTAAGAATGGCTCAACTAAGTTTCTAAATTGAGCTCTTGTAAATTCATCGTTGAATTCGAAAAGTTGTGCTTTAGCAGCTGTTGCTATAGCTTTTTCTAATACAATGAATAACCTTCTGACGTTAATCCTATCAAAAGCGGAAGGTCTGCTAAGTAGAGTTTTATCTCCAAATAACATCATACCTTCTCCAGGGAAAGATACTAAAGGATTAACACGTCCTTTATATAATGTATCTCTATCTGCTTTTTTAGGATTGAAAGCTAATTTTGTTGCGCCTAATAGTTGGCCTCGGTTAACACCTGCTGGTGAGAACCATGCATCTGCCACTCTATCAGTATTAGCACATAAGCCCGCTACGTGACCAGCTGCACCAATATATCTAAATACATCGTTGTATTTGTCATATACGTATAGTGCGGATGAATCACAGACTGCGTATGAAGAACTAGTTAAACCATTTGCAAATGTCATAACATCTGCTGCTGGTGTAGAACTTCCTACTGTGTCTTCTATCGGAGGTGATACAAATGCAACTAAATCTTTTCTTGCTTCTGCAATAGAGATTAAGTCTTCTGCAATTGTTTCTTGTCCGTTAGCATCTGGACATGCAAACAATAAGTTAACATCAACAGTTTCTGCATCTTCGAAAAGATCGTATGCAAGAGCTATTTCTCCTGCAGTTGGTGTGTTATCGTCTGAACCCCCTGCTAAGCTATGGTCAATAGCTGATGCGTGGGTGTCAAATGCTGAGCTTCTGGATGTGAGTGTTTCTCCAGCGTTTGTTAGATTTGTAGAATCGTGATCGGCCCACCAAATATATTCAGATTGTGCATTAATCACATCTTTATAATAGTTAGTAGTTCCATCAGTCTTCTTCGCATCAGCCGCTTGAGATACAAAGGCGAATGTTTCTAGGACCGTACCAGCTGTACCTGTCCATAATCCGTCTTCGTCTATAACTGCTACGTGTAGTTCGTCGTTATAATTGGCTTTACCTAAGTTAACTGCGTAATCAGATGTACCAGGAGCTCCATCGAATTCTCCTGCAAAAGGCCATGCTGAAAAGCTACTGATTCCTTGCGAAATCATAGAAACTTTTAAGCTATTTCCTAATGAACCTGGGTACTTAGCTACCCATAAACCCTTATTTAACGAACCATTTGAGTAGTTATCATCATAATCATCTTCATTCTTAATAAGTTGTCCAGTACCGTCCGCGGTCGCATTATCATGACCTGTGACTGCACGTACAACTTTCAGCGCGTTACCATATTTTAGGAATGCCGCTGCTGTAAGAAAATATTTCGCTGTATTGTCATCTGGAGTACCAAATCTTTCAGCAAGTTCTGATTCAGAACCTACTGTTATAATTTGGCCTGCTGGACCCCAGTTGAATGAACCTGCAAATCCACCAATGCTGGTAGAAACTGCTGGGATTACATTCGTTGCGTCTATTTCTTTTACCTGGACGCCTGGTGATACTTGAAATGCCATCGCTTTATCCTCTCATTTGTTGTTGTGAGTTAGTTTATAAGTTACATAATACGGTTATATTCAATACTTTTATTTATGATTTCTATGTTTCTAAGTGTCGGTATCGTCTTCTTTACCAACGTGATCGGACAATATAAACCTTCTATTTGGGTTAACTGCGATCTTAAATGTAGCCATTAACTCTCTATTTACTAACATTTCCGAAGCAGAATCAGTTGTAGTTAAAGCGATTCTTGTATTTGGATATGCTTTATTATTAAAATTAACCGTCATTTCAATAACGGGTCTTTTCTCTTGAATAGTTGGTAATCTTCTAGCAATTGAAACATCTGTTATTTCAGATTTAAATTGTTGTCCATTCTTTTCCCAAATTGCAGTATCACCATCTATTTTTAATTTATCTACATGTAGCATAGAAGCATTTGTTCCGTTTCCTGTATCAAATTTAGCACGTATTGGGTTTTGTAATCCTTCTATTGACACTCTTTCTATATAACCACTTTCTGTTCTATATAATGGTTTTCTATGTAATTCATGTGTAAAGTAATCTATAATATTTTCTAATATCTGTGCATCACTAATTTTTCCTAAAGATTTTTCATCTTCTAAATCATATCCGTTAAAGTGGGAACGAATACCCGGTGAACCATTTATCTCTAGTACATAAAAATTATTTGCAACTTTACAGTGGTCAACACCACAATATAGTGCGCCAGTCGCACGTGCGGACTGCTTAACAAGTTCTTTTTCTTCATCTGATAGTTTATATGGGATAGTTTTAGCACCTAGATGAACATTATTTCTAAATTCTTTATTATCTTGTTTAATACGTTCTGCCGATCCTAATATCTTACCATTTACAACTAATGTTCTTATATCTGATTTTATAGGTAAGTATTCTTGGATTAGTAATTGTGCATCATATTTCCATAATGCTTGACAAACAGAAACTAAAGATTGCTGGCTTTCTGCTATAGCAACACCAATACCTTGTGTACCAGTTAGTGTTTTTATAACTACTGGAAATTTATTTCCTATTTTTTTGTGTGCGCTTTCTATAGATTTAACATTTGTTATTACAGAAGATTTAGGTGTAGGTATATTATTACGGTCCAATGCAATTACATTTGACATTTTGTTATCACATAACATCATAGATTCTAAATCATTTACCATAAAGAATCCATAGGTTCCTAATGTAGATACTAATGCTTGAGAAGTTAAAGTTTGTATAGCACCTGCTCTTACAAATACAATAGAATTTTCTCTAGATATTTCTATCTCTCCATCTTCCCCATCGTAATTATGGAAAAGAACAGAACCTAAATCTACATCGGCGTTTGCTATATAAGCTTCTTCTACATTTATTAATGTAAATTTCATTCCTCTTTTCTTAGTTAATTTGCTAACTATATCTGCAAATGTTCCTTCTTCTTCACCAAGACCAAGT
>Ga0066835_10000215_pt1 | contig 11533 bp, 4 predicted proteins | sample ETNtaG_3_FD_67280 | JGI IMG/M metagenome (GOLD analysis project Ga0066835, IMG submission 67280) | Marine microbial and viral communities from oxygen minimum zone, Eastern Pacific Ocean - ETNP201302SV84 | ecosystem: Environmental > Aquatic > Marine > Unclassified ... | reverse complement strand
CGCAGGTTTTCTTGGATGAGCAGTAGCGCTTTACAGGTAGCAAAAACAGCTACTTATCTACCAGATTTAGTTGAAGTACAAAGAGCAAGCTTTAAATGGTTTTTGGAAAAGGGTCTAATAGAAGAATTACAAAACTTTTCCCCCATTTCCGATTACACAGGAAAATTAGAACTACATTTTATTGGTGAAGAGTATAGGTTAAAAAGACCTAGGCATGATGTTGAAGAAGCAAAAAGAAGAGATGCAACATTTGCTTCTCAAATGTATGTAACTTGTAGATTAATTAATAAAGAAACAGGAGAAATTAAAGAGCAAGAAGTCTTTATAGGAGAACTACCATTAATGACTGAAAGAGGAACTTTCATAATTAATGGTGCAGAAAGAGTTATTGTTAATCAAATTGTTAGAAGTCCGGGAGTATATTTCAAAGATGAACAGGATAAAAATGGTCGAAGAACTTATAACGCGAGCGTAATTCCTAACAGGGGTGCATGGTTAAAATTCGAGACTGACAAAAATAATTTACTTTATGTAAGAGTTGATAAAACTAGGAAAATTAATGCTCATGTTTTGATGAGAGCAATGGGCCTCTCCGATAATGATGTAATAGATAAACTTAGACATCCTGAGTTTTATCAAAACTCAATAGAATCAGCAAATGACGAAGGTATAAATTCAGAGGATCAGGCTTTGCTGGAGCTTTACAAAAAGCTCCGTCCTGGCGAACCGCCTTCTGTTTCTGGAGGACAACAGCTTTTACATAGTAGATTTTTTGATCCCAAAAGATATGATTTGGGCCGAGTCGGTAGATATAAAATAAACAAAAAATTAAGACTCACAATACCAGATGATGTTAGAACGCTAACCCATGAAGATGTTCTTTCTACCATAGATTATTTAATTAACCTAGAACTGGATATTGGCGGTGCTTGTTTGGATGATATTGACCATCTTGGTAATAGAAGGGTTAGATCTGTAGGAGAACTTCTTCAAAATCAAGTTAGGGTTGGACTTAATCGTTTAGAGAGAATTATTAAGGAAAGAATGACTGTTGGAGAAACAGATTCTCTTACTCCTGCTCAATTAGTCAATCCTAAACCTTTGGTTGCTGCCATTAAGGAGTTTTTTGGCTCCAGTCAGTTAAGTCAATTTATGGACCAAACTAATCCTCTGGCTGAATTAACTCATAAGAGAAGAATCTCAGCTTTAGGTCCGGGAGGTTTAACACGAGAGAGAGCAGGGTTTGCGGTAAGAGATATACATCCTTCGCATTATGGAAGATTATGTCCTATCGAGACTCCTGAGGGTCCTAACGCAGGACTTATAAACTCTTTAGCCACTCACGCAAGAGTAAATGAGTATGGTTTTATTGAAACTCCTTTTTGGGAAGTTGAAAACGGTAAAGTTAATAAAGAAGGGGACCCAGTTTATCTGTCCGCTGATTTGGAAGATGAGTGTAGGGTTGCTCCAGGAGATGTAGCAACGGACAAAGATGGAAATATACTTGCAGACTTAATACCAGTCAGATATAGACAAGATTTTGAAAAAGTGCCTCCGCATCAAGTTGATTATGTTCAGCTTTCCCCAGTCCAAGTTATCTCAGTTGCGACTTCACTTATTCCATTTTTGGAACATGATGATGCAAATAGAGCTCTAATGGGATCGAATATGCAACGCCAAGCTGTTCCGTTGCTCAGACCAGAGCGTCCTTTGGTTGGGACAGGATTAGAATCTCAAGTTGCAAGAGATTCAGGGATGGTTCCCATAACCAAAGTCAATGGAACCGTATCATATGTTGATGCTAATGAGATTGTTGTTAAAGACAAGGATGGTAATGAACACTTTCATTATCTCCAAAAATATCAAAGATCAAATCAAGATACCTGCCTAAACCAAAGACCTATCGTCCAAATTGGAGATCAAGTTATATCTGGACAAGTTTTGGCAGATGGATCGGCTTGTGAAGGAGGGGAAATAGCCCTTGGCCAGAATGTTTTAATTGCATATATGCCTTGGGAGGGCTACAACTACGAAGATGCGATTCTTGTTAGTGAGAGGATGGTAACTGATGATCTATATACATCTGTACATATTGAAAAATATGAAATTGAGGCAAGACAAACAAAGTTAGGACCAGAAGAAATTACAAGAGAGATTCCTAATATCTCTGAAGAGAGCTTGAATAATCTTGATGAAATGGGAATAATTAGGGTTGGAGCTTTTGTAGAGAGCGGAGATATTCTGGTGGGAAAAGTTACTCCAAAAGGGGAATCAGACCAACCGCCTGAAGAAAAACTTTTGAGAGCTATTTTTGGTGAAAAGGCCCGAGATGTTAGAGATAACTCTCTCAGGGTCCCCAAGACTGAAAAGGGAAGGGTTTTAGATGTTCGTATCTATACTAGAGAACAAGGTGACGAGTTACCTCCAGGGGCTAATATGGTTGTTAGAGTTTATGTCGCTCAGAGAAGGAAAATCCAAGTTGGCGACAAAATGGCTGGGAGACATGGAAATAAAGGGATAATAAGTAGAATCTTACCCAGAGAAGATATGCCTTATCTACCTGATGGAACGCCTGTTGACATAGTTCTTAATCCACTAGGAGTTCCAAGCAGAATGAACGTAGGTCAAGTGTTTGAGTTATTGATGGGATGGGCAGCCTCAAATTTAAATTGTAGAGTTAAAGTTGTTCCATTTGATGAAATGTATGGTGCGGAGAAATCACATCAGACTGTACAAGCATTTTTGGAGGAGGCTGCTAAACAGCCTGGTAAAGCCTGGGTATACAACCCCAAGGATCCTGGAAAGTTATTACTCAAAGATGGTAGAACTGGTGAACCATTTGATCAGCCAGTTGCTGTTGGGTACTCTCATTTCCTTAAGTTAGTACATTTAGTTGATGATAAAATTCATGCCAGGTCAACGGGGCCTTACTCTTTGGTTACACAACAACCATTGGGTGGTAAAGCTCAACAAGGTGGACAAAGGCTCGGAGAAATGGAAGTATGGGCTCTTGAAGCTTATGGAGCAGCTTATACTCTTCAGGAACTATTAACAGTTAAATCTGATGATATGCAAGGAAGGAATGAAGCTTTAAATGCAATCGTAAAAGGTAAACCAATTCCTAGGCCTGGTACTCCTGAGTCATTTAAAGTTCTTATGAGAGAATTACAATCTCTTGGCTTAGATATTGGTGTTTATACAGATGAGGGAAAAGAGGTAGATCTAATGCAAGATGTAAATCCGAGAAGGAATACTCCATCGAGGCCAACTTACGAGTCACTAGGAACCTCTGAATATGAGGAAGATTAAATACTCAATTACAAACTTTTAATTTTAAATTTCCAAAAAATGACAAACAGCAACTTAAGAACTGAAAATCACTTTGATTACGTAAAAATTTCAATAGCCTCTCCACAAAGAATAATGGATTGGGGACAGAGGACATTACCCAATGGACAAGTGGTAGGTGAAGTTACAAAACCTGAAACAATTAATTACAGAACACTAAAACCAGAAATGGATGGATTGTTTTGTGAAAAGATTTTTGGTCCCTCTAAAGATTGGGAATGCCACTGTGGCAAATATAAGAGAGTTAGGCATCGAGGTATTGTTTGTGAAAGATGTGGAGTAGAAGTAACGGAAAGTAGAGTAAGAAGACATAGAATGGGATACATTAAACTTGCGGCTCCAGTTTCGCATGTTTGGTACTTGAAGGGAATTCCTAGTTACGTAGCTATTCTTTTGGATATTCCACTTAGAGATGTAGAACAAATTGTTTATTTTAATTGCTACGTTGTTTTAGACCCAGGAGATCATAAAGAACTTAAATATAAGCAATTACTAACTGAGGACGAATGGCTGGAAATCGAAGATGAAATTTATGCTGAAGATTCAACAATTGAGAATGAACCTTATGTTGGGATTGGTGCTGAGGCTCTAAAGCAATTACTTGAGGACCTTGATTTAAATCAGGTTGCAGAGGAACTCAGAGAAGAAATTACGAATAGTAAGGGACAGAAAAGGGCAAAACTTATTAAGAGGATTAGAGTTATTGATAATTTCATTGCAACTAATGCAAAACCAGAATGGATGGTTTTAGATGCAATACCTGTGATCCCTCCAGATCTCAGACCTATGGTTCAACTTGATGGAGGAAGATTCGCAACTTCTGATTTAAACGATCTTTATAGGAGAGTTATAAATAGAAATAATAGATTAGCTAGGCTCCAAGAAATTTTAGCTCCTGAAATTATTGTTAGAAATGAAAAAAGAATGCTTCAGGAGGCTGTTGACGCTCTTATAGATAATGGAAGAAGGGGAAGAACTGTTGTTGGAGCAAACAATAGAGCTCTTAAATCCCTTAGTGACATCATTGAAGGGAAACAAGGAAGATTTAGACAGAATCTTCTGGGCAAACGTGTTGATTATTCAGGAAGATCTGTAATAGTTGTAGGCCCCAAATTAAAAATGCATCAGTGTGGACTTCCCAAGGAAATGGCGATTGAACTCTTCCAACCTTTTGTAATTCATAGATTAATACGCCAAAATATTGTGAATAATATTAAAGCTGCAAAAAAATTAATACAAAAAGCTGATGATGAAGTTATGCAGGTCCTCCAAGAAGTTATTGAAGGTCACCCTATTCTTTTAAATAGAGCACCTACACTCCATAGGTTAGGAATTCAAGCTTTCGAACCAAAGTTAGTTGGAGGTAGAGCTATACAACTCCATCCTCTAGTTTGTCCAGCATTTAATGCTGACTTTGATGGAGATCAAATGGCAGTTCATGTTCCATTAGCTCTAGAGGCACAAACTGAAGCACGGATGCTCATGTTGGCTAGCAATAATATTCTTTCACCTGCTACTGGAGAACCAATTGTCACTCCATCACAAGATATGGTTTTGGGATCTTATTATCTGACTGCATTGCAACCGAATTATCAAAAACCAGATTTTGGAGAAAATAACACTACTTTTGCTTCTCTAGAAGACGTCATTTTTGCTTATGAAGATAAAAGACTCAATTTGCATGAATGGGTATGGGTTAGATTTAATGGAGAAGTTGAAGACGAAGACGAATTGATTAAACCTCTAAAAACTGAAGAGCTAGAAGATGGCTCAAGATTGGAAATCTGGAAATTAAGAAGAGACAGATTTGACTCTCTTAATAATTTAATAAGTAGATTTGTTCTAACAACTGTTGGGAGAGTAGTAATGAACTATACCATCATTGATTCTGTATCAAGAACTTAATCTTTAAAACTATTTTTCATTCATTTAAAAATCATGACATCATCTAAACCAAAAAAAACTTCAAGATTACGCAAAACTACCAAAAACTCAAAAAAGAACGATATTGTTAAAATGCCTGATTTAGCTAAAACGCCGCCATCGTTTAAGAATAAAGTAGTTGATAAGAAAGCTTTAAAAAATTTAGTCTCTTGGGCATATAAAACTCACGGTACTGCAATAACTGCGGCCATGGCTGATAATTTAAAGGACTTAGGATTTAAATATGCTACCCAAGCTGCTGTTTCTATTTCAGTTGATGACCTAAAAGTTCCTGAAGCTAAACAAGATTTGATTGGGCAAGCTGAACAGCAAATATCTGCTACAGAAGAATGCTACAGACTTGGAGAAATTACAGAGGTTGAGAGACACACTAAAGTTATTGATACTTGGACTGAAACTAATGAAAGATTAGTAGATGCTGTTAAAAATAACTTCAATCAAAATGATCCTCTGAACTCAGTTTGGATGATGGCTAACTCAGGAGCAAGGGGTAATATGTCACAGGTAAGACAACTGGTCGGCATGAGGGGATTGATGGCTAATCCGCAAGGAGAAATCATTGATCTACCAATTAGAACAAACTTTAGAGAAGGACTTACTGTTACTGAATATGTAATTTCTTCTTATGGAGCTCGGAAAGGTTTGGTGGATACCGCATTAAGAACTGCTGATTCTGGATATTTAACTAGAAGATTAGTCGATGTTGCTCAAGATGTAATTGTTAGAGAAGAAGATTGTGGAACAGAACGATCAATAGTAATTGAGGCTGAAGATGCTAAATTTGGAGCGAGGCTACTTGGGAGACTTACAGCTGAGGATATTTTAGATTCTGAAGAAAACATAATTATTCCTCAAAATACAGCAATAGATCCTGCTTTATCACAACAAATTGAAACAGCATCTATTTCAAAGGTGAAAATAAGATCTCCATTAACATGTGAAGCGAATAGATCAGTTTGTAGGAGATGTTATGGATGGGCTTTGGCTCATAATCATCTGGTTGACTTAGGTGAGGCAGTAGGCATTATTGCTGCACAATCTATTGGAGAACCAGGGACTCAATTAACAATGAGAACTTTTCATACTGGAGGAGTATCTACTGCTGAAAGTGGAGTAGTAAGATCAAAGATTTCCGGTAAAGTTGAATTTAATTCAAAAGCAAAGGTTAGAGGTTATAGAACTCCACATGGTGTGGAAGCTAAACAGGCAGAAGTTGATTTCTTATTAAAAATAGTTCCTCAAGGGAATAATTCTAACAAAGCTCAAAAAATTGAAGTTTCCAGTGGATCGCTTTTATTTGTTGAAGATGGTGAAGAAATTAATTCTGACATAACCGTTGCTCAGATCACTGCCGGAGCTGTGAAAAAGAGCGTTGAAAAAGCAACAAAGGATGTTATCTGTGATTTGGCTGGTCAAGTAAGATATGACAAGGTTATTCAGCCAAAGGAAGTTACTGATAGGCAGGGAAATATTACTTTAAAAGCTCAGAGATTAGGAAGATTGTGGGTTTTAGCCGGAGATGTTTATAACTTACCTCCTAATGCCAGACCAGTTATCTCATCTGGAAAATCTGTAAAAGAAGGAACTGTTTTAGCAGAAGCAAGTCAATCAAGTGAGTTTGGAGGAAAAGTTAGATTAAGGGAATCAATAGGAGATTCTAGGGAAGTTCAGATTGTTACTACTTCAATGTCTTTAAGCAATTTTAAATTAATTGAAGAATCAACCCACTCAGGCCAAATATATAATTTGGAGTCTAGCGATGGAATTTCTTATCGTTTGAACATCTCTCCGGGTAGTAAGATCAGTAATGGTGAGGTAATAGCAGATTTAACAGATGAAAGGTTCAGAACAAAAACTGGCGGACTAGTCAAATACGCACCAGGATTAAGTGTCAAAAAAGCAAGGTCATCTAAAAATGGTTTTGAAGTTTCTCAAGGGGGAACATTACTTTGGATTCCGCAGGAGACACATGAGATAAACAAGGATATATCTCTTCTAATGATTGAAGATATGAAATGGATTGAAGCAGGAACAGAAGTTGTAAAAGATATTTTTAGTCAAACATCTGGAATTGTTACTGTGACCCAAAAAAATGATATTCTCAGAGAAATAACTGTAAGAAATGGAACTTTTCATGAGTGCGAAGATGAAGAAGTTTTGAACAGATTTACTGAGGAAGGTACTTTAGTAAATCCAGGTGAAAAGATTTTAGATGGAATTGATAATAAAGAAATTCTATTTGTTCAGAAATTAGAAACACCAAAATGTAGAGGTTTACTATTAAGAACCGTAGAAGAATTTACTATTCCTGATCAAGCGGAACTACCTCAATTATCTCATGTTAAGCAGGAAAAAGGACCACATTTAGGCTTAAAAGCTATACAAAGGCTTACATATAAAGATGGTGAATTGATAAAATCAGTGGAAGGAGTTGAATTGCTGAGAACCCACTTAACTATTGAAAGTTTTGATGCTACCCCTCAAATGACTATTGATGTTGAGTCTATTGAAGATGAAAATAATGCATCAATTAATAGATTAAATTTAGTAATATTGGAGTCTATTCTTGTAAGGAGAGACACTATATCTGACTCAAGCCATGGCTCAACACATACAGAGTTGCAAGTCAAGAATAACCAAATAGTTAAAGCAGGAGATGTAATAGCTACTACCCAAATTCTTTGTAAAGAAGAGGGAATAGTCCAACTACCAAATGTTATTGACGATGAGCCTATAAGAAGGTTAATTGTTGAAAGAGAAAAAGATAAAATTAAAATAAAGATTAGTAAGAAAGCAGTCGTAAAAGTCGGTGATCGTGTGGTTGATGGTCATTTTATTAGTGAATCTGAAAAATCTACTTCTTGTGGAGAAATCGAGGAGGTTTCTAGTAGCTCAGTAACCTTAAGACTTGGCAGGCCTTATATGGTTTCCCCCGATTCGGTTTTACATGTTAAAGACGGGGATTTAGTTCTTAGAGGAGATGGTCTTGCTCTGCTTGTTTTTGAGAGGCAGAAAACTGGAGATATTGTTCAAGGATTGCCTCGTATTGAGGAGTTGTTAGAAGCTAGGAGACCCAGAGATGCTGCAATTTTATGTAAAAAATCTGGAACTGTTCAGATTAAAAAAGGTAATGATGAAGACTCAGTTTCTCTATCAGTTATTGAAAAAGATGATTTAGTTAATGAATATCAACTATTAATTGGAAAAAATATTATGGTCAGTGATGGACAACAAGTTACAGGTGGAGAAATCTTAACTGATGGCCCAATTAATCCTCATGAATTATTAGATTGTTTCTTCAATGATTTAAAAGATCAAAAACCTCTCATAGATGCAGCTAGAGAATCCATATCAAAACTTCAAAGAAGTATGGTTAATGAAGTCCAGAACGTTTATAAGTCACAGGGTGTCGCAATTGATGATAAGCATATTGAAGTTATTGTTAGACAGATGACAAGCAAAGTCCGCATAGAAGATGCAGGTGATACAACACTCTTACCTGGAGAACTTGTAGAAATGAGGCAAGTAGAAGATACCAATCAAGCAATGGCAATTACAGGAGGAGCTCCAGCAGAATTCACTCCTGTGCTCTTGGGTATTACAAAAGCCTCTCTCAATACAGATAGTTTTATATCAGCAGCATCATTCCAAGAAACTACTAGGGTTCTTACAGAAGCTGCAATTGAAGGTAAATCTGATTGGTTAAGAGGTTTAAAAGAAAATGTCATTATTGGTAGGCTAATACCAGCAGGTACTGGTTTTAGCGGATTTGTAGAGGAATTAGCATCTGAGGCTGGCCCTCATCCCGATATCCTCGCAGAAGAATCTGGTGGATATAGGAGAGCACAGAATTTAAGGCCTGATTATACAGTTGATATGCCACAATCTCCTGGAGCAAACTCTACTGCAATTCTTGATGATCCTAGTGATGAAGATTTGGAAACTACTAGAAACCGGCATGGAATCGATCCCTCTTCCAGTAATTTTGCTGCCTTTGCAAGACCTAGTGCTGAAAATCAATTTGCTGAAGATCAATTACCTGATCCTGCGGCATTAGAGGGATTACAAGAGGAGGGACTTTTGTCTGATGAATAAATATTATCTATTATCATTTTTAGTAACTAGAATATATTTTTAAATTTTTAGTGATGATTAAGCCAGAGATTATCCCCAAAAGAAAATTACCTCGATATGGTTTCCATATTTATAATGAAAGACTTAATGGAAGAATGGCTATGATAGGTTTTATTGCGCTCATTCTTACAGAATTCTTTTTAAAACATGGTTTACTGTTATGGTGAAAATAGCTTTTACTAAATACTTAAAAATTTGAAGAACCTCATTGGAAGTAGTATTCAAGATTTAGAAAATTTAGCTTCTCATTATGGTCAGGCTTCTTTTAGAGGTAGACAAATTTATAACTGGATCTATAACTATAAAAATAAGAAGAAAAATATTGATCAAATTGATGTTTTACCTCTAAATTTTAGAAAAAAATTAAAAGACGATGGTTTTAAAGTAAGCGAACTTCTTTTTCAAGAAAAAAATTTGGCTAATGACGGTACCTTGAAGTTGTTATTGTCTACAAGAGATAATGAAAGTATTGAATGTGTTGGCATACCAACTGAAAAAAGATTAACTGCATGTCTTTCGAGTCAAGTAGGTTGCCCTATGGATTGCAAATTTTGTGCCACTGGGAAGGAAGGTTTGAAGAGATCTTTAAAAGCAAGTGAAATATTAGATCAAATTTTATTTATTGAAAATGAAATGAATAGAAAAGTGACCAATATCGTTTTCATGGGTATGGGTGAGCCCTTATTAAATATAGATGACTTGCTTCTGTCTATTAGATCTATAAATGAAGATTTTAAGATTGGCCAAAGAAAGATAACTGTGAGTACTGTTGCTGTGCCACAAATGATAAACAAATTATCTGTTAAGTCTTTTCAAATTTTAGGTAATTGTCAATTTACATTAGCGATAAGCCTACATGCTTCAAATCAAAAAACAAGAGAAATGATTATACCAAGTGCAAAACACTATAAGATCAAAAATATAATTAAAGACTGTAAGAAATACGTAAAAGATACTGGTCGGAGGGTAAGTTTTGAATATTTAATGCTAAGTGGGGTGAATGATAAATTAGAACATGCAAATGAATTGAGTAATTTGCTAAAAGGTTTTCAATGCCACGTAAACTTAATACAGTACAACCAAATTGATGAAGTTGAATTTAAACGAGCCACTTTAAAAAATCTTCAATTATTTCAATCTAGACTTTCTGACAATGGTATTGCTGTTAGCTTGCGAAAAAGTAGAGGTCTTGATAAAAATGCTGCATGTGGTCAGCTAAGACAAAATGCAAGCATTAAATAATACTCTATTGGAAAAATTTTTTAAAAGTCTCTTAAACAGGTTATTATTGTGTTAATTAATTTTGAATCTTTGGGTTTTATTAAGACAAAAATTTTACCTTTCGCTATTGTCTTGCTTTTTGGGATTGCCTTCTTTGCAGTTAGTGCAAGAATTTGGTTGCCAGGAGATATGATGTCGCCTGCCCCCATGAATTAATTTTTTAGTTTTTGGAAAATGACAAAAAATAAAGATCCCAAAAAAGAAATTTTAGCTGAAATCGCAGTTGACCCAGATATTTTAGCGAGAGAATTGGCCTTAGAAATTGAAATAGATCCTTTAGATCAAATTGATGAAGATGTTTTTTCAAAAGATTTAAATATTACTCAAGAGTGTGATGACGCTTTAAAAATGCTCAAAGGTAATAGAGAAGAAAGAATACAAGGCTTAAGAATATTTTGTGAGTATAGAGATCAAAGATCTTTTCCCCTTTTGTTACCACTGCTTGATCAACCTTGTCCTGTTGAAAGAATGAGCGCTGTATATGCTTTAGGTCGTAATCCATGTCCTAGCGCAGTCCAAAAACTTGTAAGTCTTTTAAAGACTGATGATAATGCTTATGTCAGAAGAGCAACTGCATGGAGCTTAGCTAATTATGATAACCAAATTGTTTTAGAACCATTATTAAATGCTTTAAAGAATGATGTGGCAGCAGTAAGGTTATGGTCATCTAGTTCTTTAGCTGAAATCGGTAATGTTTCTTTGGAGAATGCTCAATTTGCAGCAAAACAACTTTTAATAAGCCTAAAAATAGATAATGAATCAGGTGTTAGAAGTAATTGCATCTGGTCATTGTGTAGATTGTACGAAAAATTAAATAATACATTAC
>Ga0066835_10000214_pt1 | contig 11550 bp, 8 predicted proteins | sample ETNtaG_3_FD_67280 | JGI IMG/M metagenome (GOLD analysis project Ga0066835, IMG submission 67280) | Marine microbial and viral communities from oxygen minimum zone, Eastern Pacific Ocean - ETNP201302SV84 | ecosystem: Environmental > Aquatic > Marine > Unclassified ... | reverse complement strand
AACCAGAAGATATTTCAAATGTAGTATCTTTTTTATGTAGCGAAGAGTCAGAATATATAACAGGACAAGTTATACCAGTTGATGGTGGTTTAACAACGTAATTAGGGAGTAATTATGGAAACAAACGAAGTTTTTGAAAAAGTAAAAAGTCTTTTTGTAGAAGACTTAGGTATTGATGAGTCAAAAGTAACGATGGATGCAAAATTAGAAGAAGATTTAGAAATTGATTCATTAGGAATAGTTGAAGTCGTTATGGCCTTTGAAGATGAATTCGGTATTGAAATCGATGATGAAGAACTAGCAGATGTTTCAACTGTGGGTCAAGCTGTTAATTTACTTCACTCTAAAATATAATTTTTACCATGTCTAAAAGACGTGTAGTAGTAACAGGCCTAGGAACAATTAACCCGTTAGGCAATAGCGTCTCAGAATCTTGGGAAAAATTAATAAATGGTATTTCTGGAATAGATCATATTAATTCGTTTAAAACAGAAAACCTTCCAGTTACATTTGCTGGAGAGGTAAAAAATTTCGATGCAAACGAATATTTAGGCAAACAATATGCAAGAAAATTAGATAGATGTGCACATTTTTCAATTTATGCAACAGAGCAAGCTCTTCAAGATGCTGGCTTAAACACACAAGAGAGATTGGGATCAGGTGTTGGAATTGTTTTTGGAACTGGTATTGGTGGTATCAGTGCAACTGAGGATGCTGTTAGAACTTATGAAGAAAGAGGAGCTTCAAGGATTAACCCACTCTCAATTACTCAACTAATGCCAAATTCCAGTACCGGTCAAGTTGCAATAAAATTTGGTATCGAAGGTCCATCTTTAACCATCACTACAGCATGTGCAGCTTCTGCTAATGCTGTGGGGGAAGCAAAAAATTTAATTGAAAATGGAATTGTTGATATAGTAGTTGCTGGCGGTACAGAGTCTGGAACAACTCCTATGACAATTGGTGCATTTGCTCAAATTAGAGCCCTTTCAACAAAAAACGATACGCCTCAAAAGGCCTGTAGGCCATTTGATCAAGAGAGAGATGGTTTTGTTATGGCTGAGGGTTCAACAGTCCTAATCCTTGAGGAAGAAGAGTGTGCAAAAAAACGTGGAGCTAAGATTTATGGATATGTAAAAGGGTACGGATCAACAACAGACGCTCACCATATAACTGCTCCAGCAGAGGGTGGAGAAGGAGCTTTTAGAGCAATGCATAAAGCTATCGAAGATGCAGGTATCTTAGTTGATGAAATTGACTATATAAATGCTCATGGAACATCCACTCCTGCTAATGATAAAAATGAAACAGCTGCCATAAAGACTTTATTTAAAGAAAAAGCGTATGATTTAGATATATCATCAACTAAGTCTATGACCGGCCACCTTCTTGGTGGTGCTGGAGCTTTTGAGTCTATGGTTTGCTTACTTACTATCAAAAACGGAAAAATACCACCAACAATTAATTTAGACAATAATGATCCAGATTGTGATTTAAATTACACTCCAAATATTTCGAAAAATAAAATAATAGATACTGCCATGACTAACTCATTCGGTTTTGGTGGACACAACGGTGTTTTAGTTTTTTCTAATAAATAATTATTTAGGCAACATCGAGCCACCTATTGAGTGTACTCCTCCATCAGCATGAATAATCTCACCGGTTACAACTTCGGATAAGTCAGATAATAAAAAGTTAACTACTTTTGCTACCGGTTCAGAATTTTTTGTATCCCAGCCTAGCGGTGCTCTTTCATTCCATTCATTGTCCATTTCAGAAAAACCAGGAATATTTTTAGCTGCTGTAGTTGCTAAAGGACCTGCGGCAACAGCATTAACTCTTACACCATTTTCCCCCATGTAAAAACCCAAATACCGAACAATAGACTGTAAGCTTGATTTTGCTACACCTTGCCAATCATAACCTGGCCAGGCTTGTGAGTTATCAAAATCTAATGCAACGATTGAAGAAGGATTATTTAATATCGGTTGAAAAGACGTTGCTAATGTTTTTAAAGAAAATGCTGAAATTTCAAAACTTTTTACAGCATCAGATACCTTAGTATTTAAGAAATTTCCTCCCATTGCTTCAGTTGGAGAGAAAGCAATTGCGTGTAAGATTCCATCTAAATAACCAACCTCTTGTTTTACACTTTCTACTGCGGAATCAACTTCATTTTGATCTTCAACATCCATCGGAAACACTTTAATGTCATCTGACAGTCTTTTTACTGCTCTTTCAGTTATACGTAGGCCTTTGCCAAAACCTGTAGCTACAACTGTTGCACCGTTTTCTATTGCAATTTTTGCAGAGGCATAAGCTATGCTTTTGTCTGTAAGAATTCCAGTAACAAGTATTTTTTTATCTTTTAAAATCATATTTTCCTATAGTTATTTGACTATATAAATAGTTAATACGTATCAGCAAATAAAACTATTTATTATTCTTCAGTTGTAAAACTACTAGAACTGTCTTCTTCTTTTTTTATAGAATTTCCTGTTACTATAGCAAGACTAATTTCAAGTAAGCCAAAAAGAAAGAATCCGTTAAAGTCAGTAAATACAGCAAAGGCAATCATTCCAAGCCCACCACTGTATCTTATGAGGTTTAACTGCTTTCCATTTTCAGCATTTCCACCCAGTAAGAAGAAAGCCATAGCGGCAAAATAGATTGGAATCCCTATGGACCTTATAATGAGTGCCTGGTTGTCTGCCATGACAGCAGAAAAATCAAACAAAAATATTCTATAGGTAACTTCTGGCATGATAAAACCTACCAGCGTTAAACCAAGGTATCCAATTGGGTCAAGTCTATTTATCAATTTGTAATTCATAAAAGCAAGTATATCGGAAATTATTGATTCTTATGATTAATAGTTTTTAATTATTTCTGCCTGAGCTGATGCAAGTTTTGCAGTTGGAATTCTAAATGGTGAACATGAAATATAATCAATCGCAAGCGAATTAAAAAAGTGAATAGATTTTGCTTCTCCTGCATGTTCGCCACAAACTCCAATTTTTAAATTTTTATTAGATATTCTTCCTTCGTTAACTGAAATTTCCACAGCTTTACCAACTGTGTCTTTTTCAATCGATACAAATGGATCTTGAGAAAATATATCCTTTTCCACATATTTAGTGAGAAAACTTGACGCATCATCCCTGGAAAGACCAAGAGTTGTCTGAGTTAAGTCATTTGTGCCATAAGAGAAGAAATCAGCATGTTCAGCTATAGATTCAGAATTAAGTGCAGCACTGGGCAGCTCAATCATTGTTCCAATTGTATAATTAAACGAATAATTTAATTGTTTCTCTGCCTTAGTTAATTTTTTAATAAGAATATTTTTCATTTGATGTAGCTCTTTAGAATTCATAACCAAGGGAATCATTATCTCCGGAACAACAGTAAAACCCTCTTTTTTATATACATTAAAAGCAGCCTTGATAATTGCTTCTGCTTGCATCTCATAAATTTCAGGATAACTTAATCCAAGGCGCACTCCTCTATGCCCAAGCATTGGATTGCTTTCTGATAGCTTAACGAGTATTTCTCTTACGTAACTAGGAGAAACTCCAATTGCATTACCTAGTTCGACCATTTCAATATCACTTTTGGGTAAAAACTCATGCATTGGTGGATCAAGAAGTCTAATTGTTATAGGTTTTTCTTTTAACAATAAAAATAGAGATTCAAAGTCACCAATTTGAAAATTAATTAATTTCTTTAAAGCTCTTTTTCTGCCCTGTTTTGATTCTGACATAATCATCTCCCGCATAGGAATAATTCTTTCGCCTTCAAAAAACATATGCTCTGTTCTACAAAGTCCTATACCCTCAGCACCAAACTCTAGTGATCTTTTTGTGTCTATTACTGTTTCAGCATTGGCTCTTATTTCTAATCTCTTGTATTCATCACACCATTCCATAAGGGTGTTGAATTCATCTGATGGTTTTGGTGGTTCAGTTTTAAGCTCTCCAATGTAAACTTCTCCTAAAGAACCGTCAATAGAAATAATATCTCCTTCAGTAAGCAGATTTTCACCATTGCCAATTGTTTTGTTTTCAATATCTATAGTCAGGTCTTCAGCACCAACTACACAGGGTTTTCCCATTCCTCTTGCAACAACCGCTGCATGGCTAGTCATGCCACCTTTTGTTGTCAGTATTCCTACAGATGAATGCATTCCATGAATATCTTCTGGGCTAGTTTCATCTCGAATTAGGATTACATCCCTACCCCTGTTAGCTTCTTTTTCTGCCTTATCAGCATCAAAAACAATCTCTCCTACAGCAGCTCCTGGAGATGCATTAAGTGCTTTATTAAAAAGTTTTTTTTCTTGATTCTCTACAAATTGTGGATGCAATAAATTAGTTATATTATTTGCATCAACCATAGCTAATGACTCTTCTTTAGTTGTTATTCCCTCATTATGCATATCTATTGCAATTTTTACACTTGCTTCTGCGGTTCTTTTTGCTTTTCTTGTCTGAAGTAAATAAACTTTTTCATTTTCTATAGTAAATTCAATATCTTGTACTTCTTTAAAGTGTTGTTCAAGTTTTTTAGTAATATCTCTAATTTCTACATATGCAGTAGGAAATTTTGATTCTAATGACTCTTGTTCTACAGAGTCTTCATTGCTTATTGGGTGGGGAGTTCTTATCCCTGCAACAACATCTTCGCCTTGCGCATTTATGAGGTACTCTCCATATAATTCTTTAATACCATTAGAAGGATTTCTTGTAAATGCAACCCCTGTACCGGACTTACTATTTAAGTTTCCAAAAACCATCGTTTGAACCGTTGCTCCTGTTCCCAATAAATCACTAATGTTGTTGATTTTTCTGTAAGTTATCGCTCTTTTGTTTTGCCAACTTAAAAAAACAGCTTCTATTGCGCCAATAAGTTGTTCATATGGATCTTGAGGAAATGGTGAACTAGTAAATCTCTCTACAATATTTTTAAATGCATTAATTATCCAATGTAACTGATCAACATTAAAATCTGCATCAGAAACTATTTCATCCATACGTTTTTTATTTGCAATTACTGCTTCGAATCTCTCGTTCTCAACACCAAGAACAACATTTGAGTACATTTGAATTAATCTTCTATACGAATCTAAAGCAAAGCGCTCATCATCAAAAGCCTTTGCTAAATCATTAACGTTTTGATCATTAACACCAATATTTAAAATTGAATCCAACATTCCAGGCATTGAGACCATTCCACCTGACCTCACAGATAACAAAAGTGGTGAACTACCTGTGCCGAAGCTTTTTTTGGAATAATTCTCTAAAAGTGCAACGCAGCTAATAATTTCTTCTTTTAAACCATCAGGAAGTTGCTTATTTTTTGAAAAATAGTTGCATACTTCAGTTGTAATTGTAAAACCTGGAGGTACTTCAATTCCTAGCTTTGACATTTCAGCTAGGTTAGCTCCTTTACCACCAAGTAAATTATTTAATGAGGCGTCACCATCGGTCTTGTTGCTAGAGAATTCATAAATAAGTTTATTATCCATATTCAAATTTAAAAAATTTCCCCTTCTATTCTCTTATTATATATGGGGGGAACTATATGCATAAAAATGTACTTGTAGTTGGGACAGGAACAATTGGCGAACCATTGATAGGTTTACTCGCAGAGCACAAAGAATCACTTGGTTTAGATAAAGTCAAATTTTTTAAACGAACTCCTTTGACTGAAGAAAAAGGAAAAGTCGAAGCTCTCATAAGAAAAGGTGCTGAAATTGTTTCTACTTCCGATGCCTTGAGCGAATTTCAACAACTAGGTTTTAAGGAAACAACAGATGTTGAGCAAGCTTATGCTGACTCAAATGTAATTATTGACTGTACACCAAGTGGAAATGATAACTGGGATAATGTTTATTCATCACTTGACCAGAGTAAGAGATTTATGGCACAGGGTTCTGAACATGGATTTGGTTCGTTTTTTGCTTGGGGAATAAATAATGAAATATTAAAAGAAGATTCAAATAAATTTCTCATTGCTTCATGTAATACCCATAACATAGCTTCTATTGTTAAAAGCTTTGCAATTGATGAAAAGAGAGAATTGATAGAAGGAAAGTTTGTCTGCTTAAGAAGGGCTAATGATGTATCTCAAAATGATTCTTTCTCACCTTCTCCTACAATAACAAAGCACAGCAGTCAGGAATTTGGTACTCACCATGCTCGTGATGTACATGAACTGTTTGCACAAGAAGGAAGAAAGCTAAACCTTTTTTCCTCAGCTATCAAATTACCCACACAATATATGCACACTCTTTGGTTTTCACTTACTTTTAAAGATGTCATTCAATATGAAGACATATATAAAAACCTTAATGATAGTGAGTTTTTGATAGCTACTGAGAAAATGTCTTCAAATAAAGTTTTTTCTTTTGGCAGAGATCATGGATATCATGGGAGGTTGTTATCACACGGAATAGTTGCTGAACAGTCCCTACACGTAAAAGGAAATACACTAACTGGATACTGCTTTACACCTCAGGATGGAAATGCCTTATTATCATCGGTTGCTGCTACAGTTCAGTACTTTTACAACGATAGTTGGCAGGAAAAAATGAAAACTTTTGATCGTTATATTTTCAAAAATATTTAATTAGTAATTTAATATATACTTTGAATCTTAAGCATGTTCAAAAATAGTCAGTTTTCGTTTTCACAAGAAATATCTTCATGTGAAATCTCAAAAAAAGTTTCACAAAATCACAATCTTATTTTTTAAATATGCTATTTTTTTAATATGCAAAGTTTAAATATTGTAAAAGTGGTGATTTACATACATATGTAGTGCCCGTTTGCAACTGTTTTGACACCGGGCACATGCCCGGTTTTTTATTTTAGGAAGGAAAAATAATGGAAGAAAAAGAAAATAGACATCGTGACATAAAGCGAACTAAAGCCGACATTTACGAGAGTCTATATAATGAAGAATGATTTTTTAGATGCAGAATCGTTGAAAAACGATTGGGATAATAACCCTCGATGGAAGGGAATAACCAGAAGCTATTCTTCAGAAGATGTAGTAAGTATTCGAAATTCTGTAGATATTAAATACACTCTTGCTGAAAATGGTTCTCAAAAACTTTTTGAAAATTTAAACAAAAAAGATGAGTGGATTTCAGCACTTGGTGCTTTATCAGGCAACCAAGCTGTTCAAATGGTAAAAGCTGGTCTTGAAGCAATTTATTTAAGTGGATGGCAAGTTGCTGCTGATTCAAATTTAGGTGAGACAACTTATCCAGATCAATCACTATATCCTAGTAATAGTGCACCCACACTTGCAAAAAGAATTAATAATGCTTTACTAAGAGCCGAGCAAGTAGATCGTGTAGAGGGAAATAATAGTATTGACTATCTTGTTCCAATCGTGGCAGATGGCGAAGCGGGTTTTGGTGGAACACTTAATGTATTTGAACTAACCAAAAAATTTATTGAAGCTGGAGCTGCAGGTGTACATTTTGAAGATCAACTAGCTGCAGAGAAAAAATGCGGACACATGGGTGGTAAAGTATTAGTTCCAACCAGTCAGCATATTAGGACTTTAACCTCAGCAAGACTTGCATCTGACACTCTGGGTGTGCCGACTGTAATAATTGCAAGAACAGATGCATTGGCAGCAAACCTAGTAACAAGTGATATAGATGAGACAGATAGTGACTTTGTTTTGGGAGAACGAACTTCAGAAGGTTTCTTTAAAGTTAAAAATGGTCCAGAGTCAGCAATTAGTAGAGGGCTTTCATATGCCCCATACGCAGATCTTGTATGGTGTGAAACTGGAAAACCAGATATTGGATTTGCAAAAGAATTTGCAGATGCAATACATGAAAAGTTTCCTGATAAATTATTAGCTTACAATTGTTCTCCTTCCTTCAATTGGAAGCAATCATTATCCGATGATGAAATAGCTACATTCCAAGAGAAGCTAAGCTCTTTTGGGTATAAGTTCCAATTCATCACTTTGGCAGGATTTCATGCTCTTAATACATCTATGTTTGAACTTGCAATGAATTACAAAGGTGGAAACATGTCTGCATATGTTGAACTACAACAAAAAGAGTTTGCACTTGAAAAAGACGGGTTTACCTCCGTAAAACACCAAAGAGAAGTTGGTGCAGGTTATTTTGATACTATTTCAACAATCATAAGCGGTGGGGATGCTTCAACGCTTGCTTTAGAAGGCTCAACGGAAGAGGAACAATTTTAATGTTTGAAACAACTCAAGAAACACTTCAATCATCAAAAATTCTTACCAAAGATGCATTAGAATTCTTAAGCAAATTTACTTCTGCATTTGAAAAAAGAAGGAAGCAATTACTTGAAGATAGAGAAAATGCTCAAAAAAGCATAGATTCGGGTAACTTCATGAGTTTTCCAGATGATACTTCAATAAGAGACAAAGACTGGCAGGTAGTTCCACCACCTCCTGATGTTGCTCAGCGACATGTTGAAATTACGGGACCTGTTGATAGAAAAATGATCATAAATGCTATGAACTCAGGAGCTGATGTTTTTATGGCAGATTTTGAAGATTCAACGTCACCAACATGGGAAAACATAATCAATGGTCATAACAATCTTATAGATGCCAATAATAGAAATATGGAGTTGATTGACGAGGTAAAAGGAAAAACTTATACATTAAATCCAGAAAGTCAAACATCTCTGTTTGTTAGACCTAGAGGCTTGCATCTCTTGGAGAAAAATGTTTTAATGGACGAAAGTCCTATTAGTGCAAGCATTTTTGACTTCGCCATGTATGTTTATCACAATCATCAAAGCAGGCTAAATTCTGGACTAGGTATCTATTTTTATATTCCAAAACTAGAGAATGCAAATGAATCACAGCTCTGGGATGATATGTTCACATTAGCTGAAGATGAACTAGGAATTCCAAGAAGCAGTATTAGAGCTACAGTTCTTTTGGAGACAATCTCTGCATCATATGAAATAGAAGAGATGCTTTATTCCTTAAGAGAGCACTCCCTAGGAATGAATGCAGGAAGATGGGATTACATATTTAGTGCAATTAAAAGACACCGAAATGTTGAAGGAATCATCTTTCCTGACAGATCACAAATTACCATGACTGTACCATTTATGAAAGCATATACGGAACTATTGGTTGAGAGCTGCCATAAAAGAGGTGCACATGCAATTGGGGGTATGTCAGCATTTATACCAAACAGAAAAGACCCTGAAGTAACAGAAAAAGCATTTGAAAACGTTAAAAATGATAAGTTAAGAGAAGCAACAATGGGCTTTGATGGATCATGGGTTGCTCATCCAGATCTAGTAGGTATATGTAAAGATGTTTTTAATGATCAACTAAAAGGAGAAGCAAATCAAATCTCATTTGTACCAAAATATGATATTAAAGATTCAATGCTACATAACTTTAAGATAGAGAACTCATCCATAACAACAGAGGGTATTCACACAAATATTAAAGTAGGTATTTTGTATATGCACTCATGGCTAAATGGACAGGGTGCAGCGGCATTATTTAATTTAATGGAAGATGCTGCAACTGCAGAGATTTCTCGTTCACAGCTTTGGCAATGGCTCCATAATTCGGTTAAAACTGAAAATGGAGACACTATCAATGAATCATATATGGAAGAGGCTTTCGAGACAGTCTTTTCTGAAATAAATGATATAGAGAATATTGAAAAGGCAAAAGATGAATTTAAAAAGTTGGTGTTTGATAAAGATTTCTCAGACTTTTTAACTTTACCGGCATATCAATTGATAAAATAAAAAGTATTTTTTACTAATTCTTTTTAATAATATTAAATTTTAAAATTTAAAGTATAAAAGATTCTACTCTACTATAATTTCATTTGTGGTGGAGGTTTATAAACTATCTGATGAGCTAAGTATTTCGTCAGTTGAAATAATTTCGATAATGAAAAAATTAGGTATGCCCGTTGAGCTTCCTAACCCGACAGTATCAAAAAATGATGCTGAAATAATTAGATCAAACTTTAATAAAAGACGCGGCTTTTCAAGTAAAAATCTTTCTTTCTTTATTTCTGCTGTAATTTCTTTGACTTTAATTCTAAGTATTAACGGTGAAAAAGTTTTTGCAAATGATACCGCTACCACTACTCAGGAAACTGAGTATGCAGATTCTACACCTTCTGAACCAACAGCAGATTCTTTACTTGCTTTCAAAAAAAATATTGTTACTACATCTGTCGCAATCAAAGATCCTTTCACTGTCATGGTTCAAGAAAAGCTTATTAATTTAGGACTCTTAAACACCTCGGCTACAGGAGTAAATGACAAGAAAACACAAGAAGCCATTATGTCCTTTCAAGAGAAGGCTGGTCTAAAAAAGATAGACGGAATGGTTGGGCCCGAAACCTTTACTAAGTTGCTACTTGGAAAGGCGGCGTATACAACTACTGCCTCACCCACTTCAGATTCAAAAGCTCCAATGTGGGGAGATACTCAACTTAAGTTTATGAGAGTCAATGGAACATACTTAGATGTTTTGTGGGGTCATGTAACTGATGAAACAGGCATTGACAAGATGCATCTTTACGTTGATGAAGAACTCCATACAACACTTAATGCTGATGAATGTTTGGCTAGTTGCAGCAGTACCACTAATAATATGCGATTTACAGTTACAAATTTAACTGTTAATACCTCCTATGAGTTTAAAGTAGTGGCTTGCGATAAAGCAGGCAATTGTTCCGTAGATAACCCAACTGCAACTCTAACTACTGTTGATAAACCACCTGTATGGAATGAACATCATCCTCTAACTGTCACTCCGATGGGAACTAGATTAAATTTAAATATTCCAGTTGGTGCTGTGTCAGATGATATTGAGTTTTCCTATTACGAAGTTTATGTAAATGGTGCACTTTCAACATTTAGAACTATCTCTGATACCCGTCTTTTTGTTTTACCTAATTATGACACTCATTGTGGACCACAAGAGTTATACGTTTTGGCTTACGACTCAATAGGTCAGTTTTCAAAGAGTCCTGTTGTTGACTTTACAAGGAATTTAATGACAAGTTTAGAATGTTCAGTAGCAACAAGCTCAGGATCAGCTACTACTACTACTACTACTGTACCCACAGGAAAACTTGCAGATTGTGGAGACTCAACAACAAGTGCTAATCGATGGGTTGTCTCTGTAATTGATGAGGATAGTGCTTTTGGTAGTCCTAATACTGTATGGAATACCTTTAGATCAAACTATCCAGATAGGTGTTTTCATTTACTTGGCCCTGGCACATCTGTGGGTTCAATAGCCTTAAAGACAGGCCAATTATCCTATAACGGAGTTTCATGGGCTGATGAAGTTACAGCAGGAACAGCATTTCAATATATGGTTAATAGAGATGGTGGAAGTACTGCACAAAGGTCAGATTGGTGGGATTTGATTGGTGCAGATGTTCTACCAAGTGGTGCAAAAATTGCATTATGCGTTGATAATTCAGGAAGTATGTATATTGGAACTGTTCAAGCATCAGTTAACTACTTTGTAGAGCAAGCT
>Ga0066835_10000206_pt1 | contig 11694 bp, 14 predicted proteins | sample ETNtaG_3_FD_67280 | JGI IMG/M metagenome (GOLD analysis project Ga0066835, IMG submission 67280) | Marine microbial and viral communities from oxygen minimum zone, Eastern Pacific Ocean - ETNP201302SV84 | ecosystem: Environmental > Aquatic > Marine > Unclassified ... | reverse complement strand
GTGAATCTAATTATACAGCGCATAAAAAAATTATGGAATCACTTACACGTGAGTTTGAAAAAGATATAAATAAATTAGTTGATATGGATATAGAGTTTGATAAACTGTTTATAACAGAACAAACCCATCCATTGATAATAAAGTTATTGATGCGAGAAGAAGTACTAATTGAAACAGTAATTATTCTCGATGCAATATTGGGGTTTATGGAACGTGAATCTAAGAAGATAACTGAAACAATTATTTGGCCAGATATCTCCAGAAAGATTAAAAAGTATTCCCCATTTGTTAAATTCGATTATGTCAAATGTTTAAGCATTGTCAAAAAAGGGTTTACAAACGCCGCATAATGTGGTATAATATAAGGTCTATATTATGAGTAAAGTGGATAATTCAGAAAATACGAGATACGGAGGAAAATATAAATGTCATTTCAAAATCTGAAGAGCTCGCGAGGCTCGTCTATCGACAAACTCGTAAAAGCTGCGGAAGCAGTATCAACCCCAAAAACGGAACAAACTTCTTACGAAGATAACCGTATTTGGAAACCAACCAGAGATAAAGCAGGAAACGGTTATGCCGTGATTCGTTTCTTACCGGCAAAAGAAGGTGAAGACCTTCCTTGGGTAAGATATTGGGACCACGGGTTCAAAGGTCCTACTGGTCAATGGTACATTGAAAACTCATTAACGTCCATTGGACAACCAGACCCTGTTTCAGAGTCTAATACTATTCTTTGGAATTCTGGTCGTGATGAAGATAAAGCGTTAGCAAGAGAAAGGAAAAGAAGACTACATTACGTTAGTAATATCTTAGTTATTTCTGACCCTGAAAACCCACAGAACGAAGGTAAAGTATTCTTATACAAATTTGGTAAAAGAATATTTGATAAAGTTATGGATGCTATGCAACCAAACTTTGCTGATGAACAACCAGTAAATCCTTATGACTTCTGGGAAGGCGCTGACTTTAAAATCAAAATTAGAAAAGTAGATGGTTGGGTTAACTATGATAAATCAGAGTTTAGTCCAGTATCAGCTTTACATAATGGTGATGAAGCAGCACTAGAAGAAACTTATAATCAACTATACTCTCTTTCAGAGTTTACCGATCCTAAGTTTTATAAGTCTTACGCTGAATTGAAAACTAAATTAAATAAAGTACTTGGTATTAGTGCAGGTATGGAAGCAGCAGATTCTATAATGGATTCAGCTCCAGCCGAAGCAGCACCAACAATGTCAACTGCAGAAGCAGAATCATTTGGTTCTACTGAAGCAGAAGATGATGACACTCTTAGTTACTTTAACAAATTAGCATCAGCTGATTAATTATTGGGAGAACAGGAAAGGGCGTTAATTCGCCCTTTTTTGTATTTTGGGCCTTTGTTCAAAAGTTGAACATAATAAATAAATTTGTGTATAACCATTAATGGGAGAATATAATGAAGACATTATTTTCTGTATTCGCCACACTATTTTTGTTCGTCGGATGTGCTTCAGTTGGAGCAGTGATAGATGGTGGAAAAAACCTAGCAACTTCAACAGTTGATACGGTTGTTTCTACATCTGGAAACGTAGCATCTGCTGGTCTTAGAGACATAGCAAATGTTGTTTCAACAGCAGCCGATGTCACAGAAGGCGTGGTTGGTACTGTAGTTTCAGAAGTTGATAAACAAACTGATGAATTGCAAGACAAGCCAGAAGAAGAATAGGATGGGATGATACGGAAAAGGGAGCCGAAGCTCCCTTTTCTTTTGCGTTAAATTAAGCTACCCATTTTTGGCCACGGTATATACCGCTTTTAGCCTTAGGTGACTTTTCAACGCTTACAGCCTCATGCTTGACTCCTCTGTAAATCCCAGCAGATTTTTTGCTGGAATCTTTAGGTAAATCAGCTTGGTTGTATTTTATGCCTCTGTAAGTTGAAGTCATATCTACCTCCAGTTCTCGTATCGATTTCGTACATAGTCTCACGACTACACCCTTCTCAACGCGTTCCTTCGGAATAACTTTCGGTCTCGTTCGGCGGATGCCTACTTGCTTTCCCCACGAATGTGGGAGGTTTTCAGATTATCCTACTTCCGTCTTATAAAAATAAGATGAACGTATTATTATTTATACGATTTAATTACCTAGATGTGACACCTTCCATAACACTTGATGCTCTGGAAAATGGATTTGAAATTGTTGTAGTGGTGACTACGCTTGAAATATTATCACCATCTCTTTTCACACTGGTGACAATAGCATCACCACCGCCTTGATTTGCTTTCTCTAATGCATTATCAAATGATTGTGAATTCATCATATCACCGGACATGTCATCTTGTACTACTAAGTCTTGATTGAAATCTGTACCTGTAGCAAATTCTAAATCTGCTTGTTCTTTCTTTCTTCTTTCTTCTTCTAATTTTTCTTGGTCTTGTGCTGCTTTTTTAACTTTTATTTCTGCTTTCTTCTTCTCAGCATTATCAGTAGCCATTTTTGGTATTTTGGGTAAATCTATTTCGAATCCAAATATACCTGCTACACCTTCTACCATATTTAATATAAAATTAACTATCGATCCAACTGCGTTTACAATATGTGCAAATGCATCTTTTAGATAAGCAAACCCTAACATAATTACATCAAAGATAGATGTGAATCCCATTGCGTCTCTCATTGCTGCTAGTCCAGCATATATTATACCAAATAGAGCTGCAATAGCTAAGATTGGTAATAGGATTGGTGCCATTGCTAACAGTATAGGTGTAATTGCTGCAATCATACCAGTAAACATTGAAATCATACCAGGAATAAATGTTCCTAACATAAACACCTTAAATACTTTTCCTATTTTAGTAATCATATTTGTTAATTTAATAATTGGACCAGAACTCATAATGCTTCTGTACATATTTAGAATTCCTGGAACAAAAGTTTTCATCATAAAGACTTGGAATACTTTAATTGCTTTTACGATTCGTGATATAAACCCGATAACTTTAGGTAAGAGTGCTAATGCAACACCTGATAATAACATCCAAGAATCACCTAATCCACCCATTACTTTTTCAAAGTCACCAGTAATAATACCTTTAATTAAATCTATTACTCCACCAACTTGTTCAATTATAGAACTAACTATAGCTTGGAAAGCTTCTGGATTTATAAAGAGTAATGCTAAACCAGCTAAACCTGCTAATACTCCCGCACCCGCGAGTGCGCCCGAAATAGCATCGCCTATTCCTTCTGCTGTCTTTTCTGTAGCATCAGCTATCTGGAATAATCGTGAGTTAGCTAATTCATTTTGCTTTTGTGCTTCTCTTCGGTTCTCTTCACTTTCTGCACCAGCTTTAATTTGTTCTAACTGTTTCATTGCAAGATCTTGCGCTTGCATATCACCGGATTCAATAGCGTCTTTTAATGCTTGACTACTTTCTTCAAACTGCATTTGTAGCATTGCAGCGTTTTCTCTACCAGCTTCATCTAATCCACTAAATGCACCATTTAAACTTCTTAATTGATTTTGTAAATCTAATTGTGCGGTAGAATCTGCTTCAAGTAATTTTGTTGACCTAGCATTTTCTTCTATTAGGTCTTCTAACGTACGAACAACCGGGTCATTTTCTAATTTTTTACTTTGGGCTTCTAATACTTTATCTACATTACTTAGAATATCTTCGGATTCTTCTAAACGGTCTGCGATAAGGTCTGCATTATTAGGGTCTTTTTCTAATGCAAATTTAACACCATTAATAGCACGACTTAAAGAATTAGCAAGAGTCGTTTGACCCCTGTTCATAGCTTCGTCTACTTTCTTCTGACCCTCTTGGAGTTTAATCTGAATAGTTTGTCTATCTAATTGTTTTTGAGCAACTTCTTTTTGTTTCTCTAAAATCTTATCAGATGTAGACTTCGGCGACCTTGGCTTTGGTGCTTCTTTTTCTGGGTTTTTATCGTCGTCTGCCATTTATTATTTTCCGAATGCTTTACCAGCTTCACTAATACCAAAACAACCTAATGTTACTACAACAAAAGATGTGTATATTGTATCAGATATTTCTAATGGAGTTCCATCCATTGCTGTAACTAAGTCAAATATACCAAATGCAACCATCATTCCAAAAGATATAAATCCAACAATTGCTTTTTCATTTACATCGTTGTCATCTAAGAATATATCTAATACTCTTCTTTTCTTTTTAGGACCAATTGCTTTTTTCTGCGCTTCAGCATCAGCTTTCATCCTAGCAATTTCTTTTTCTTTGTCGTGTAGATTATTGATTAGTTGGTCATACTTCTCTAAATCTATTTCGACTTCGTTTCTGCTATCTACTTCGCTCATCGTTTCATTTTCCTTTTCTGTTCTTCGAGTCTTTCGTTCTCCTTCTTTATATGCTCCTGCAAGAGGGCTACATATATCTCCCTCTCCCACGGTATCATATTTTCTAGCTCTGTTAAGCTATAGTTATGATGTTGCATCATCGCAAAATTCACCTTGTAATGATTTACAAGAGTATCATGCGAGAGGGCTAGGTAAAAAAACTTTGGAGTCCTTTTAACTCGACCTTATTCTCATGTCCACACTTTGGACATTTATATTCAATATCTTTTTCAACAGTTGGTATAGCTGAAAAGAATTCTGAAACTTTTGCAAATTGTGGAGAGCTTAAACTTTCATAAAAGTTAATTATATTCTCTCTAGTTTCATTCTTACAGTCATATACTTCCTCTTCATCATATATGCTTTGTGTGCAATCAACAATCATATCGAATACACTTGATACCTTTTCCATATCAGCTTCTTGATATTTCTCAGCTATCTCCATTGATGGAAAGTCAAATGTCACACCTATTTTATCATCTAATTGTACTATATTAGATTCTGGCATTTTAGAAACCGTTATAGTATCTAAATCTACCTGAACAGCTGCAACACCTCCACATCCTTCAACTTGACATTTCATATTTAAATCAACTATTTCACCAACACTTTTGGCTCTTAGTTGTAAAAACATATATTCAAAATCAAATAATGTTAATTTTGAAACATCAATGTTATCTTTTACGCAATCTTTAATTACGCTTTTTAAAGCTCTAAATGTTTGCTTTTGATCTTTCGATTCCATTGCAATCATAAGAACTTTTTCTTCTTTCACAGTATAAGGTCGAAACTCAACCTCTCGACCTGTAGACGGAACTTCCATTAAGTAAGTTGCCGTCTTCATTTGTGGCAATGCCATATTATTATCCTCTCATTACGTTAAAAAATCTGCTGCCGATCTCAATGCAGAAGCTGTTGAACTAATTGGACCTTCTGGTTTGTATTTGTCATAAGCCCAAGTCACTGTGACTTCTTGCATTGTATTATCTGCAGTATTATCTAATTCAACAGCTGCTAAGTTTGTTGGAAAACATTTTTCCATTCTTACACCGTAAACCGGAATATTCTTCTGGTTTAATTGTTGAATTACCACATCAACCGAGTAATCGTTTTTAAATCCTACTCGATAAGATTCTGTATCAAATATGCCCGACATCCAAGTCTCAAACATATTCTTAATATAATAGTCGTTAGTTAACCTAAAGGTCATACTAACTTCTTCATCAATAAACGTTTGTGGGTATTTATTTTGTTGTACATGCATATCTGCATCAAATGTAGATATTGTTCTACCTGGAAGAGTAGCTTTTGTACAAAGAATAGATATATCCCTTGGATCGTTTATTAAATTCTGTATACTAAATCCACCAGAAATAATTGAACCAACTATGTTCTCTGGATTTAAATTTAGTAAGGAAACTGCAGGTGGTGCAAAGATAACTTGGAATCTATTCTGTGGAGCTAATCCGCCTTTCTTTGCGATAACCGATTTTATGCTATCTATACTCATTAAGCTCTCCTAGCAATTTTAGCTGATTCAGTCCAAACTGCTTGTTTTCCTTTCTTCTTAAATTGTTCTGTCGGTAAGAATATAGCTATTTCCCAATCTGTCATTGGTACACGTGATATACGAGAAGCTACATGTTTACTTAAATAATGTTTAAAGCAAGGTTTAAATTCTTTATATTTTCTTACACCTTTTAATAATTTATACCTTGCACGTATTCTACTTTTATCTGTTATTTTAGCTGGTGCTGTTGCCATTAGCTCATCTAAAAATAAAGCTCTTGGTTTGTAATTTAAATAGTGTAGATTTAATCCATAGAAACCACCCTTTGCAGGTTCTAACATAATTGTCAATGGGAATCTATCGTAATACGGTAATGTCTCTTTAAACTTAGGATCGTAGAAATACATGTACATATTTCCAGCAAGAGTTCTTCCTACTTTATCTAATGCATCATCTTTTAAAACTTTCTCTCGGCTAACAGTACCAAGTTCTCTTACTTGCTTTTGGAACCATTTTTTACTTTGGTCTGTTCTTGTTGTAATTCCTGCACGGAATGCTGAAGCCGATATTGTGTCGAATAAACTTGCCATATATCTATTTATGCTAACTCTTCAGTAGTTTTATACCTAAATTCTTTAAAGTATCTTCTGTCCATACTTGGAATTTCCATCCCTTAGCATCAGCAAATTCCGAAGCTGCTGTCCATTTATCTGTATTTTTGACATAGGTTAATACTTCATTTAGATACTTTTTGGACTTTCTTTTCGGTTTTTTTGGTGGAACTGTTTCTTTTTTTGGCTTAATTTCAACTAAATAAGTATCTCCATTCTTCATTTGTATTAATAAATCTACAAAATAACGATGTAGTTTCTTATCTATTTGGTACTTATAAGGTATAACAATCTCTTCACTATTCCAATATTGTACATTTGGATTGTCTTCACACCATCTAAAACATTGTCTTTCCCACAAAGAACGATATACGACCGCACTCGCGTCGCCCGCGTACTTTTCTTTCTTTTTAATTTTATATTTACCTTTGTAACTCATATAAATAAACCTATAAACATTTTAATAGTATTTATACGGGTAAGAAATGGCAGAAATAAATAAAGACAAAGAACCAGTTAGTAAAATAATAGCTTTCCCAAGATCTTTAAGGGCTAAAGCAGATGATAAGATGCCACATGTGTGTTTTTCACTTACAGGTAAAGCTTCAGAAGATATAACCTCAGAATTAGAAAGAATCCATTTATATATTCCTGCAGGATTTCAAGTACAAGATGGTGCAAACTTTAATAGTTTAGAATTAGGTGCAGTAAGAGCAGCACAAAAGATTTCAAGTTCAGATAAAAAAGCTGCAGACGTTTTTTCTAATGACGCTGATAAAGCTGTAATGGCATTAAAAGCAATTGAAAGCGTATCAGGAGATGCTGGTGGTGCAACAGCTGCAGCAGCAATGGACCAAGGGGTAGCATTTAATCCACAAACAGCATTAGCATTTGAATCAGTAAATATGAGAACATTTGGATTTAGTTTTACACTAGTTCCAGAATCTGCAGATGAAGCAGAAGATGCAAGACGTATTGATAACTTTTTTAGAAAGTATATGTACCCAGAAACAGTCACAGGTTTCTCTTTAAAATATCCACCTAAATTTAAAATACAATTCTTTATTGGTGAAAAAGAAAATCCTTATATGCCAATGGTTCACGATTGTTATTTATCAGGTGTTGATTCAACATATAACCCAGATTCAAATGCATTCTTTATAGACGGACAACCAACAGCAATTACATTAGCATTAAGCTTTAGTGAAACTAAACAACTTACAAGAACAGATTTATTTAAGAAAGGTTCTGGTCCAGAAGACCCAGCATTTGATTATAGTCGACCTGGTTCTTATCCAAATGAATAGAGGTAGTAATGGCATTTTTTAAACAATTTCCAAAAGTAGAATATGACTTTAATCGCGAAGGTGTGATTAACAACATGGTGGACATTTATAGAAGTGTTAGACCATTACAAAATTTCGTAGATGATACTGCAGCTTATATTTACTATGAAGTAAGAAATGGTGAAAGACCAGATATTATTTCAAATAAATTATATGGTAATCAAAACTTCTATTGGACATTCTTTGTAGTAAATGAAACTTTACATGATGGATTACAAACTTGGCCAATGTCACAAGAAGATTTATTTACATATATTGAAAGAGAATATGAAGGATATGCTATTACAACAAATCCAGTTATTCGAAGAGATAGCGATGGACTGATTACAGCATTTGAAAATTCTTTAGCAGGTAGTGTACCAGGAACAACAACAGGTAAATTTCAGTTAGGAGAAACACTTCGAGGTGGAACATCTAATGCTACTGGAACATTAGTAAAAAAAGATTTAGATTTAAATCAGCTAGTCGTACAAAATGTCACTGGTGCATTTCTTGGCGATCCAACTCCTCCAAGTGGAAATAACATAACAGAAAGAATAACTGGACTAACATCTGGGGATTTTGTGGATTCATATCAAGCTTATAAATATGCAGAAGCACCACATCACTGGTTTGTTATAGGTGATAAAGAAGAAAAGGTAATCACAAATAGTGCATATATTTCTACTGGGGTTTCCCAGAATGATATAACCTTTAAATCAAACCGTGCAGTTGTAGAAGAAATTAATGATGAAAGGTCTAGAATACGAGTTATCGCTCCTTCTTATATAGAACAATTCGCAGACCAATTTGAGACTTTATTAAATGCCTAGAACAGCAAGAGACATCGGTGGAGTTTCCGCTAACCCGGAAGCATTTAATCTTGTACGTGCAACACTTACACATCATGATGCATTCGATGTAGATATAAAAGGTCTAATTCAAAAAATAGATATATTCGAAGATATAAACAAACCATTTTTAGAAGTAATTGTTTTTATAAAAGATTCAACTAACTTTTTAGAACTTGCACATATTAATGGTCATGAAGATTTGTTTATTAAAGTACAAAGAGAAGCAGGTGGGGAAGTAAGAAATTCAAAAGAAACATTTGAATTAGTTTTAAAAGTTGCAGAAGTATTTAATTATATTAGAGAAGAACCTGGAATACAATACTATAAGTTAAGATGTGTATCAGAACACTTATATATGAATCAAACTAAAGTATTAAGAAGGTCTTTCCAAGGGTCAATTGGTAAATTAGTCGAAGATATTTGTGATAAAGATTTAGAAATACCTATTAAAACTATTAACAGAGATACACAAGAAATAATAAAAGGAATATATCCTACACTTAGACCAATACAAAGTATTAACTGGTTATTAAGAAATGCTTATGATAATGGAACACCATATTATTTTTACGAGACAACACAAGATGGAGTACAGTTTAATTCTTTAGAAAATTTATATGACCAAGAAGTTTATAATGAATATGAATTTAAGCCTTTCTTTGAACATGATATGGGAACAAAAGCAGGATTCGACGAACAAGCAAGAAGAATAACTAGCTTTGGTTCTGAATTAGGAATGTCTAAATTAGAAGGAATGGCAAATGGTTCTTATGCATCTACTTTGCATTCTTTGGATATGTACAATAAAGAATATAAAAAAGAATTTTTTAGCTACGATGATAGTCAACCAAAAAAATTAGAAGCTAAAAATCCATTTTCTGAAAATACAGTAATCGGAGAGGGACAAAGAAAATTACCAGAAATGAAAGAAGGTAAAAATTATTTCTTATCCAGAAACACAGGGGCATTTTCTGATACTAGTCATAAAAATTATCACGAACCAAATCATATTACTTTATTAAAAGGTAGTTCACATTTAAGTACAATTAATTTTATGACACATAACTTTGCTTTACCTGGAGATTTTAATATGACTGTAGGTAAATTAGTAAAATTAAACATTGTAAAAGCTTCAGAGATGAAAGAGTTAGATGACCCGACAGTTCCACTAGATAAATATCTTGGTGGAAAATACTTAGTTACGTCGGTACAACATTCAATAGGACCAGAATCATATAATATGTTTTTAAGAGTCCAAAAAGATTCTTTAGAAAGAGGTATTGAGTTAGGAAAATAATGAAAAGACAAGACGACCAATTTGTAGGTGGCCAATTTGATTGGTTCATAGGAGTTGTAGAAGATAATTTAGACCAACAATTAAGAAATAGAGTTAAAGTTAGATGCTTTGGTTATCACACAGAAGATAAAGCAGAGCTTCCAACAAAAGATCTTCCTTATGCAACAGTTATGATGCCAACTACTGGACCAAGTGTAGAAGGTATTGGAATGAATCACCAATTGTTAACTGGTTCTTGGGTGGTTGGATTCTTTCGTGATGGACCAAGTGCACAAGACCCGATTGTTATGGGAAGTATAGGATCGTTTACATCACAAGCACGAGACCCAAATTTAGGATTCTCTGGTGCTTATGGAAACAAAGCAGGTGTATTCGATAGACCGGAGGAAATTGATAAGTTTAATAATTTAAATCAAGTCACAAAAACAGTTGCTGGTCATTTAGTTGAATTAGATAACCAACCATTCATGGAAAGACTAAGCATAACACATGGAACAAATCAATCTAATGTAAGTATTGACCATGAAGGTATTATAACTGCAATATCAAATGGAACAGATGGAACACAACACAGACTTATATTAGACCCTAGTTTAAACCAAATAAGATTAACACACTTTTCTGGAACACAAATAAAAATATTACCAGAAGGAACAGTAGAAATAAATTCTGCAAATGACACAGTAAACATAAAAGGTAATACAAGTGTGACAGGAGATATTACAGCTACAGGAACAATAACAGATAGCGGTGCAACATTAGCAACCCATACACATCCAGGGGATTCAGGAGGAAATACCGGTTCTCCTAATTAATTCGTATAAATAAAGACATGGCTTCAACATTAATACAATCAGATAAAAGTATTTCAGGCAATCTTTCTAAATCAAAGGTTGTTGCTCGTAAAAAAGGTCATAGAGATTTAGACCTTAAATTAGGAATACATCCGATTCGGAAAGATTTAAATGTATTAAAAGATGATAATGCAATAAAGAATGCAATTAAAAATCTATTAGTTACAAATGCAAACGAAAGACCTTTTCAACCATTTCTTGGTGCAAACCTAAGAGGTTTATTATTTGAACCTGCAGATGCTTTAACTAAAATTGCATTAAGAGAAAATATATTAGAAGTTATAAAGAATCACGAACCAAGAGTAGAAGTTCTAGATATTGATATAAAAGATTTAGCAGACCAAAATGCTTACAGAATCTTAGTTAAAATGAGAATAAAAGAATTCGACAATAATGATACGGTCGAAATAGTATTAAGAAGGTTAAGATAAGATGGCAACAAATTTAAAAGTCACAGAACTAGATTTTGCTGATATAAAAGAAAATCTAAAAGCATTTCTAAAACAACAATCAGAGTTTAATGATTATGACTTTGACGGTTCTGGTATGAGTGTATTACTAGATGTGCTAGCATATAATACACACTACAATGCTATGAACGCACACTTTGCATTAAATGAAGCATTTTTAGATTCTGCACAAATAAGAGGTAATGTAGTCACAAGAGCAAAACTATTAGGTTATGTGCCACGATCAATTTTATCTCCAAGAGCAACAGTCACAATAACAGTAGACGTATCTGGAGAAAGCGGAACCATTCCAACAACTCTTACATTACCAAGAGGAACAAAATTAAAAACTCTAATTGGAGGTGAAGAATTCCAATACGTGGTTTTAGATAATCATACAGCACCTTTAGCATCAAATAAGTTTAT
>Ga0066835_10000204_pt1 | contig 11762 bp, 9 predicted proteins | sample ETNtaG_3_FD_67280 | JGI IMG/M metagenome (GOLD analysis project Ga0066835, IMG submission 67280) | Marine microbial and viral communities from oxygen minimum zone, Eastern Pacific Ocean - ETNP201302SV84 | ecosystem: Environmental > Aquatic > Marine > Unclassified ... | reverse complement strand
AAGTGCTGGCATTCCGAAACTAGGCGCCTCAGCTAACTTAACATTTCTAGGAATTACTGTGTCACATAGCTGCTCTGAAAAATGTTCCTCAAGCTCTTTAGACACTTCCCTCGAAAGCCTTATTCTAGGATCATACATTGTCCTCAAGATGCCGTTAATTTCAATATTTTCTCCTGTTGCCTCATTTATTTCTTCTAAGGTTTTGCTCATAGACGCCAGGCCCTCCAAAGAATAATATTCGCACTGAAGCGGTATTAAAACTTTTGAAGCTGCTCTTAAAGCACTTACTGAAATCATTCCAAGTGATGGTGGACAGTCGATAACAACATAATCGTATGATGCTTGCATGTTTGATAATTTATTTTTTAATAATGAAGTTGGGTTGGGAAGTGAACTTAATTCAATTTCAGCAGATATAAGATCAACACTTGCTGGAATTAAATCAAATTTATATTTAGTTTGTTCAATGGCTTTTTCTATTGGAAAGCCTTCATTTAATAAAATATCAATTAAAGAATGGGAAGCTTCGTTTTTTTCTTCGCCCGTGCCTGATGTTGAATTTCCTTGAGAATCTAAATCTATCAATAAAACTGTTCTTGAGGCCGCGGATAAAGAAGCAGCAAGGTTTAATGCAGTTGTAGTTTTACCCACACCTCCTTTTTGATTTGCAACTACTAAAGTGATCAACAAAATTACTATATCAGTTTTTTAGAGGAGTAATGTTCAAAAATCCTCTATTTTTTCCTAAGATTTTTTGAGCTTCGGAAACAAAAAATTTTGACTCCCAATTAGGATTTGAAGTTTGGCTTGGCTCCGAAACCATCATTATAATTCTTAAATTTTTATTATTTAATTTTGATATTGCTTTCAATAATTTTTCTGGTTCCATTACGGCTCTTGTAATTATTGTTTCTTCGCATATATCTCTCAGGTTTTCAATTCTTTCTCTGGATATTTTTGTGTTTTTTAAATCGAACCTAGCCTGAACATGCGTTAGAAAAGATATCTTTTTTTGATTCGGCTCTAATAGTCTTATGTTTTTTTCGTTGTCTAGGATTGAAAGAACCATTCCTGGTAATCCTGCCCCGCTACCCACATCTAATATATTTTTTTCTTTTAAGTGTAATGCTAGACATGCGCAATCGAGGATGTGTTCGTTTATTGTTTCTAGATTGGCATTTCTCGAAACAAGGTTTCTAGTTTTGTTCCACTCTAGAATAAGATTTGCATATTCGTCTAATTGGTCTTGCTTTTTTTCGGAAAGTTTTAAATTTGTTTGATCAAACAGACTTTTTAGAGACATTGGCGTTTTTCCAGTTTTGTGTTTTTTTTAAATGCACAAGTAACAACGATATAGTTGCTGGTGTTATTCCTGGAATTCTTTGAGCGTGTGCTATGGTTCTTGGTTTCACGTCTAATAGCTTTTGTCTAGACTCGTTGGACAGCCCTTTTATATCCTGATAAGAAAGTTGATCCGGTATCAAAGCGTTTTCATTGCTTTTAACCTTCTCTATCTCTTTTTTTTGACGTGAAATGTAGCCCGAATATTTCTCTCCAGTAACAACGTCTAAAGATACTTCCTCTGGCGCTTCTTTAATTTTTAGAACGGAACACAGTTCTTGATAGTCAACTTCTGGCCTTTTTAATGCGTGGAGTGCGGTAATTTTTTGTTCACTTCGGTTTTTGCTTGTTTCTAATGCTCCCGGCAGATCTTTCTTTTTTATCTTTATTCCTAATAGCCTTTGTTTTTCATCCTCAATAGCATTCATTTTATTTTGAAATATTTCCCATCTTTTCTCATCAATAAGACCTATTTTTTTTGCTATTGGTGTAAGTCTTTGATCTGCATTATCCTCTCTAAGCAGAAGCCTGTGTTCAGCTCTACTAGTAAACATTCTATAAGGTTCTTTTGTTCCTAAAGTCACTAGATCATCTATTAAAACTCCTATATAACTTTCATTTCTTTCAGATATCCAGGGATCTTTATCATCAAGAGACAAACAAGCATTTATTGCTGCTACTAACCCTTGTGCCGCTGCTTCTTCGTAACCAGTGGTCCCATTTATTTGTCCAGCAAAGTATAAGTTTTCTATTTTTTTTGTTTCTAAGGTGTGTTTTAGCTCTCTTGGATCGAAAAAATCATATTCAACGGCATAACCAAATTGTTCTATTTTTGCTTTTTCAAAACCTGGAATTGAAGAAATCATTTTCTCTTGTATTTCTGCTGGCATGCTAGTCGAGATTCCATTAGGGTAAACTAAGTTTGAGTGCAAACCTTCAGGTTCAATAAAAATTTGATGAGAGGGTTTATCAGAAAATCTAAAAATTTTATCTTCTATAGAAGGGCAGTACCTTGGTCCTACTCCTTCTATTTTTCCAGAAAACATAGGGGATTTATCTATTCCTTTTCTTATGTGTTCATGTGTTTCTTGAGTGGTTCTAGTTAAAAAACAGCTTAATTGTTTCGGGTGAACATCAGATGAATTAATGAAAGACATAGTGGGTCTAGGAGCATCGCCACGTTGCTCGATGGTTTTGGTCCAGTCAATAGAATTAATATTTAGCCTCGGTGGAGTGCCCGTTTTCAATCTGCCCGTTTTCAAATCTAATTCAGATAAAAAACTTGCTAAATTTTTTGAAGGTTTTTCACCTATCCTTCCACCTTCTGAAGTATCTTCACCTGTAAATAACTTCCCGTTTAAAAAAGTTCCAGCAGTTAATATTACCTTATCAGATCTCAACTCTTTTTTATTTTTTAGAATAACTCCATTAACTTTATAATTTTTTATTAACAGCTCATAAACTTCAGACTCCACTAATGTTAGTAAGTGCTCACTTTTAACTAATCCACTTACATTATCAGCATATAACTTTCTATCTGACTGTGCTCTCGTGGCTCTTACAGCCGGGCCTTTTGAAGCATTAAGAACTCTGAAATGAATGCCTGCTCTATCTGCACTCAATGCCATTAGACCGCCCATGGCATCTATTTCTTTCACTAAATGGCTTTTTCCTATTCCGCCTATCGCAGGGTTACAAGACATTTTTCCAATGTCTTTTTTTGACTGAGTTATTAAACACACTTTTTTCCCATACCTGGCGCATGCATAGGCAGCTTCGGTTCCTGCGTGCCCGCCCCCAATTACAATAATGTCGAACTTATTCACTTTCCTATAAATTTTATTGTTAATTAATTTATATATTTATTTATATTGTTGTTGTTGTTATTAGGTAAATAGAAACTTGTTAATAACTTCTCAAACGCAACTATAAATTAGATCTCGAGATTTAAAAACCTTGTTTATAAAAAGAAGAATCAATTGTGTAAAAAATGTTATTTTTTGTTAGTAAAAAAAACTACTAAAAAAAATCGATAACCAGCAAACAAAAAACAAACACTTTGATCACAGGTTATTTACCAATACAAAAAGAAGAAAAAATTTCTCCCAGCAAATCATCAGATGAATAAGGATTCGTAATAAGACCTAAAAATTCACTCGCAACTTTTAGATGTTCAGCAGCGAGTTCAACGGATCCATCAAAACAAAGTTTTTCTGCAGCTACGGTTTCGTCAAAACATTCATTAATAAGTTTTAAGTGCCTGGTTCTCGCGGAAAATCCTTCTAATGCTCTATTGTTAGAGGAAAAGGCCAAATCTATAAGTGATTTTTTTAATTCTTCAGTGTTTTTATTATATTTCGCCGATATACATAATTGACTTTTATCAACCTTTTCTAAAAGATCCACTTTATTAATAACTTTCAAAACTTTTGAATTCTCAGGATATACCATCTCATAGTCCATGTTTTCAGGATCTACAAGCTCAATGATTATATTAGCCTTATTTAAAGCTTTCTTGGCCAAATCAATTCCTATTTTTTCAATTTTTCCTTCTTGATTGTCGCTTAAGCCCGCAGTGTCGATAAAATCAAAGATAAAATTACGAATTTTAGCAGATTTTTGGAGAATATCTCTGGTAGTTCCTGGAATTTCAGAGACAATAGAGACATCATCTTTAGTTAATAAATTCATTAAAGTGGACTTACCTGCGTTTTCAGGACCTGTAATAACAACTTTTACCCCTTCATTTACAAGAACAGCTTCTTCTACTTTGTTGATAAAATCTTTTAAATATGTATTAAAATCGCTTATCTCCCTTTTAAGCGAAGATATATTGATTTCTGTATCTTGATCATTAAAATCAATTTCTCCTTCAATTTTTGTCCTAATTCCCTTTAATTTCAGTACTGCTTCATTCAGCTCGTTTTCAAAGTCTCCCGAAAGAGATTTGCTAATAGCCTTCAGCTTTTCAAAAGATTCAGCGGCAATTAGATCAGCAATTGACTCTGCTTCAATGAGGCTGATTTTTTCATTTAAATAGGAACGCATAGTAAATTCCCCAGGCTCGGCATTTCTGCAACCAAGGTCATTTAATTTTGAGATTATAAGCTCAACAATAAGAGGATTTCCGTGACATGATATTTCTATAACGTCTTCTCCCGTATAGGAGTTTGGAGCAATAAAAGAAGTAAGTACACACTTTTCTTTAAAGCCCTTTTTAAGTTGAATTTCACATAAAGACACTCCTTTATGAGATATTTCGCAACCAGATAAATTTTTAAATAACTCTGGACAATTTTTTCCTGAAACCCTAATGCAAGAAACCGCCCCAGAGCCAGGCGGCGAGGAACAAGCAACAATTGTGTCTTCTGTATTTATCAAGTATTAGACGATGGGTTTTGCCTTTTTAGGGCCATGCATTACCATTTGAACGGCAGACACTAAAGAATTAAGAAACCAATAAAGTACAAGTCCAGCAGGAAATAATGCAAACAAAACCCCAAAAATTAAAGGCATATATTTAAAGACATTTGCTTGGATTGGGTCTGCACCAACTGGCTGTGGTTGTAGTTGTTGCATTCCCCACATTGCTGCCATGTTAAGAATTGGTAAAATAAATAAAGGATCTCTTGCTGATAAATCAGTAATCCAAAATAAAAAAGGAGCGTATCTTAGTTCTACTGTTTCTATCAGAACCCAGTAAAATGCTAAAAAGAAAGGCATTTGCATTAGCATCGGTAAACACCCTAGAGCCGGATTAACTTTTTCTTTTTTGTAAAGATCCATCATTGCTTTTGACAATGCTTGCCTGTCATCTGAGTGTCTTTCTTGAATTTCTTGCATTTTAGGCTGGACAGCTCTCATTTTTCCCATATTTCTGTAAGAGACCATAGATAAAGGCCATAATAGGACTTTAATAAGTATTGTGACTAACACGATAGACCAGCCCCAATTACCTGTAAGATTGTGGAAAAAGGACATTGCTGAATACATTGGTTGTCCTATCCACCACAACCAGCCATAGTCAACTGCTAAGTCAAGCTCTGGATGTGCTTTTTGAAGCTCTTTTTTAATTTTGGGACCAAAATAAATTTTTTGATTAAAAGACACTTCTCTGCTCGGCGCAATGGAACTTGTTTCGCCAACCACACCTATTGAAAAGACATCAGATTTTGTGCTTTTTCTTGCCTGAAAAATAAAATTTGTTCCTTCTTCAGGCACAATAGCGCTAATAAAATAGTGCTCCAACATTGAAACCCATCCTCTAGTTGATAGCTCTCTAAAATTTTCTTCACTTAAATCTGAAAAGGAAATTTTATTGTAGTTATCACTAGAGGTTTGAAAAGCAGGCCCCAGGTATGCAAAACTGGCAGGATTAAAAATAGAATTTTCGTCTGCATTTAAATCAACACTTGATCTGTCAATTTTGGAGAAGGGCGCAAGGGTAACTTCAGATTCCGAAACATTCAAAACACCGTCTTTAACAGAGACAAAGTAATCGTCATTTTTATAACTAATAATCTTTTTGAAAATTAAGTTATTCTCTGTCTTTTCTAACACAACAAAAGTTTTGTTATTAGATGTATATGTTTCTTTAATTGAAAAAAAGTTTCTGTCAGGATTAAGTTCTTTGTTTAAAAATTCAAAACCACTCGTATGAGAATATTTTTCAGGACCACATTTATTAAACAGAATTTTTTTCCCTTCTGAATCAATTTCAACTGGGTAGTTCTTCAAAGTTGTTTTTACTATTTCACCTTTTTTTAAATCTATATCTAGAGACCAATAAGGAGATTCAAGTGTTTTCACATCGTTTGCAGCACAAGCATTATCAATAGTCTCAATATTAGACAAGTTTTCATTAAAAGGTGCAGTTTCTTCAAAATCTTTTGGTTCACTTAAAAGTGGGCGCTCACTATCACTATATATCCCTTTTTCTGTTGAATTTACTTCTGGTGGATCCCACCTTATTAATAAAAAATAAGAGAAAATTAATATTGAAAACATTAAAAAATATCTTTGAAAATTTTCCATTATTCTTTTTTTCCTGGCACAGGATCAAATCCTTTGCCCCCCCAGGGATGACACTTAGAAATTCTTTTAACACCCAATATAGCCCCTTTAATTGGTCCATGTATTTTTAAACTTTCTATAAAATATTCACTACAAGTTGGGTGATATCTACAGTTGTTTCCGATTAATGGACTAATGAAGATTTGATAAAATCTTATAATTAATATCAAAAATTTTGATGTTATGTTGATAATTTTATTTTTCACTCTAATGAACATTTAGAAACAGAATTCTATCTTTCTTTTAAGCTCAGTTAAATTTTTTTTTGCACTGCCATTATTAGATTAAAAGTTTTTTTTAAAAAAATATTTATTTTCTAAATTTAAAATCTCTGAATATTCCTTTTGAAGATTTTCTTACACATTTTTTAATATTGGAAAAAAATGTTTATAAACAAAACTCAATTTCTTTTTTAAGATCTGTTAAGTTTTTTTTTACTTTAGTTTTGTCAAAGCTAACAATTTTTCTCTTAACTAAAAAAATAATATCAAAACCCTTATCTGCTTTTATAGTTTTAAGCATTTCCTTCGCAGATCTTTTTGCATAATTTCTATTAACAGCAAGAGGGATATTTTTTTTTGGAAATATAAATCCATAATTAATCTCTTTTTTAGTCTTAAAGATTAAAAGGGCAGAAAACGGGCCTGAAGATATATTTAAATTGTTGTTTGAAAAGATCCGATCAAAATCAGACTTATTTTTTAAAGAATCCAACTTCAAAAGATTAGACGGTAAGGGATTTGCGTCCTTTTGCTCTTCTATTTTTTAGAACCGATTGTCCGCCTAAAGAAGAAGACCTTTTTCTATATCCATGAGTCCTTTTTCTTTTAATTTTGCTAGGCTGATAGGTTCTTTTCATGATTCAATTAATTAAGAAGTGCAGATAATATATAGTTTAAAAAAAAAATCAATTAAAATAAGTTATCTACAATTTATCCACATTTTATAAAATGGATATCCTGTGGATAAGTTGATATAAAAGTAATAATATTAATTCAATATCTTTTTAGGAGAAAGATTTTGCAAATTTGGAACAAATGCAAGAAAAGTTTTGAAAGTAGCTTGTCCTCTGAACAATATGCTACATGGATTAACCCTTTAGAACTTGTAGAAGCTGATAAAGTTAATGGTTTGAGATCTTTTTATGTATTGGCGCCAAATGACTTTATTAAAGAATATATAAGAACTAATTTAGACGAGGAATTCAGAAAAAATTTATCAAAAGCAGCAGGAATTAAAGAATTCTCATTAACTTACGAATTAGAAAATACATATAACCTGTTGAATTTAAAGGAAAAAAATAACAAAAAAACTTCATTATTCTCTAATAAAGAAAACTCATTAATTTCAAATTTTACCTTTGAAACATTTGTGGAAGGTAAGTCAAATAATGTTGCACTTGCAGCCGCTAAACAGATTGCAGATATGCCTGATGGAGCATACAACCCATTATTTATCTACGGAGGGGTTGGTTTAGGAAAAACACATTTAATGCACGCAGTAGGAAACAAATTGCAAGAAGATGACCCTTCAAAAAAAATTGTTTATGTACATTCTGAAAGATTTGTGGGTGATATGGTTAAATCTCTTCAACTAGGCGCTATAAATGAGTTTAAAAATTTTTATAGAACCGTTGATGCACTATTAATTGACGATATTCAGTTTTTTGCTGGCAAAGAACAGTCTCAAGAAGAATTATTTCATACTTTTAATGCTTTATTAGAAGGTGGTCAGCAAATGATTCTTACTTGTGATAGATATCCAAAGGAAATTTCAGGCTTGGAAGAAAGACTAAAATCAAGACTTGGTTGGGGCTTACCAGTTGTGATTGATCCACCTGAATTAGAAACGAGAGTTGCCATACTTTTAAGTAAATCTGAGGAAATGGGAATAGAACTCCCTCAGGATAGTGCTTTTTACATTGCTCAAAAAATTAGATCAAATGTCAGAGAACTAGAGGGATCTCTAAAAAGAGTTGGGGCAAATTCTAAGTTTACAAATAGACCTATTGATGTCAATTTGATCAAAGAATCTTTAAAGGATTTACTGGCTATCCAGGCAAGACAGGTAAGCATTGATAATATACAAAAAACAGTTTCGGACTACTACAATATTAAGCTTTCAGATTTATTATCGAGCAAAAGAAATCGCTCTCTCGCTAGACCAAGACAACTATCAATGAGCCTCGCTAAGGAGCTAACTAACCATAGTTTGCCTGAAATTGGAGAATCGTTTGGCGGTAGAGATCATACTACAGTACTTCATGCTTGCCGAAGAATATTGGCTTTAAGAGAGGAAGATAGCGGCATAGAAGAAGATTATAAAAAATTAGTAAGAGCCTTAACTGCTTAAATATGAAATTTACAGTAGAAAAAAAAGAAATAACAGAGGCTTTAAGCCTTGTAGCGTCAGTGGCTGAAAAAAGGCAATCAATCCCAGTTTTGTCAAACATTCTATTAAAGGCTGAAAAGGAAGGGCTAACTCTGATAGCAACTGATCTTGAGATAGAGCTAACTTTCAAAATATCAAAAATAGAATTAGATAAAGAAGGAGAAACCACTGCTTCCGCTAGAAAACTTGCTGATTTAGTTAGATCTGTGCCTGAAGATACAGTTTTGACGTTTGAGTTGTTAGAGAATCAATTGGAGATAAGTGCTCTCAAATTTCAAGCTGACTTTTCAACTTTGCCAGTAGGAGATTTTCCAGTCACTGAAATAAGTGAATTTGATAGAGAAGTTGCACTTCCAGGTAGGGAATTGTCAGACTTAATCGATAAAACTTCTTTTGCAATGGCATCTCAAGATGTTCGATATTACTTGAATGGAATTCTCCTAGAAGTTTCTCCTTCACAAATAAATGTTGTTGCAACGGACGGTCATAGATTAGCTTGGGCTTCATGTAAAATTAAAACAGACTTTACTGATGAAAAAATAATAATCCCTCGTAAATCCGCGATAGAGCTTCAAAAATTACTAAATCTTTTCCCTGATAATGTGAATATATCCTTTAATTCAAATCAATTAAAAGTTTTTTCAGATGAATTCGTCTTTATATCAAAATTGATTGAGGGCTCATATCCTGATTATGAGAAAGTTTTCCCTCAAGGAACAGAGCAAAAGCTTAAAGCAAATAAATCTTCAGTTCAAACAGCTCTTAATAGGGCTGCAGTTTTATCGAATGAGAAGTATAGAGGAGTAAAATTTATTCTTAATAAAGATAATTTAAAAATTTGCGCTAACAATCCTAGCAAAGAAAGTGCTGAAGAAGAAGTGCCTGTTGATTATGCTGGAGAATCATTTGAAATTGGCTTCAACATATCTTATGTGCAAGAATCTTTGTCGGTGATCTCAAATAATGAAGTAGAATTCGTTTTTTTTGGCTCTGAAAACTCATGTTTAGTCAAAAATATAGATGATGAGTCTTTGATACATGTAATCATGCCAATGAGATTATGATAAATGTATCTTTCAAGAGTTCACTTAATTAATTTTAGGCCTTTTTCTGAGATTGTTTTTAATCTTGAGGAAACAACCCTCATAACAGGTAGAAATGGTTCTGGAAAGACTTCGATTTTAGAGGCAATTCATGTTTTATTAAAATCTAGATCTTTTAGAACTTCATCTATAAACAGCTTAATTAATAGAGAAAAGGAAAATTTTAAACTAAGCGCAAAACTTGGTGAAGATTTGATAGTTTTTGAAAAAAAAAGAAAGAACAAAGCAACTAACAACGGATATAAAACAGCAGATTATAAATACAAAAATTTTCCAATTTTAATAAATAACTTTAGCTTAGCTTTTTTAGAATCTGATAAGGATCAAAGAAGAAAGATCTTAGATTATTTTATGTTTCACGTGAAACATGATTATGCTGATAACCTTAAAAAATTCAAAAAAACTCTTTTTACTCGCAATATGGCACTTAAGAAAAACAATGAAGAAGAAATTAATATTTGGACAAAATTGTTAGTTGAGCATGCAGAAAAAATTACTAACGACAGAGAAGAAATATTAAAAAAAATAATCGAGAATGTTCCTAAGTTTTTTCTTGATTTGTCTCTTAATAAAAAGTGGAGAAGAATTATTGATCAATTGTCTTTAGATTTTTATAAAGGTTGGGAGAGGGGTGAATTAATAGAAGCTCTTAGAAAAAATTTTCAAGAAGATATGAAAAGAGGATATACAAAATTTGGACCCCAAAGATTTGACTTGGAAGTCAATATTTCAAAAGATAAAGCAGGGAACGTTTTATCTAGAGGAGAGCAGAAACTATTGATTTTATTGATTTTTTTATGCTTTGGTGAGTATACTGCAAATAATACTAACCAAAGAGTTTTTTATCTTATCGATGATGCGACAGCGGAATTTGACGAGGAAAATTTATATTTAGCCCTCAAATCTTTAGAAGAAGTTAAGGGTCAAAAGGTTATTTCTTCTATAAAAAAACCTGAAAATATTAAATTTAATTCTGTTATTGATTTATAATATTGGATGCCAAAAAAAGCTGCAAAAGCTTCTCCTAAAAGCAAAGAAAAGAACTCATACGATTCGTCTAATATAAAAGTTCTTAAAGGCTTAGAGGCTGTTAAAAAAAGACCAGGAATGTACATCGGAGATACTGATGATGGAACAGGTCTTCACCATATGATTTTTGAAATTGTAGATAATTCTATAGACGAGGCATTAGCAGGATTTTGTGATGAAATATCTGTAATTATTCATGAGGACAGTCTTGTAACTGTCAAAGATAATGGTAGGGGAATTCCAGTTGACCACCATAAAGATGAGGGAATGTCAGCTGCGGAAGTTATACTTACAAAACTCCATGCTGGAGGAAAATTTGATGACAATTCTTACAAAGTTTCAGGAGGTTTGCATGGAGTAGGTATTTCAGTAGTAAATGCACTTTCAGAAGTTTTAGAATTAAAAATCAAAAGAGATGGAAAAGTTTGGGAGCAAATTTATGAAAATGGAACTCCAAAATCAAAGATTAAATCAACCGGTTCTACTAAAGATCAAGGTACTGAGATAAAAATCACACCTTCTAAAACTACTTTCGGAGATAACACAACTTTTGACTATGAAATTTTAGTAAAAAAATTGAGAGAATTATCTTTTTTGAATTCAGGAGTAACGATAAACCTTGTAGATGAAAGATCAGGAAAAATTAATAAATTTAAATCAACAGGTGGATTAATAGAATTTGTTGAATATAAAAATAAAAACAAATCTGCTTTAAACAAGCCATTCAGATTTATCCAAGAAACGAAAGACGGAATTTCTATTGAAGTTGCTTTGCAATGGAACGACTCTTACCAAGAGAACATTCAATGTTTCACCAATAATATT